>ERZ773042.1847-NODE-1847-length-12091-cov-11.943254_pt1 | contig 12091 bp, 10 predicted proteins | sample MGYA00511664_ERZ773042 | MGnify/ENA primary metagenome ERZ773042 (study PRJEB29015, sample SAMEA2737984) | human oral metagenome | biome: human oral; feature: human-associated habitat; material: dental | place: China | collected 2036 ... | reverse complement strand
CCGTAGAGCCAGGCGGAGGTGTCGCGGGTGAACAGGTGGTTGGGCAGGGGGGTGACCACGAACTGCCCCTCCAGGGTGGACAGGTAGGTGGTGCTGAACAGGGTGGCGGCGTCGGCGGCGCTGAGGCGCTCACGCAGCTCGGTGCGGGTGATGCCCGCCAGGAGGACCTCGGCGAGCTCGGCGTCGGGCAGGGAGCCGAAGAAGTCAATGAGGACCTCGGAGGTGGACACCCCCACGGTCTCGGGCCCCACGGTCTCCTCCAGGACCAGCTGGCGGGCCTCGGGGACGGCCAGGGTCTCGGTGAGCAGGTCGCGGAAGTCATGGACGATGACGCCCTCGGCGCGCAGGATCGCGGTGAGGGCGTCGTGCTCGGCCTGGGCGCGGGAGACGTTGAGGGCGTCGTCAAAGAGCAGGGAGTCGGCGTTAATGGGGGTCAGGCGGGCGATCTCCCCGCCCGGGCGGTGGACAATGACCTCCCGGAGGCGCCCTGTCTCGGAGTCCACGCGCCCCCCGCCGTCGGAGACGGGGATAAAGGGGCGGTCCTGCGGTGCGTCCGGTGTCGTGGTCATGACGTCAGGGTAACGGGCCCGGGCCTGGGGCGTCGGGTGGCCCAGGAGCTGGGGCCCAGGAGCCGGGACTGGCCTCCGGGGGTGGGCCGCCCGGGAGCTCCGCGCGATACCCTGCTGCCATGCCCACACGACCTGGGGAGCGGCCTGTTCCCACGCGCGTCTCGGAGCTCTTCGACCCCACCCGCTGGCGGGAGGTCGAGGGCCTTCCCCACGGTCCTGGCGGCCTGACCGACGTCACCTACCACCGTGGCTGCGTGCGCGACGCCTCCGGTTCCTGGGTCCGCGACCTGCCGGTGGTGCGGGTGGCCTTTAACCGCCCCGAGGTGCGCAACGCCTTCCGCCCCCGCACCGTGGACGAGCTCTACCGCACCCTGGATCACGCCCGCATGAGCGGCGACGTCGGCGCCGTCATCCTGACCGGCAATGGCCCTTCGCCCCGCGACGGCGGATGGGCCTTCTCCTCCGGAGGCGACCAGCGCATCCGGGGGCGCGACGGCTACCACTACGAGCGCGACGACGGGCCGACGAACGGGACCGCGGCCCGAGACGACGTCGGCTCCACGAATGCCGCCACCCCCGCACGCCTCGAAGAACCGACCGACCATGCGGGCGCCCCCTCCCCCGCTGCCGCCGACACGGCACCCGAATCCGCGCCAGCAGCCCACGACCACGCCCACGACCACGCGGTCGACGTCGCCGCCGCCCCCAGGCCCGAGTGGACACGGCCCGCGCCGGACGCCTGCACATCCTGGAGGTACAGCGCCTCATCCGCACCATGCCCAAGGTGGTCATCGCCGCGGTGCCGGGCTGGGCCGCAGGCGGCGGGCACAGCCTCAACGTCGTGTGCGACCTGTCCCTGGCCAGTCTCGAGCACGCCCGCTTCAAACAGACCGACGCCGACGTCGGCTCCTTCGACGCCGGCTACGGCTCGGCCCTGCTGGCCCGGCAGGTGGGCGATAAGCGCGCCCGCGACCTTCACCTTGGCGGTGTCGGCGCTGGATCGTCTCACGAGGATGCGGGCCGCGGCCGGGGAGACCTCGGGAATGGTCACGTTGACGGGGACGCTGTGTCGATTCCGGGGCAGCCCGGTCGTTCCCGCCAGGGCCCACTCGAGCCCGGAGGCGAGCCACGGGACGGAGGCGTCGAGGTCGTGGTTCCAGAAGGGGGCGACCTCCCCCCATCCGGCGCCGCCGTGCAGCAGAACGCCGTCGCGGCGCGCGATGCCGCGGAAGCGGGTGGTCATCTTGATGTCCCACACGACGGCGCGATCGATGCCGTCGAGGAGCCCGGAGGAGTCCTGGGCCCTCAGGGCGCGCAGATCGAGCTCGCCGCGCGCATGGAGCGGCGAGGCGGACAGCGCGTTCGGGTTGGGCACAACTCAGGATAACCGTCCGCGGCGCGCCCCGGCCACCACCGCCTCTCCCGCCCTCATCCGACTCCCCGACTCGCCCCGGGCGTCGACTGCGGTCAACGACGTGAACGTACTCTTCCAACGTGAACGTACCTTTCTCCCATCCTACTGGGAGTAAAGCTCAGTAGGATGGGAGAAAGGTACGTTGGTGCTGGGAAGGTACGTTCGCGTTGCGTCCCGCCCGGACACCGCGAGCCGGTCAAGCAGCGGATAACCGCCCCACAAGCGGCGCCCCGCCATCCACCAGGCGCTGAGGTTTCTTCATGCAGTCCGCTGCACCTCGACCTCCGCCCCTCAGCATCATATGCGTGCGCATGCGGAAGATGAGGTCCTCATCCCCCAAGAACCTGGCTAATGACAATAACTATGGCTCCTCCCGACAGAACCAGCAGCAGCACCCACCGCGCCACCCTTCTCTTCTTAGACTCCGACTTCGAGAACCACATCACCGCAATAGTCGACGCCACCGCCAGCGCCATCAACACGGAGCACGCCATCATGACATACCATAAGAACCCCGCGCCGCCTCTGCCATCCGACAACTGAGAAATGATGATCAGCACCGCAGCGACAAAATCGAGAAGCACTACGGGGAGCGCCCACTCCGTTCTTCCACCACCTTGCCCCTGCGAGGAGGTCCGTCGAAATTCCTTGAACGCCCCAAAAGACGCAACAGCCCCACCTATCAGCAGCCCCACGGCAAGCAGCAGCAAGATCTTCGACGCAGCCATTCCGCCTCACCTTCTGTCGGCAAATTCGACAAACACATTAACTACAATACTGAACGACGGATCCGCCGCCTCTCAACAAACATAGGCTGCCACGATACCCTGCACAGCCGACCAGGAGGTGGCCACGCCAGACAACATGTAGAGCATCTCCGGCGCAAGAAATACTCCAGCGATCTCGAGGCCCCCAGATGCTGCGGCCGCAGCGAGAGCACCGGCGCCCAAAGCATACACGCCGGCGGCCACCAGGGACGTGCACGCTCCACCCGCAGCAGCGGCATCACCCTCGGCACCAGCATCGGCCGCTACAATCCTAAAACCACCCTCCGCGTCTTCCTTCAGATACAGATCATATCCATTGACCGTGTCGACAAAAACACTCTCCCCCGGAGAGACCGAGGACCGCGCCGCCGACACCTTCCCAGCAAGATCGGGATCCTCCCGCCCACTCTGCCCGCTCTCCTGAGTCGACGAAGGCGGAGCACTTCCCAGTTCCTGAGCGCTTGCCGGCGCGGTGAAGCCGTAGAAAGCGAGGGCAGACACAAGGACAGAAGCGATCGCCATCATGAGTCTCTTCATTGGAATCCTCCATCAATAGTCACGTCGAACCGTTAATGCAGTTCAATTCTATGCAACGGCTTCCTCCGTGCACAGTTGATCTTCGTCAGGGTGCGAACACCGTCCGCCCGTGAGGCTCGCTCGTGGAGGTCGGCGGCGCCACGAGACCGGGCAGCGAAGGTGATCCTGAAAAAAGCCTGTTACACGAGCGCTCGCGCCCTCCAACCGAGGACCACGGAAGCGACCATTGTTGCATCAGGTTTGCTAATCAGCGCGTGGCGAGGCGCTCGCACCGAGAGCGATGTCGTGACAGGGCATGCATGGTCCATATCATGATACGGGAAGCGTCACTGCTTCACTCGGATAAGGCTGCGCAAGTATACTCCACTTCCAAGAAGCAGGACAAGGAGCAGAGGCAGGGGGATGAGATCCGATGATCCGCTCCTCACACCGCCGCCCGCACCGACAGCGAGTCGTCACTCTGATGGGTTCTCCTATCCGAGAATGCGTGTGCACGACCCCGACTGAGAGCGCCCGCGCGGCACTATCTGATGACGAGGCCGCCGTCCCCGAGACATCAGGAAAGATGCACGCATGACTGATGGTCCCATCGTTCCCGTAAGAGTCATGATAGTCGATGACGATCCGCTCATCCTCACCGTTTTCACCAAAGAGCTTGATGCGCAGCCAACCGTCTCCGTATGCGCTACAGCAGCAGGAGGCGAGCAGGCACTGGAGACCCTGTCGTGGAGAAGGCATCATATCGACGTCATTCTTCTCGACATCAGCATGCCCGGCCTCAATGGTATCCAGACCGCTCGCGCCATACACAGGAAGCTACCAGACCTTCCTATTGTCATGTTCACCGCTTTTAACGATGAAAAAACACTCTCCGAAGCGCTTACTGAGGGAGTGAAAGGTTTTATTACAAAAGACGAAAGTGTTGAGGACGTCGCGACTGCACTCATTCGCGCTACAAAGGACATGCCTACCATGTCCGCACACCCCATTGAGCTTCTTGTGAGCGCCTACCAGTCGGAACAGCGCCGCCAACACGAAGCCGCTCAGGCGCGGCGTAAAATTATGAACTTGCCTCCCAGGCTTCGAAACGTGCACGATTTTTTACTGAAAGGTCTCACTAATCGCCAGATAGCCAGGCGGAGCGGTATCTCCGAGAATACTACGCGGATCTACGTATCCGATCTCCTACATCGTCTAGGATATTCATCTCGAGAGGAGCTTATGGCTGCTTCACTAGCCAGAAGCACATAAAATATCATCACGCAAAACAGCCCATCTGCAACATTACTGACACAGCGGAATCATAAGAAAGGCCGCACGATTCTAGCCGCGATGACCATCGGCCAAGGGACAGCGCTCTTCGGTTACCACCATCAATCGAGCCGATCACCAAATCATCATAAACAAGATCTCGGCCTCCAACACGAAGCAAACAAACACTATCAGCCACAAAGGCCACGGAATCTGCGGATGAAATGGAATGGGTACACCGATCATGATCGCAGACAAGACAATACAGTGACCATGCCGTCGATAGTCCCCGAAGAATTTCCTCGTCTTCTCCTTCAAATTTCCTTGATCGGCGCTCTCACCTTTTTGGTCAGCATCATCCCGATCAGGCCTGCACATACTCCGATTACCATTGCTTCCGCATATTATCACCGTTTTTTCCATCCATATTTACGGACATGTTGCGCGACCCGCACCCCCACCCAATAACAAAAAATACCTATAACAAGGAGCACCGAATACTTGCCGCGACTGAATGCTATTCCATAGAGGCCAACGATGACGACGATATCCGAAAGCACATACCATATTCTGGCGAAGCGTAGAGGGCCATCAGATTCCTCAATCTCTCGCCATGCGCGCAGGAACATGAGTATGGATACAACCACCATCACCGTGTGCCCTACAGCGAATATAAATAGATGTTCTTCGAAAAATCCCTCGTGAATCTCGTAGGCTGCAGCCAAGGCACCCCCACCCGCAATTATCTGGGCAATACCCCTTTTCGGATTCACAAAAATTCCACCTCCAAGGATAAAAGAACAAAATCACGAAAATGATTCATACTCAAATCATAATGTATGAATCAAAATGTATACTTACACATATAGACAAGTCGGCCGGCAAAGGCAACACGCTAAAGCCTCCGCCAGCCGATCTTTTTAGAGCACTCCTTCCATGGGATCATATACTGCGGAGAACTTACCGCTAGAACAACTAAAATCGGTCGTAACTATTCTATCTCTGCCCTCAATGGAGGGAATCCCCACTTGGTGTAAAGGGCGATACCTTTCCCTTGAGCGATGGCGCCCGTTATCTTTAAAGCCAGATCCGCAAAGAATCCCAGTCCAAGTAAGCTGACTCCACCAGCTATGATGGTACCAACCGGTCCTCCAATCATCGACGAAACTCCGACCCAAGCAGCCGCAAGAGCCTCAGGACTACTAGCTGCTGCCGTAGCTAGAATCGCGAAGGTCCCCGACATAAGATCAAAGTTTGAGATATAGAAACGGTTTCCAGAATCATCAACAGGAACGGTCTCTTGAGATAAGACGCTCTCATCCGCTCGCGCAGTCTCTTCTATGATTTTCCGAAGTTGACGTACGTCACTATCGTTAAATCCGTAGTTCGTTTGTAAATCACTGTCAGCAAGGTCAAGACCTAGCTTTGCACTATCATTTTCAAAGTATAGGTGCCCACCTAGACTATTTACACGCTCAATAAACTCAGCCGAAGGCACCGGGATTGCAGCCTCCCCGCCTTCGGAAGCATTACCCGGCATCCCTCCTCCAGGCGAGCTATTGCCTGGCTCCTCGTGTTCCGCTGCAAGCGCCGATGGCAACCGCCCAGTGCCCAGCGCAACACCGGACATTCCCTTAACGAAGTTACTCCTACTCACCGTCATGAAACAGCTCTCCCTAAAATGCTCGTAGTTCACCTGCGATTTAAATAGTACGCAACGGGCATCTCTGTATACAGTTGACTTTCGTCAAGGTGTACAAACCAGAGTGGATTTTGTATACTTGACTTAATAGATTTTGTCGAAAATTGTGATGAAGTATGAAGTCAACTTATTTATAAGGTCGAAACTCGACGGACCGTAGTATACTTTTTGGCTTCAAACTGTACTAAGAAGCGTCATTTAACCCGCCAGCCTCCGGCAGGCGCCCACCAGCAGTATTCGCAGTACATCAGAGCATCCAGCACCCCTGGCTACCCTGTCCTCATGAACGAGCCCGCCCCTTACGCCCGCGCCCGCACCCACGCCGCGCCGGTCTCACCGCACCCGCTGCCGCATCGCGTCTCGGAGATCTTCGATCCCGCACACTGGCGCGAGATCGACGGTTTCACCCACGGAACGAGCGCCTCCAGGAACCTCCCCGGCAACCTCACCGACGTCACCTACCACCGCGGCTGCGTACGCAGCGCTGACGGCGCCTGGGTCCGCGACCTGCCGGTCGTGCGCATCGCTCTCAACCGCCCCGAGGTGCGCAACGCCTTCCGCCCCCGCACCGTGGACGAGCTCTACCGCACCCTGGATCACGCCCGCATGAGCGGCGACGTCGGCGCCGTCATCCTGACCGGCAATGGCCCTTCGCCCCGCGACGGCGGATGGGCCTTCTCCTCCGGAGGCGACCAGCGCATCCGGGGGCGCGACGGCTACCACTACGAGCGCGACGACGGGCCGACGAACGGGACCGCGGCCCGAGACGACGTCGGCTCCACGAATGCCGCCACCCCCGCACGCCTCGAAGAACCGACCGACCATGCGGGCGCCCCCTCCCCCGCTGCCGCCGACACGGCACCCGAATCCGCGCCAGCAGCCCACGACCACGCCCACGACCACGCGGTCGACGTCGCCGCCGCCCCCAGGCCCGAGTGGACACGGCCCGCGCCGGACGCCTGCACATCCTGGAGGTACAGCGCCTCATCCGCACCATGCCCAAGGTGGTCATCGCCGCGGTGCCGGGCTGGGCCGCAGGCGGCGGGCACAGCCTCAACGTCGTGTGCGACCTGTCCCTGGCCAGTCTCGAGCACGCCCGCTTCAAACAGACCGACGCCGACGTCGGCTCCTTCGACGCCGGCTACGGCTCGGCCCTGCTGGCCCGGCAGGTGGGCGATAAGCGCGCCCGCGACCTTCACCTTGGCGGTGTCGGCGCTGGATCGTCTCACGAGGATGCGGGCCGCGGCCGGGGAGACCTCGGGAATGGTCACGTTGACGGGGACGCTGTGTCGATTCCGGGGCAGCCCGGTCGTTCCCGCCAGGGCCCACTCGAGCCCGGAGGCGAGCCACGGGACGGAGGCGTCGAGGTCGTGGTTCCAGAAGGGGGCGACCTCCCCCCATCCGGCGCCGCCGTGCAGCAGAACGCCGTCGCGGCGCGCGATGCCGCGGAAGCGGGTGGTCATCTTGATGTCCCACACGACGGCGCGATCGATGCCGTCGAGGAGCCCGGAGGAGTCCTGGGCCCTCAGGGCGCGCAGATCGAGCTCGCCGCGCGCATGGAGCGGCGAGGCGGACAGCGCGTTCGGGTTGGGCACAACTCAGGATAACCGTCCGCGGCGCGCCCCGGCCACCACCGCCTCTCCCGCCCTCATCCGACTCCCCGACTCGCCCCGGGCGTCGACTGCGGTCAACGACGTGAACGTACTCTTCCAACGTGAACGTACCTTTCTCCCATCCTACTGGGAGTAAAGCTCAGTAGGATGGGAGAAAGGTACGTTGGTGCTGGGAAGGTACGTTCGCGTTGCGTCCCGCCCGGACACCGCGAGCCGGTCAAGCAGCGGATAACCGCCCCACAAGCGGCGCCCCGCCATCCACCAGGCGCTGAGGTTTCTTCATGCAGTCCGCTGCACCTCGACCTCCGCCCCTCAGCATCATATGCGTGCGCATGCGGAAGATGAGGTCCTCATCCCCCAAGAACCTGGCTAATGACAATAACTATGGCTCCTCCCGACAGAACCAGCAGCAGCACCCACCGCGCCACCCTTCTCTTCTTAGACTCCGACTTCGAGAACCACATCACCGCAATAGTCGACGCCACCGCCAGCGCCATCAACACGGAGCACGCCATCATGACATACCATAAGAACCCCGCGCCGCCTCTGCCATCCGACAACTGAGAAATGATGATCAGCACCGCAGCGACAAAATCGAGAAGCACTACGGGGAGCGCCCACTCCGTTCTTCCACCACCTTGCCCCTGCGAGGAGGTCCGTCGAAATTCCTTGAACGCCCCAAAAGACGCAACAGCCCCACCTATCAGCAGCCCCACGGCAAGCAGCAGCAAGATCTTCGACGCAGCCATTCCGCCTCACCTTCTGTCGGCAAATTCGACAAACACATTAACTACAATACTGAACGACGGATCCGCCGCCTCTCAACAAACATAGGCTGCCACGATACCCTGCACAGCCGACCAGGAGGTGGCCACGCCAGACAACATGTAGAGCATCTCCGGCGCAAGAAATACTCCAGCGATCTCGAGGCCCCCAGATGCTGCGGCCGCAGCGAGAGCACCGGCGCCCAAAGCATACACGCCGGCGGCCACCAGGGACGTGCACGCTCCACCCGCAGCAGCGGCATCACCCTCGGCACCAGCATCGGCCGCTACAATCCTAAAACCACCCTCCGCGTCTTCCTTCAGATACAGATCATATCCATTGACCGTGTCGACAAAAACACTCTCCCCCGGAGAGACCGAGGACCGCGCCGCCGACACCTTCCCAGCAAGATCGGGATCCTCCCGCCCACTCTGCCCGCTCTCCTGAGTCGACGAAGGCGGAGCACTTCCCAGTTCCTGAGCGCTTGCCGGCGCGGTGAAGCCGTAGAAAGCGAGGGCAGACACAAGGACAGAAGCGATCGCCATCATGAGTCTCTTCATTGGAATCCTCCATCAATAGTCACGTCGAACCGTTAATGCAGTTCAATTCTATGCAACGGCTTCCTCCGTGCACAGTTGATCTTCGTCAGGGTGCGAACACCGTCCGCCCGTGAGGCTCGCTCGTGGAGGTCGGCGGCGCCACGAGACCGGGCAGCGAAGGTGATCCTGAAAAAAGCCTGTTACACGAGCGCTCGCGCCCTCCAACCGAGGACCACGGAAGCGACCATTGTTGCATCAGGTTTGCTAATCAGCGCGTGGCGAGGCGCTCGCACCGAGAGCGATGTCGTGACAGGGCATGCATGGTCCATATCATGATACGGGAAGCGTCACTGCTTCACTCGGATAAGGCTGCGCAAGTATACTCCACTTCCAAGAAGCAGGACAAGGAGCAGAGGCAGGGGGATGAGATCCGATGATCCGCTCCTCACACCGCCGCCCGCACCGACAGCGAGTCGTCACTCTGATGGGTTCTCCTATCCGAGAATGCGTGTGCACGACCCCGACTGAGAGCGCCCGCGCGGCACTATCTGATGACGAGGCCGCCGTCCCCGAGACATCAGGAAAGATGCACGCATGACTGATGGTCCCATCGTTCCCGTAAGAGTCATGATAGTCGATGACGATCCGCTCATCCTCACCGTTTTCACCAAAGAGCTTGATGCGCAGCCAACCGTCTCCGTATGCGCTACAGCAGCAGGAGGCGAGCAGGCACTGGAGACCCTGTCGTGGAGAAGGCATCATATCGACGTCATTCTTCTCGACATCAGCATGCCCGGCCTCAATGGTATCCAGACCGCTCGCGCCATACACAGGAAGCTACCAGACCTTCCTATTGTCATGTTCACCGCTTTTAACGATGAAAAAACACTCTCCGAAGCGCTTACTGAGGGAGTGAAAGGTTTTATTACAAAAGACGAAAGTGTTGAGGACGTCGCGACTGCACTCATTCGCGCTACAAAGGACATGCCTACCATGTCCGCACACCCCATTGAGCTTCTTGTGAGCGCCTACCAGTCGGAACAGCGCCGCCAACACGAAGCCGCTCAGGCGCGGCGTAAAATTATGAACTTGCCTCCCAGGCTTCGAAACGTGCACGATTTTTTACTGAAAGGTCTCACTAATCGCCAGATAGCCAGGCGGAGCGGTATCTCCGAGAATACTACGCGGATCTACGTATCCGATCTCCTACATCGTCTAGGATATTCATCTCGAGAGGAGCTTATGGCTGCTTCACTAGCCAGAAGCACATAAAATATCATCACGCAAAACAGCCCATCTGCAACATTACTGACACAGCGGAATCATAAGAAAGGCCGCACGATTCTAGCCGCGATGACCATCGGCCAAGGGACAGCGCTCTTCGGCTACCACCACCAATCGAGCCTATCACCATTGCTTCCTCGTATTTATCACTGTTTTTTCCATCCACATTTACGGACATGCCGCGCAACCCATTTCCCCACCCAGACCCAAATATAGAAAACACCTACAACAAGGACTACCGAATACTTGCTACGACTGAACGCTATTCCATAAAGGCCAAGGATGACGCCGACATCCGAAAGAACGTACCACATTCTGGCAAAACGGAGAGGACCATCGAACTCCTCGATCTCTCGCCACGCACGCAGGAACATCATCACGGACATAACCACCATCGTCGCGTGCATCACGACGAACACAGCAAATAGAACAAGATCGCCCTCGAAGAACCCCTCCCGAATCTCATATGCTGCCGCCAAGGCGGCACCACCCGCAATTATCTGAGCAATTCCTCTTCTTGGATCCACGAGATCTCCACCATCAAAGATTACTACCGCACAGCATCGACTTTCTTGGGACCACCCGAAACGCAAACATGGAAATTACTAATTCGGCGTCAACTCAGCAGGAAATCCGCGATATCCCTTCATGTCAACACCGCCCACAAAACACCAAAAACCAACACCAGAAGCAGAAGAATAGCCGCGACACTAGCCGCAATGAGAATTCTCCGGGAGTGCATTCGCTTTCCAGGATCAGTCGACCTCGCAACTAAAACACCTCCATCAACCATCGCAAGAAGCAGCTCGGCCTCTAGTATGAAAAAGATGAATGCCGCCACCCATGCAATCCATGGAATTCCAGGATGGAATGGCAAGGCAACTCCGGCCATGAGCGCAGACAAAAGGACTCCGTAAATGTGACGTTTGTGCTTCAATATCCGTCACTCCATTCCTCACCGAGATCAGTCGGTTGAGATTGCGACAACTAAATCACCTTCCAGTCGCCTCACACGCTGCCCCAATCTGCCGCCCGTACGGTCACCCCCACCATTCACTCAGATCAGCAGCTGCGAGCATATAAAGCACCCTACCTCAAGAGACTCCGAAGAACCACCCCTCCGCTTGGACATACAGTTGCGCACAGGCCCGTCGCTTCCTAGGTTTATCGCCGTATCACACCTGACCATTCGAGTGGCCTCCCATAAATAGAAGGGTCTCATATTATCCCCAATATCGACACCAACGATCCACATACACGCGAATTAATTATGTACCTGGCCGTAACTGGTCCTTGCTGAAGATAATGACGTCATCGTCACCACAGTCGATCCTCGTCAAGAGTTCGGCACCTATCCGCAGATCGAGGCAGAGCAGAACAAGAACAGAACCAGCACAGAGCCGATACACGGCCAGCACAGACCCGGCGCAAGATATTCAGAACCAACAGACGCGGGGAAAGCCCAATACCGGCGCTTCATCGCCAACCCACCTCTACCCCATTCTAGCTACAGCCATTCGCCCCTACCCTGTCCTCATGAACGAGCCCGCCCCTCACGCCCGCGCCCACACCCACGCCGCGCCAGCCTCACCGCACCCGCTGCCGCACCGCGTCTCGGAGATCTTCGATCCCTCCCATTGGCGCGAGGTG
>ERZ773042.1844-NODE-1844-length-12103-cov-41.446215_pt1 | contig 12103 bp, 4 predicted proteins | sample MGYA00511664_ERZ773042 | MGnify/ENA primary metagenome ERZ773042 (study PRJEB29015, sample SAMEA2737984) | human oral metagenome | biome: human oral; feature: human-associated habitat; material: dental | place: China | collected 2036 ... | reverse complement strand
CCCTGCTCCGGCACGCGCCGCGCGCCCTGTCCACGACCCGCCCCAGGCACGCGCGGCCCTCCCTCGCGGCCCTGGCGCCGTCCCCCGCGGACCTCGCGACCGTCGCGCGCTCGTTGCCGCCCGCGACGTCGTGGGTGACGCACGTCCCCGCCTCCCGTGGGATGGGCGAGGACCTCATGCCACGTGACGCCAGACGTGGCCGCCGCACGCAAGCGACGGCCAAGGCATTTCAGCAGCCAGGCGCAGGTTCTCGGGGCTGGCGGCGATCCGGCCCTGCGCCCAGTGGGCTAAGGAAGTGTCGGGAAGTCAGGCTTAGTCTACCATCTGGCAGAATTCCACGAGTTATGAATGTAAAATAATGTTACATACGTATAGAGACATATCCTATCTTTGGCAGTTGAAGAGCCTTGAAATGCCCCATCTGGCTGCGCAGACGATCACTATCCGGATGTTTTTTCCTTGTGCGGTATCCCGGACTTCCTCGCCTTCGAGAACAGGACCTTGAACGCCGTCGTCCTCATGGCCTTCCGCCTGAGGTCACCGAGCCCCGCCGCCCCCAGGAGGAGATCGGACTCGTCGGTCCTGTGGTCGAGGAGCCACCGGTTGGCGTCGAGCGCCGAGCACGACATCGATGCCATCTCCTCGCGTGTCCGCGAGGCGGGAAGACCCGTCGCCCTCCGCAGGAGGCGCAGGACCGCCAGGGCAACGCAGCGGGCGGGAAAGTGCGCCTCCATCCTCAAGGTGGCCCAGGCAAGGACGGGGCGAACCCCCGGGCTCGGGCTTCGTTATCCCGAGGAACTCCCCTATCCCCCGGAGCTCCCGGCAGGCATCGATCATGCGCGCGTCAGGCCACACCCGTCTCGCTGATGCACCCGAACTCCCCCGAGACGAGAGGTCGCCGGGACGGTACGGGAGAGGAGGGAGAGATCCCCAGCCACCTCGACAGTAGGTCCACCGACGCCTGCCTCGAGGGGGCAAACTCGCCCACACGGTCCGTCAGGAGAGAGGCCAGAGCACCCCGCGACGTGGAAGAGCGCCTCGCCACCGCAATCTTCCCCGAGCTGAGAGGCCTGTCGTGCGATGCCCTCACCTGCACGCCGACCTAGTCCGTGCTACCCACCAGAAACCTCGAAGAACCGCCTTTTTTTCGCAACCTGTTAGCTTAGCCGCTTCAAAGACGCTTTCATCATAGAGTGGCCAGTCAACGAAGTCCTCTATAGCACCCCTGCCGGTCTTATCCATGAGCTCGTCGTTGATCCTCAGCGTTATCGTCACGAGCAGTGCCAGCATCGTGTAGTAGTCAAAGCGCATTTCGTCCGTGTTTGGGTCCCTGACGGGGCTAGATGCATGGCTGTACTTATTCCGTAAGCCAAGCGCATTAGCCTGCTCGGAGTCATTAAGCATGTAGTTCAAGTACGAGGCCTCATCAGGAGTGAACAGACCATCATGGTACTTGAGAATGTCTTGGGCTACGAGGCCATCGATTATTTTCCTCCTCTCATTCCTGTAGCGTTTCAAGACTACGCCTCCGGAGCGCCAGATGAGGCGCAGGCAATATGCTTGCGGAGTAGGCTTGAGCTGACCCGTTGCAGAATCCTCACATATGAACCCCTTCTCTATCAGATGGTCTACGGATCTGCAGAAGGGCTCCTGGTAATCCTCCCTTGTTACGCCTTCCGACAACATAAGGTCAAAGAACGAGGGATCGTCACTCTTTTTCCCCGCTACGTAGACAATGAGCGGGGACTGGTCGGAAAAGAGCGGGTATGCCCAAGTTTCGAACTCCTCTCCCGCGATGGCATACTTCCTTTTGCCGAGCGCTGAAACGCTCGCGAATGATTTGAACTGTTCGTAGGCAAAATAGTCATCCTCGATGTTCCCGCGCCTCGCATAGAGCTGGTACTCTTTCATAGCTCGTTCAATCTCCGAGCCGATGCCCTTGCACCTGTCGAGCCAGCTACCCTCTCTCCTCGGAAGGGATATTCCAAAACCGCTTATGCCAAACTCATCGGGAAAGTAGGAAGCATAGACCCATTCAAGGTCTTCCTCCAAGCTATGACCGTATCTCTCGAGGAATTGAGCATACGCCCCTGTCTCTAGGAAAGCAGAATTCCCTCGCCGACGAGAGGCAGGATTCTCGCGGTACTCTCCGCAGACTCGGACGCCAAGCATCGCCACGACACCCCTCTCCTCATGTGCATGGGCAGGCATCTGCATCAGTCCCTTTGCATCCATGAAGTCAAAGATCCATCGGCAGTTGTTCATCACCGTCGCAGAATCCATGTAGGCCTCAAGCCACTGTCCGCTGAATGTCAAGGTAAAATTGAGACCATCAACGTTCGCGCCTCTGCATGCCTGCTGCCCCATATCTATGATAACTTCCGTCCCGAAACGCATGCTGTTGCCATCAGTAAAAAGCTCGCGCATACTCTCCGCATATACCCTCTTCGCCTTGACGCGGACATCGGGGGATGGTCGATATTCTGATCTGGCAAGTCTGTCCGGCCATCGGGTCAAAACCTCGACGTAGTTTGAGTTCGAATGCCCCCCATTGAGGTAGGCAAGCATGATTTCATCGAGATCATCGTTGGTGAGAGACTTAGGCAGAGTGATTGAACGCTGAGCAAATGATCCTGTCGAGACTGTCGCTAGCCTGGTTATCACGAGCTCGGCAGCAATCTCGAACTCCCCCATCATGATGCTCCTAAGACTGTCATCGTAGCGCTTTACGAAGGCAGGTATCTCCAGTACGTATTTCAAACAGCAGGAATGGTCTGAGAGCAAGGCTTCAAGATCCTCCCCACGAGTTATATTTGCTGCTCTACAGGAGCCAAGCAACTCCCAAAATTGTTCGATGTATTGTTGCTCAAGATCCTCATACAAGCTTTGTATCCCGTTTTCCTGCAAGGATGCTCTGACATACCTACATGCGTTCTTGAATGCCTTAGAACACGCGTCACGTAGCATGAGAAGGTCGCTCTTGTCGAAAAGCTCGGGGATATCCTCTACCGTGAGCTTTGACTGATGTGCCTCTATGGCGTCGTTGATGGATTTGATGGGTTCGGTCGCAAGTATCGGTAGGATTTCTCCAATCCGATCCCCAAAAGCCCCTGCCGCCCAATCGTGTCTGTCGTAGTGAATGACCCTCGTATGGTTGAAATCCCTCAAGTTGTCCCTTCTCTGCTGTCTTTGTTAGCGTCTGTCACATTCATATCATTAGTTCAGAAATCTCGACATATTATCATTTTTCTACCCATATTCTGTATGCTACAACCTAAACTATATGAAGTAAAAAGGAGGGACGATGGTACCCGACGATGACCAATTGGATCCAAGACTATTATGGCATCTTCCATTACTTAAACTGAATATCGATGTCCGGTTACGTCGTATGCTTATCAATGCCGGCTTTGATTCGCTTGGAGAGGCGTTCGACCTCAGCGACCGTGAACTTGACTCGCGAATTGGTCCCGATGCAACAGATAACATCCTTATCCTTGAGGAGTCCTTCAAGCGAAATCCCGATACCTTCATCGAGCGGATAACCAAAAAGACGACTCCATCGAACGGAAGTCGAACCAGCATCTTGACGCAGGTTACGAGGCCTCCAAGACCGCAAAAGCAATCTGAGCGCAGGGCCTACACACGTCCGCAAGACTCTCATACCAGAAATTCAGCCCATCTTCCCAACTGCAATGAAGCAAAGGCCTTAAGGGAGTTCGAAAAGAAAGCACACTCGACCCTCCTGATCGTAGCTGACCACGCCGAGGATACATTCATGGCAGAGGCGTTAGGAATGATCTCGACGGATATCCCCTCGTTACGAGCCAACGTGAAGAAGTTATTCTCGCGCTGCCAAAAACTGTCGAATACCAACTCATCCAAAGCTGCCGTAATGGGCCTTGGAGCCGAGACTCCTGACTCGTTCCTCCTCTACATGCTCGATTCAGTCCAGAGGAACTTCACGGGTAGTGCTGCATGGAAGCCAGCGCTTGCCGAACTTGGCGTCACTGATCACACAAGTGAACATGAGATAAAGCGACTGCTCTATACACACATCCAGCAATGGGGCTTCAAGACTTACGACGATGATGAGACTGAGCTCAAGTACTACTACACGATACTCCTCCATGCCGGCCTTGCCATGTCCGATTGGGAGTCAATTTGGGATCGCCTCATGATTCCCCTCGCAAGGGACATCGAGAGAGGCAGGCTACCCGACGGTACTTATCCATCCTCAAGGGCACTCATCAGGCTCGCCAACGACAAGCACAGCGGCTACCACCTAGCGAACAAGTCTGCTCAAAATCTCATCGCAAAGGCACCTGACATCGTCGGCCCACTTCTATCAGAGGCACTTAGCATTGCAGAGACGCTCGTGAGAAATTCTACCGACAACAAAAACGCCATAATGATGTCAAGGGGAGCGCTTCCCACCCTGTCGATGAAAGCGCTGGATAAGGTCCTCAGTAAAAAGGAGACTAAGCGGAGCAAACGAAGCACATCACAACTCGTTTACCTTCCCCCCGCAGAACTGAGGCTCAACCCGTCCAACTCAAAGATGCCAATGCAACTCCACTGGGACCTCACCAGATTTCCGAAGAAGTACGCAGGGAGGACCGTCACCTATAGGATCAACGGTACCATCTGCTGTACCGCAGAAATCATGACGGGCGTGAACTCGGCGGTACTCACAGAGAGGCTCATAGAGCTAGAAGCATTCCGCACATATGACATTGAGATCGAGCTGTCAAAACCTGAGGAGTCTGCAGAGGGGAAACTCTTCTCCTCCCAGTCTTTCAAAGAAAACAGACCAGGTATCTACGAGTTCATAAGGATGCCTGACGGCATACTGAGACAGAAGATCCGTCCCCTCCGAAAAAGGCGAGACGTTCTGTGTCTGATAGCCCCGGGATTCAAGATCATACCCCGAAACGGCATGGAGCTCGTCAACAGCGAGGTGCTCACAAGGGGATACTCAATTCAAACCTTCGATATGAGTGCGATGGGGTGCGGGGAAGTCTACGATCTCTCCGAGAACCAGGTGTCTGCATGGTGCGAGGGATTCAAGATCACCATAGACAGAAGCCGACTGATTGGCGAAGGCAAGGGAGGTTCTGACCTATACCCTATGATCGGAGAAGCCGAAACAGTGGACTACAATACGGCTCTGCCCGCGATCACTATCGAAAGCCTTTCGGCAGCCTTCGAGTCTGCTCAGCTCACCGTTGACTGCCTGTGCGACGGAAATCGAGTCTCTGTAAAGAGAAGCGCATCCCCAGACGCAAGCGCTGGTGGTACGAGCGTAACGGTACTAAGGCTCGACCAGAGCGTGTTCCCCGCATTCGTGAACGAGGGGAGGCTGAGGGTCACCCACCCAGATACGGGGAGTCAGATATTGAACTACAGGTTCTCAATCGCACCGATCAGGAGAGTCTCACTTGAGTCTGCAAGGGTCGACGGTGATACGGTTATGTCAACGTACGCCTTTTTGGTAAACAGAGCTTGTCGACTACGGTGGAATGACTCGTCAATCACAGCCTCTCGAGCGATACCAGAGTACTTGGACGTGCCTCTCTCTGATGAGTACCTCTCCCTTGGCATCGCATCACTCGACGATGACGATGGACCTGAAGTCACAGCATACGTCTTCCTCGCTGGTATCGATGTCAGCGCACCAAGGGCGGTCTCTGTGACGGATGGCAAAATTCACGATAGGCACGATCTTGCAAAGATGGCTCGCGAGGATACAACGGTCTCGATAGAGTCCAGGGGGAGGCGCTCACACCGAGGTGTCCTATTATCTCTGGGTCAGGTCCCCGTCTTCTATAAGTTGCTATCAGTTGAATCAAAGTACCTTATCAGCTTTCTTCATCCGATACCCAATGCCGGTGAGAACGACGGTGATCAGAAGACCAGCCTAACGTTGAGGCTTAGCTACGACTGCGGCCATAGGAGGGAGGAAGACGACATACCAAGCTGTGACCTCGATCTGGGGTCGCTCCTCCTCGGCTATGGATTCGGGAGATGCGAGCTTCGATATGGAACCAGGGGTAGCAGTCTCTTCCTCTCGAACCCGCTCACTTATGACCTTCATGCGCGTTTCTCGGTGCAGAGACACGCCCGGGATCGTATCATCTGTGGCGATGTACTGGTACCCTCCGGGTCAAAGGAAATACCGCTGCCTTGGACGGTGCTGCACGCACTCGCAAAGTTCAGTCGGCTGTACGTGACCTTCGCAGATGAGGACCTCTTCGGATACACCGACTTCAACAGTGGCCAACGCATTAAGATCAAAGGATAGGATTGTCATGGATGACAACAGGTTTGACCCGATCGCAGTATCGCGACACCTCGCGAATTCATACAGTGAGTACCTTGCTACGACGATCAGGTTTGGAAACCCGAGTCTTCAGGAGCAGCTTGAGGAGATACTTTCGCGATCGGGATTCCTATCCAAAGGTCCGTTCCTTGAGGCGACTCCCCCCTATACCAAGGGGCTTAGTATTCGGCGGCTCGTGGAGCAAAAGACGCTCTGTGAAGGCATGCTATCCCTTGGAGCGGGCAACAGGGAACTCTTTGACCCCGACCTCGTCCTCTACGAACATCAAGTGAAGGCTATCGAGATGGCCCATATGGGCAAGAACTACATTGTCACGACTGGAACGGGATCGGGAAAGACCGAGTGCTTCATTCTTCCCATCCTCGATGACATCCTACGCGAGCAAGCTCGAAGCGGGCTCTCCGCAGGTGTGAGAGCGATGATTCTCTATCCCATGAATGCACTCGCAAACGATCAGCTTAAGAGGCTTCGACATCTGCTGAAAGGGACCAAGATTACGTTCGGACGGTATGTTGGAGACACGCCAGAGAAAAGACCTGATGCACAGAGTGCCTGGTCTGTCGACCATCCCAGCGAGGACCCGCTGTCCAACGAACTGCTTTCTCGCGAAGAGATGCGTGCCACGCCACCCAACATCCTCCTCACGAATTATTCGATGCTCGAGTACCTTCTCCTTAGACCGAAGGATGCTGCATTCTTCTCCTCCGTGTTCGGGTCAAGCTGGCGTCACATCGCCATCGATGAGGCCCATGTCTATTCGGGAACACTTGGGACCGAGATAGCCTACCTGCTGAGGCGCCTCAAGGCGCGTGTTAAGCAGGCTACCGGTAGGGATATGAGCCTGCACTGTTACGCCACGAGCGCAACCATGGGGTCAGACAAAGACCGGCCCCAGATTGCAAAGTTCGCCGAGGACTTATTTGGCGAACCCTTCGACCACGGTGAGCATCCCGCCGTCATTGATAGTCTCAAAGAAGATCCGATGGCCTATTTTTGCGATGATCCGTGGGGTTCGCTCCCTCCCGAGAGATGGGAAGCTCTACGAAACGCGATCGCCGATGGAAACCCCACTAGGTCAGGCCTCAGGGCAGCGCTTACCGGGGTAATCCCCGACTCAAAGATTGGCTGCCTTGAGGGCAAGGACCCCCGAGCATGGCTCTCGGAGCTGCTGCTCGGTGACCGTAACTCCAAGAAGGTGGTGCACCGAGTATCCTCTTCGACCTCCGACCCCCTCGACCTGACTGACCTCTCGAGGCTCGCAGAGCTTGAGATTGATGGGCTGCCATGCGACGCGCGAGGGGCTGCGGAGCTTTCGGCGTTGGTGGAAGTCCTCTCCTTTGCTGAATTTTCGGATGGGATTCCCATCCTGGCAAGCCGCTATCACACCTTCTTCAGAGCACCTGAAGGACTGTTCATCTGCCCAGACGATATGACGCTCTCCGCTGAGAAGGCTACGGAGCGAAAATCTGCCGATGGATCGAGTGTCCCAGCTTACGAAGTCTCAGTCTGCAGACACTGTGGGGAAGCATACATCCTCGGGTCAATCATCCATACGAAGGGGTGGACATGGCTCAACCCTGAGAGGGCAAACATCGACTCGGATGACTATGCAGCGAGGACCTATTTCAGAATCCTTCGTAGCAAAGATGATTTAGACGACTCTGAGACCCTAATGTGGCTCTGCACTAAGTGCGGGACGCTTCACTCCGATCCCAGCGAGGGGCCACACCGTCACTTGCATGACGGCAAGGACAGAGTGCCCATTGCGCAGGGAATAGCGGACGAGGATGTAGCGCGGTGCGGGCACTGCGGCTACCAGCACCGATACGCAATTCAGCCGATGAGGGTCTCTCCCGAGGCGGCTGGGGCCATCTTCTGCTATGACTTGGTACGAGACATACCCCCCTTCGCCAAACGGGAGGAGAGGAATGACTTCGACAACCTCTTCAAGCTTGGGGAAGACGAATCCGTGCGAGGCGGAAGCGTTGTTTGCTTCTCCGATCGAAGGCAGGATGCCGCCTTCTTCGCACCGGCAATGCTCAGGAGATATAACAATATCACCCAAAGACAGATGATAAGGAAGGCAGTCGACGAGCTGAGCGGCGAAGAGGATGGGTGCAAGCCGAGTGATGTGGCAAGGTGGATAGCCAAAAAGCTCAAGACGGTCTATAGGCTCGATGGTGGTCCAGACACAGACATCGCACGGAGGGATGAGGCCAATGCTTGGGTGTACGATGAGCTCATGGCTGAGGACAGCCGCAACAGTCTGGAGGGACTCGGAATCATCAAGGTATCGCCTGAGCCTCTCATAAGGCTCACAGAGGAGAACGGGAAGGCATTCGATACGCTGGCCCGCAGGTCCGGACCCTCATGGATGACAGCAAATGACTACATAACCATCCTTCGCGTCTGTCTGGAAACGCTAAGGGAGCAAGGTGCGCTCAAGAGGCAAGACGGAGCCCAGGAGTACATGAGGATTCGCTCCAGACAAAGTCCGGTCGTCCTCGGAGGCAGCCATGGCTTCCCACAGGGTACCATTCGCTTCGTCCCAATGCCCAATAGCAACGGAAACAAACGGAGTAGGTTCGTGATGAACCTAGCACGAAGGCTCCATGGGATCAACATCTCTAGGGACGTAGCCGACAGCTTCCTCGTTAACCTCTACGAGGACCTCAGGAAGATCCTGGGGCAAGTCGAGAAGCAAGAGCACTCCACGTTCATGCATAATGACACAAAGACCGAAGGTTTCCTGCTATCAGCTGACCTCTGGACGCTACAATCGGCAGGAGACGACCTCGCACTCTACCTCTGCGACACCTGCGGCTGTATGCTTCAGCACGACACTGGAGGAGTGTGCCTGACAAGGCGCTGCGAGGGGCATCTCCGCAGGGTCTCGGCTGCCAAGACTCTCGGAAAGGATCGTTACTACAAGCAGACCTACCGGGAGGATCCCATTCCCATTAGGGTAGAGGAGCATACCGCGCAGCTCTCTACAAAACGCGCGGCAGCCGTGCAACAGGACTTCATTAACGGAAAAGTCAATGTTCTATCCTGCACGACTACGTTTGAACTTGGCGTGGACGTAGGAGACCTGCGGGCTGCGTTCATGAGAAACGTCCCACCCTCACCCGCCAACTACGCACAGCGTGCCGGCCGCGTCGGCCGACGTGCAGGCAAACCGGGGTTCGCAGTCACGTTTGCCCGTCTGAGACCACACGACATCGAGTATTATCGGTCTCCGGAAAGGATCATTGCGGGTAAGATCCGGGCGCCCTCTTGCTACTTGTCGAATCCTTTCATTGCGATCAGGCATATCTACGCGGTTGTCCTCTCCGAGTACTTCAGGAGTAGTCCAGAGCGGGAGGAATACTCGAACGACTATAACAACTTCATGACAATCTCCGAAGAGAATCCGCCGACATTAAATGAGCTCAAGAAGTTCATTGAAGATAACCAAAGTGTACTAGAAAACCTGCTTAGTGACATCCTTCCAAAGGACGTCACCGAGTCGCAGGGTATTGCGATCTCCAAAGATAACTGGGTCGAGGAGCTCGTCGGCAAGGGTGGCCGTCTCCTAAAGACGCACTCGCTTATCCATGAAGACTGGGATCGCCTCGAACGTTCCGCATGCGTCGCGCGAGCCGAGGGAAAATACGATCGAGCCAGCATCAACATGAGGCAGCAAGGTATGCTTCTCAAGAAAAAAACAATCAGCGTACTTGCAGAGTCGGGGGTGATCCCCAAGTACGGGTTTCCAACCGATCTCGTTCAGCTCTCACTTGTCGAACAGGAGAATTCCCTTCCCGAGGACAGACTCGACCTCTCTCGGGGACTGAGACAGGCGATATGTGAATATGCTCCAAGTGCAAAGGTCATCGCCGGCAAGAAAGTATGGGAATCGATCGGCATCACAAAGCCGCGCCAGCGCCCTTACGAAACGAGACGCTTTGGCATCTGTCCAGACGAGCGCTGTCGATCCTTTGTCGTACCGATCGATACTGGAGAAGACGAGACCGAATGCCCACTCTGCCACAAAAAGATAAGTCTAAACAACAGGATCCTTATTCCTTCCAGCGGATTCAGGGGAAGGGAGAAGGCTAAGTCGGTCACATACTTCAGAAGACCAAGAAACTCTAACTTCGCCCGCATCAAGTTTTCCCAGGTCTGGGGTAACGAATGCAAGATAGAGTGGCGTGACATGCCTGGCGGCCGTCTCGGCATGCGGCATGCCAACAACGGCCACCTCTACGCGATTAACTACGGGCCCAAAGCGAAGGGCTTCTCTGTATGTGGATACTGCGGTGCAGCCGCACCGACCGGAGAGAAGATCAACCACGAGGTCTGGTGCATGGCAAAGGAGACCCAAAGGTACACAGGGCTGGGTACAGACTTTACCACCGACGTCCTCGAACTAACCTTCGCGCTCAACGATCGTATGGCCCGGGATCACTTCGCGTGGAGATCGTTGATGTGGGCCCTCGTGCAGGCTGCCGTATCGGTCATGAACCTCCCAGAGCGAGAGATAGGTGCCACAAACTACACTAACTTCGACACTGGTGACGAGTCGATACTCATATACGATGACGTACCGGGAGGAGCGGGAAGAGCGTTGCAGCTGAGTAACAACATCGACTTGCTACTCACACGCACCTATAAGGGAGTCAGCGAGTGCGACTGTGATGAAAACTCCTGCTGCTATGGCTGCCTTTGCAACTACCTCAATCAGCATGAACATGATAAATTATCACGAGGAGCCGCAAGAAACATCTTGGAGAGCCTTCTCCATGGGACAGGCTAGTGAAGTGGGGATTTGTGAAGCGACTCTCCGCTGCCCTATTGGTCTTGGGGGTCTTGGCGTACAGAGAACAGGCCCCGACCCTGACAGGACAGACTGCCATGTCCAGCCAACCCTCGCAGCTCCATCGCCCGGGCGCCTGACCAGAGGGCGAGGGGCAGCCGTAGTTTCCATCCGCTCCTCGCCTACCCGCACCTCACGCTGCCTACCGTGCTCCCCTGCCCCGTCCACCTATCTCTCTCGACGCTGTAACGGACCCCGTCGTGCGCCCGCTGCCCACTAACACGACCCATCTGACCTGAAGCCCAACCATTCACGGTCGATTTCGCTCGTATCAGGACCCTGACAAAAGGCTCTCGTATAAGATAGCCTGACTTCCGCAGTATATTTTAGAGACATGCTCCCCAATGTAATTCATAGTCACAGCTGATACATCCCTTGCCTTGCCATACCATGGTATCGCGGGACAAGGTCCGAGATGGGGGCACGATGGACAATGTCAAGCGCGAGCAGGTCAGGAGGAGATGGGCAAGATGGGCGGCCCCCGCGCCCTGCTGACCAAGTACCCGGGCGATGGAGCTGCGAGAGGCGGCTGACGGGAGCCAGGTGGACGGTCGGCTGGGAGTGGGAGTGCCCGAGGTGCACCTGCGCCGCTGGTTCCACGCCATGTGTGGCTGCTGGCGAGCCTAGGTGGGGGGTCTCGGAGAACACGGCGACCTTCATGCCGGAGCGCCTGCGCGGCGCCATGGCGAGACCGGAATGCCTTAACGTGCTGTCGGGTGAGGTCAAGGCGGACGACTTCTTCCTGGCCGCGCGAGACAGGACCAGGAGGCGCGGGGTCGGGCGGGGCACGGACCAGGCAGCCGATGCTCGCGGCGGCCGAGCACAGCTCGGGCAGGCGCGGGGGCTGCGCCCTCAGGGTCGTCCCGGGCTCGGGGGCGCGTCGTGGGGGGCGTTCGCGTCCG
>ERZ773042.1843-NODE-1843-length-12110-cov-4.752800_pt1 | contig 12110 bp, 12 predicted proteins | sample MGYA00511664_ERZ773042 | MGnify/ENA primary metagenome ERZ773042 (study PRJEB29015, sample SAMEA2737984) | human oral metagenome | biome: human oral; feature: human-associated habitat; material: dental | place: China | collected 2036 ... | reverse complement strand
GAGGGTGACCGGGCCGATGACGTCGAAGGTGTGGTCGTCCCAGTTCGTGGCGTGCCCCAGTGCGCGCCGCACCGCGATGCCAACGGCTTCTGGGGAGAAACCGAGCAGTCGCGCGTCCTTCGGCAGGCAGGAGTTGATGGCTGTGGCCAGGTCGGCGACCGAAGAGGTGTGGGGCAGACCAGTCAGTGCTCGGACAATGTCGTCGAGGGCTTCGTCGGGTTCCAGGAAGAAGTCCCCGGAGACCACCACCTGTGACAGTTTTCCGTCGGCCACCTCGAGGTCGACCGCCACCAGTTTTCCATCCGGGACCTTGTACTCGCCATGCATATAGGGGAGCCTACGGGAGATCGGTGGGTGCGTGAGGTCATCGCGTCCGCAAGCTAGCGCAGCGTTTGTCGCAATCCTGCGACGAACGTGCCGTGCGAGGTCCGAAACCGACAAGCTTGAGTCATCAAGCGAGAAAAACATTCCTCCAAGGAGTAGCCATGAAGACCATCCTCACCCGCACCGCCATCGCCGCCCTGGCCGTTGCTAGCTTCGGGTTTGCTGCCTGCACCGCGGGTGTGGAGGCCACACCGCAGGATGCCTCCGGCAACGCCGGTAGCTCCCAGCAGGCTCCGGTGCAGACGAACTCCCCGGCCACCCAGCAGACAGAGAGCAAGAGCACATCTTCCGAGGAGACCAAGACCGGTTCCGGTGGGGTTTCTGCTCCTGGTGTCACGGTCGGTCCTGGTGGGGTTTCTGCTCCTGGTGTCACGGTCGGTCCCAGCGGGGTTTCCGCTCCCGGTGTCAGCGTCGGTCCCAGCGGGGCCTCCGTTAGTGCCGGAAGCATCCGCTCCGCCGACTGCGACAAGGACTCGGTGGTGCAGGAAACCGGTGCCGTGCTCCGCTTTTCCGGGCACTGCGATTCCATCGTCATCAAAAGCTCAGGGGCGGTTGTCGAGTACGACTGGGTGGACACGCTGATCATCGAGGGGACAGGGGTGGCCGTCAAAGGTGGTGACATCACGTCTCTCAGGATCACCGGAGACGGGGCGGGCGTCGTCTCCAGCGGTGACGTCGATGAGGTGACCATTTCTGGCACTGGCAATGCCGTCACGGTCTCCGGAACTGTCGGGAAGGTCAGCGATACCGGCACCGGGAACGCCGTCAACTGACCTTCCGGGCACACTACTCATCCGCGACCGGTCACGGTTTTGGATGGGTGGGCGTTCTCGCACTATCTTTCACCCGACACAATGCGCTTGCTCCTTAAACCAGTCACACCCTGGAGACATCATGAAGACCACCCTGATCCGCATCACCATCGCCACGGCCGCCATCACGGTTCTGGGTCTGAGCGCCTGCTCCGCCGGTGCCGAGACCAAACCTGCCGGGAACACCCAGGCAGTTTCGACCAGCCAAGCCGGCGCAACCAACACCCCATCCGCCGGTAACGTGGCCACCACCAGCAACGGAAACGACACGAATGCCACCGCGAGCGCCGGCGGCTCTGACAACAAGAGCAGCACCGGTGACAACAACGACGGCAAGAACAAGGGCGACAGCGACGACAAGCCCTGCGTCGGGGACCCGAACGTCTCCACCAGCAACGGTGTGGTGACCCTCAGTGGACACTGCGACACCATCAAGATCACCGGCAGCGGCAACCAGGTCACCTTCGAGTCCGCTGACAAGGTGATCCTCTCCGGCGGCAGCAACTCCGTCACCGGTCAGGAACTCGACGACGTGGAGATCACCTCCAGCGGCAACAGCCTCAATGTCACCGATGACCTCGACGAGGTCACGGTCAGCGGCAGCGGCAACACCGTCTCATCCCAGGGCGTCGAGAAGAAGAAGGACACGGGCAGCGGCAACACCATCTCGTGAGCTCGGTCCTGGTCGTCGATGACGACCCCATGATCCGCGACCACCTCGCCCGCACCCTGGAGCGGGCGGGGTTTGTCGCGTTCACCGCAGCCGATGGCGTGGCGGCCCTCGAAGTGGTCGAGAAACAGCATCCCGATCTGATCGTCCTGGACGTGTTGATGCCGCGTGCCGATGGGCGGGAGGTGCTGGCCAGGCTGCGCAGGGGAGGGGACTGGACTCCCGTGATCCTGTTGACCGGTGTCGGACAGTCCGGAACCCGGGCCGACGCCCTCGAGAAGGGGGCCGATGACTACCTCAACAAGCCCTTTGATCCCGCCGAGCTGGTAGCTCGGATCCGGGCGGTCCTACGACGGGGCCAGCTGGGTCGGACTCTCACCCACGCCTCGCGCATCCGGGGCGGCGGGTTGGAACTCGACCGCTTGGCCAAAACGGTCACCGCGCGGGGGCAGACGGTGCAGTTGACCCCGAAGGCCCTTGCCTTGCTGGAATACCTCATGGTCCACCACGGAGAGACCTTCAGCCGCGATCATCTCCTGGAACAGGTCTGGGGGGTGGAATTCGCTATCACCACTCGCGCCGTCGATCATCGGGTTGCCGAGCTTCGCAAGGTACTGGGGGCGCGGGGGCTCGAGGTCATCGACACCGTCCAAGGCGTCGGGTACCGCTTCCATCCCGAGGTGCGCGCCGCGTGAGAAAACCGGTGTGGGTCTGGGTGATCGCCATGATGGGGGTGCTTCTGGCCGTCGGGATGCGGGTCGCAGGAGCGACCCAGATGTTCAAGGTGGGCGTTGAACTGTGGGCACTGCCGCTGCTCGCGGGAGCGGTTGTGCTGATCGTGGTGCTGGTGCTGAGATGGCACCATTCTAGGAACACCAGAGCTGTCAAGGAGGCCGTGGAGGGCATCAGAGCGGAGGCGCGGGAGGCTCATCGCACCTTTGTGGGACGCCTTGACCACGAACTGAAGAACCCCCTGATGGCCCTGCGTGTGGGGCTCGGCGAGGTGCGGGATCCGGCACTTGCGGAGTCGATGCGCGTGCAGATCGACCGGTTGGCCTCGCTGGTTGCCGAGCTTCGCAAGATCAGTGAGATCGACTCCTATCCGGTGGCCGACGAGCCGGTGGACGTGGCGGAGGTGGTCGCCGAGGTGATCGAGACCGTGGTGCCCGGTGACCGCGAGGTAGTGGTGGCCTTTCCGCGGGCCCCACGTCCCCTGCCGCCGGTACGCGGTGACCGTGACCTGGTGTTCCTGGCCATCTACAACGTGGTGAGTAACGCTGTGAAGTACTCTTCGCCAGGGGCGATGCTGGAGGTGCGCGGTTTGGAGGAACGCGGGCGCGTGGTGGTGGACGTCTCTGACACGGGACGCGGCATCCCGGCCTCCGAGGTGGACCAAGTCTGGGGCGAGTTGGCGCGCTCCACAGAGGTCCGGCACATTCCCGGCAACGGTCTGGGGTTGCCGATGGTGGCGGCGGTGCTGCGTAGGCTCGGCGGCTCCTGCGAACTGAGCTCCATCCAGGGCCGGGGAACCACGGTCAGAATGCGGTTGCCGTTGTTGTAGATTTCCGGGCCCGAAGAAATCTATCGATCTCGGGTGATCGGGATCCTCCCCGACGTTGCTGAACAGTGGAGAGGATCCCGCGTCGCCGCCGTGGATGTGCTGGCGTCCCGTTCAAGGGATCACCGTAGGCTGGAGTCAGGGAATCCACGAGCAGGGAGGAATAGCTCACGGGAAACCTTCTCTGCTGCTGGTGCGGATTGCCGGGGAAATTTCTCGACCAGGTACGCGACCCAGCCTGCTCTTCTCGCCGTCTGTGTCAGGTTCAGGTCCAGGGCAATCAACCAGGAGCGCAGATCGTCATCCTGCTCCAAACGAGGCAGAAAGTAGGAGATCTTTTTCTGCTCGCAGGCGATGATCAACAGCCCATCATCGGCCATGAGACGCCTCAACTCGCGCAGAGAATTCTCCAGGTAGGGCCAGTGGAAGTGGGTCTGGAAAGCGCATACCAAGTCGAAGGACTCTCCTGGATAGCCCGTGTCCTCGACGTCTTTCACATCGAAGAAGACGTTGGCGGTTCTGTTTCTCCCAGCTTCTGCGATGGCTTTTTCTGAGATGTCGATCCCAATGATTCTGCTCCTGGGGAACCGGCTGTGGAGCAGCGCCGTTGATGCGCCGTTGCCGACACCGGTGTCCAAGATGTTCTCGAAGGACCGACGTGGCAGCTGAGAAAGCGCCCATTCGACCATGGGCAGATAGGCTCTGTTCCAGAGCCTCATCATCCATACACCAATCCGCCCCCTGGGGTGCTTGGATTGCGCTTCCAGATGCTTCAGGAGCAGCCGGCAGAGGATCAGAATGGCCACGATTGTGGACATGACGATCATCAAGGCACCTCGCCTTCAGCTGTTCTTGCTCACATGAGGTGGGATGTCACCCTGACCGGGAGCAGTGGTCACGTCCGGATCACAGTTGCGTGCCGAGTACCTGCTTGTGGGACATGGGTGTGGTTTCTGGGACCACACTTCTGGGAGTTGTGGGTTTGAAGGCCGAAGTGAACTAGCGAAATGTCGGCTTCCTGGGTAGAACCCCCGCCGTGCATCCCACCTTGTCAAGCGCCATTGCGACGATATCATCAACCCCCCACTGTCTTTCTGCTGGAAATCGCAAGACTTCACAGACTTCATCTTCGCCACTCTTTCAGGGCATCCGGTCATAGCGACCGGTGAAGTCGGTATTGTATTAGGTCTTTCAGATTGTCCGCAAAATAAGTGCGTGTTGAGCCTGCCGAACTCCGGGGTCAGTGATTTCCTTGCAAGGGTCCCTGATCCCTTTTCTTCCGGGGCTGTGGTGCATCCGTGTCAAAGAAACGGTGGGGCCTCGAGACCCGGAGAACGTCACCGTCGCAGTTCTGTGTCTTTCTTGCCCCTCGCCTTCCTGGTCGGGTCACGGTGCTTCTCCAGGGCAGTGCTCAGCTGGGTCATCGACTCGTTTAACTCGCGATGGTGCCGAGAGGGTCGCTCGGTCAGGATGTCGGGGAGAAAAGTGTGAGGTCCTCCGGGGACTTTCGTAGCGCGTTCTTCCCCTCCCACGTGAAGGCCACGATGCTGCCCCACCGGTTGATGCGGCGGTCCTGGTGGGCCTGCTTCGGCTGGGGCTATTCCGCGCTGGCCCGGGACCTCAGGTCGAGGAACAGTTCGAAGAGTCCTTTGGTGATTCTCGTCCCAGCGTTGTATTGGCTGGGGCATTCGCGGCTGGTGAACCGTCCTGGGCCTTTCCCGTAGGCGTGAATTCCTATCACGAGGGCCTCGTCGGGCATGTAGAGGGGGGATCCGCTCTGGGCGGAATGGGTGGCAATTGAGTAGCAGAGCTGGTTGCCCCGGCTCACCGCCACCGTTCCGCTCATGCCCCAGAGTTCTCCCGGGTTCTTGTCATCTGGATATCCACGTAGTTCGGTCTTGACGTCCTTGTACTCTCCGGGACGCCAGGTAAAACCGAACCAGCCACTGCGCTCTCCAAGCTGTTTGTCGAGTTTGACCACTCCCCAGTCGAGCAGAGGGCTTCCTTTCTTCACCCAGGATGTGTCGGTCCAGGTCTGTGCTGCCTTCGCAGTCTCGAACGGGCGTTCTGAGCCGTTTGCTCCAGGGCTGAACTCCAGTCCTGAGAGCCACTCCTCGCGTTCGAAGCTGTACACGCAATGCCCAGCAGTGACTAGTGTGTCCGCCGAGATCATCCATCCCGTGCAGTGGGTCTTCCCATCCTTGGTGATGTAGACGATGGCCGAGTTCGGATAGGAGGTGGTATCGGTGAGCTGCATCCGACCGTCCCCTGTGATGACGCTGCTTGGTGCGGATTCTGCTGAATCTGACTCGTGTCCGGCAACGGAGTCCTCGGAATCCGCCGAGCTGGCGGCCTCGGAATTGGTGGGGTGCCATGACAGGGGATTTCCGGATGAATCGATGCCGACTGGCGACACATCCGTGGTTTCCAGATCTGCGTCGTCATCCGCCGTGGCGGGAAGCGCCAGGGACGACGTGGCCAGTAGGGCCGTGGTCACCACAAGTGTCCTAGCCATCGAAGTAATTGAATTTCGGAATTTTTTCACGTTGAACAACCTCGCGTCGGAATACGAACAGCGGTCTTAAGTTTTGACGCTAAGCCTTGACGAATGTTAAGTCAAGAAAGACTCTCCGGAGAAGAAGCCTGTGGTGCCTTTGGCGAGCGGATTCAGGCCGGTGGTCGGGGCGAATTGTCGACTGCGCAACGGTCGTCTGGAATTGCGACGTGGTCGAAGTGCGATCGAGAAAGACCTGCCTGATGACATGGGGAGAGCCGGAACGCCGGTAGTGGAAAACGCAGCGCCGGATACGGGAAAACTCCGCATCCGGCGCATCGGCTTGCTGTTGTGATCGTTGGGTGGTTGTGCGGATCTGGTCAGCGGCGGCGACCTGTCAGGGCCAGGATGCGGGTTTGGCGGTCTGCGTCGTCTGGAACCTCGATAGGTTGTTTGCAGATTCCCTCCTGGTACAGGACCTCATCCCACGACTGGATGCAGGTTTCCAGGAGATCCAGCTCTGTGGATGTGAGTTTGAGGTCGTTTCTGGTCGCTTGGTGGATGTCCCAGGCGTGGATGATCAGGTCGAAGCAGTAGAAGCTCAGCAGCGTGTCGGCCAGGGTGGTCGGTCCGAAGAAGGAGTCGTGGGTGGCCAGGAGTGTTTCCTCGTCGTTTGTCGCCGATCTCAGGGCGGCTGCGTGTGCGGCCCAGGCTTCCTGTGGTGTTCCGTCTGGGCGAGGTCCCAGGTCCAGGCCTCGTTTGCCGAAGACGTCGCGCTGGGTGTCGATGACGTGGTCGAGGACTTCTTTCGCGGTCCATCCCTCGCAGGGGCTTGGATTCTCCCAATGGTCGGTGTGGAGGTTCGCGATTCGTTGGGTGAAGGTGTCGACGTGGCCGAGGAACTGCGTGATCCGGGTATCCATGAACGCTAGTGTGCTCGTGGGGAGGGAGAAAGTATTGAACGAATACGACACGTTCTTCCTGGAACGGGCTCATCTCGCCGACGACCGCGGTTTCAGCCCGCCGGTGTATCGCTTCGCGCCCCGGGCTGGCCTGGCGGACGTGGTACGACGTTTTTGGGTGCCGGTGTGGGATCTCGCTCCCGGACGAGAGTCGATCCAACGGGTCCTGCAATACCCGGTCTGTCTCATCACGGTCGCCGCCGATCACGCCAGCCTGGTCGGCCCCACCAGCGGACTTGCCACCAAGAGACTCACCGGTCGTGGCTGGACCGTCGGAGCGATGCTGCAACCTGCTGCGGGACGTCAGCTGCTCGGGGCGGACGTCTCGACCCTGGTCGATGGGCAGATCGCGCTTCAGGACTCCACCCTGACGGAGGTTCCTCGACTGGTTGCTGACATCCGGGCCAGCATGACCAACCCCGATGATCCAGCAGCCAGGGAATCCGCCGTCGCGGTGATGGAGACCGCGCTGCGGAGGTTGACCCCGGTGGATCCTGAGGGCCTCGCGGTGAACACCATCGTCCGCACCATCGAGAACGACCCCACCATCCAACGGGTCTCCCAGATCTGTGAACGGTTTGGCATGAACGAACGCGCGCTGCAACGCCTAGCGGCGAGAAGAATCGGGCTGACACCGAAATGGCTGATCCGCCGCAGACGACTTCACGAGGCCTCCTGGCAGCTGTTGGGGGATGCGGCCCTGGCCGATCTTGCCGCATCCCTCGGGTACTCCGATCAGGCCCATTTCCAACGCGACTTCCGATCGGCCACCGGAATCACGCCAGCCACCTACGCCAGGCAACGAGGAGCGGAATGACCCCACGATTCAACTGCCAAAAACCGTGTCCTGCTGGTCTTCGATCAGGTTGCCCGAGATGTCCTTCAGCGGTCCGGTTCCGCCGTCGGGAAGGATCTCGCCGTTGGTGGAGCATGGATAGGGGTCGGTTTTCTGGCCCTTCGGTTCGATGAACATCGGGTTGATCAGCCACTTGCCGTCCTCGTTGTCGTAGGCATTGCACATCAGCTCGGTCTTGTTCCGGTTGATGACCAGACGCAACGCGGTGGCGTCGATCAGGAACGAGACGTCGGTGTCGGAGTCCCCGGCGCTGAAGGCCTGGCGCTGCGACTCCGGGGCGGGTTTGAAGGCATCGGGGCCTGTGATGCCGAGGACGTCCTGGTTCACCCGGCAGCGTTTCCCCTCGATGTAGGGCATGCTCGCTTCGTCGCCGCCGCAGGGCATCAGGGACGCGGTGATCCGCTCGCCCTCATGGGCCATCGCCACGCCCATCACCTTGTTGTCGGTCAACCCCAGGGGTTCAGCCCACACCCGGGCAACAGGCTCGGCGGAAGCCGAGATGATCCTCACGTCGAAACCGTTCTCCTTCAGCGTTTTGATCAGATCAGTGATCTGGTCGTAGTACCGAACCCAGCCCGTCACATCCTTGGTCCCGATCCTCTGGGTGGCTCCCTCCTCGGCAGCCATGTTCTGTTCCCGGGCCTGGGACGCGAACCCGGCGACCTCCTCGTCGGTGTAGCCAGCCTGCAGCTGGGCAGCGAAGGCGTATTGGGGTTCGATGCGTCTGGCGTTGAAGCCTTCGAAGGCCTTCTCTCCGCGCGTGGTGGTGCCCTCGGAATAGACGGAGAGAATCGCGTCCGCACAGGCCGTTCCTGCCTCGGAACCGGTGGGCAGAGGCTGACCGGGATCGGCAAGCGAACCGCAGGACGACGCCAGGTCCTCCACCGCTGCCGGTGTCAGGAAAGAACTGACCTGTGTCCAGTTGGAGGGCTGCAGAACCTTGCTGTTGGCCAGCAGCCAGAAGGTGGTGGCGTCACCTATGTCGTTCCTGACCACGGTGTTGTCCCAATCGAACAGCGCGAGTGGGGCCCCATTCGCCACGTCCCCATCACCGGTGCACGTCCCGATCTCTTTGATCATGGCATCCAGTCGTTCACGGTTGTCGCCATACCATCCCTGGGCCACGGTCAAGGCCCCGCAGGTGGCGCTCGCCGACTGATCCGGGGCGCTGGCTGATTGCGTTGCTGCATTCTGCGCCGATCCTCCGCACGATGACAGCGCCATCGCCGAGACGGCAAGTGCCATCGCCACCGACCACGAGAACTTCGAACTCATCTCAGATTTCCTTCGTCCATGCGCACCGAGAACTCAGCCGGCGCGCGTCCCTCACCATCCCCTCTCAGGACGGACCCGGGACACGCTACCAACACGAGGGCGGTGTTTCCGGGGAAACGGAAAAACCAGGGGGATTCCTCGTCGGGGCGGTCGTGACGATCTCAGTCAGGCAGCGATCGGGTGCCGTAGACCTTCTCCCAGTCGTCTATGAAGGTGTCGACTGCGGCTTCGATTCCCGGCGCCGACAGGGCGACGCGCAGTAGCTTCGGTGACAGCGTCACAGCATCGGCGCCCGCTTCGAGAGCGTGGGAGACCTGGGAGACATTTTTGAAGCTCGCCGCCATGATCTTGCTGGGGGCGTCGAATCGGCGGATGAAGCCGGCGAGGGCCTCCAGGGTGCCACGGGTGTCGATGTCGAGCGACTGCATCCGGTTGTAGTAGGGCGCCAGATAGTCGACCCCGGTCGCGATTGCCAGGAATCCCTGGGTCTTGGAGTAGATCGCGGTAGCGGTCACCCTGACCCCCTCGGCCTTCAGATGTCGCATGGCCGCGATGCCGGCCTCGGTGGTGGGGATCTTGGGGTAGACCTTGTCGTCAATCCTGTCCAGCAGTTTGTGGGCGTCATCGATCATGCCACGGGTGTCCTTCGCGAGAACCTGGACATGCAGGGTGCGGTCGGGGCCGATGATCTCGCGGATCCGGCGGAAGTGCGCGTAGAAGTCAACCTTGCCCTCGGCCTTGAGGATCGTGGGGTTGGTGGTCACACCGGTGACGGGGTAGATCGGGGTGAGCCGCTCGATGTCGTCAAGATTGGCCGTGTCGAACAGGATGTCCATGGCGCACACCCTAACGCCGGCCCGTCACCGCTGCATCCACTGTTCAGCAGCGATGTGCGACCACACCGCTCACTCCTTCAGGGCATACAACCAGGCCAGCAGAAGGGAGCGGGAGAATCCGTCGTCAATGGGAACCGTCTCTGCCAGGTCGATCGCCTGTTTCCGGGCATCCGGTCCGGATAGGGCCCAGTAGGCTAGCAACAGGTCCCCGTAGGTGCGGTTGAAGGTGTCGGCGGTCAAAGCCTCGCCGACGTTGGTCGCCACCCTGGTGCGGTCCACCCCGAGATAGGTTGAGGCTGGGGTCACGGGGAGAACCTGGATGGCAAGACCGGCTTCCGGATCAGCGGAGAACCATGTGGCGAAATCACGCTTGCCGCCGAAGTTCAAGGGCAGATAGCTGTGGTCGAGCGGTGCGTAGAGTGGATCGTCGACGTTGAAGTTCAACCAGTATTTCAAGGCAGCATCGGCCTCGCTGGACTGCATCCAGGCGGCCTGGTCCGCCAACGCCTGATCGCCGCTGGTTTCCGCCCAGAGCCGCAGCCCCATCCAGGCCGCGACGGCCTCGCTGGTGGATTCCTGGTTGTTGGCGTCGGCGAACGGTGAGGTGCCGGAGGCCCACGAGTGGGAGGCGTAGACGTCGTAGACGCGCATGGCGGGGAAATTGTCCGAGGTCGTCGGGCGGGCGATGTCGGAGGCCAGCAGGGTTGCGACCGGTGACAACTCTGGGAGCAGGCTCGGGTCGTCCATGGCGACGAGGGCTGCTGCATGCAGGAAATAGCCGTAATGGAAATGGTGGTCGTTGAACTCGTCGCTGCCGAAGGTGGAGACCAGACCGATCATGCCGTGATTGGTCTGGTCGTAGAAGAAGCAGCGGTCGGCCTTCGAATCGGCGCATCCCGCCGGGCTCAGCCACGTCTTCAGTTCGGGCACCAGCCGGTTGCGGATCTTTGTCGCCAGGTCATCGCGCCCCAGCGTCTTTGCCAAGTGCATGAGCTGGGCGTCCCTGGCGAGTGCCTTCCCGGCGAAGTAGGTGTCTGCGGGGTAGGCCGGAAGGCCCTGCACGTCCGCTTCGAGGTGTGTGATGAGTTTCGTTCGGGCGGTTTCGTCCAGACCCCCCAGGTCGTAGGTCGCCGGGGCCGGCTGCTTCGGGGTGTTCCAGGTTACCGACGACGCCAGACACAGCTGGAGTGTGCCGTAGACGCTCTCGTAGGTTCCCAGTTGGCAGTCCTGGGCGGCGTCCGCCGCCTGGTGGGGCATGGTGGCCACCAGGGTGGGCGCCCCGTCTGTGGTTCGCCACTCGATGGTGGTGGAGACCTTCTCGTCACCGACCTGCCACGACGCTTCGGACGAGGCCACGGGATGGATCTTGTCGAGCAGGTCCGTCTTCGACATCCCGTCGGGAACGGCGATCCACGTCGCTGCCTGTCCCTCCGCCAGCTGCAACTGGGAGGCGCCGGAACCGGGGTCGGGGGTCAGGGCGAAGCGGTCGGGCAGCGGGGAGGTCTCCAGGGTCACCGACTTCAATGCGGTGAAGGTGATCTGGGGGGACCCCTGGGCCAGGGTGACACGGCCCACGGGCCCGGATGCGTCCCGTGCCTCCGCGACGACGGTGACCGTGTCGTAGGCCACCACCTGCCAGCCCTCAACACCCGGCAGGGTTACGGTGACCTCGGGTCGGTGGCTGCCAAACAGGGTCTTCTCGGTGGATTTCACCTCCGGCAGCCCGAAATCGAACCCGGTGGCCTTCAGCTGGAAACTCAGCGGTAGGGGATACACCGGCAGGGATTCGGGGCCGAAGACCATCCCGGAGAACCATCGGTTGGTGGGTGGCACGAGATCTTCGGCGAGTCGGGCGGGGTTGAGATCCTTGCCCTGGCGCTGATCCACTGCGTCCAGGGCGGTGGCCTCGCCGGACATCTCACTCGTCGGTTTGCCCGTCGGTGTCGGTGTCGGAGGCTTGGGTGAAGGCTCGCCCAAGCATCTGCTGATCAGCAGGATGATCGCGATCAGGCAGATCAGCGCCAGGAGATACTTGGAATAACGTTTCACCGCAGACCGATCTTGACGAGAAACTCCCGGAAGGCTTGGGTGGGTCCGGCCAGGATGCCATCGTCGCGCAGGCCCATGACGGCGGTGACGGGTGTGCCACGTCTGGGCAGGAGCATGAGGTCGTCGGCCTGAAGCGCATCGCTGGAGACCGTCACCTCGGTGACGGTGTTGCCCGAGGCTTCGTCAGTGCTGATGCTGACGCTCATGACCTGGC
>ERZ773042.1840-NODE-1840-length-12128-cov-3.671664_pt1 | contig 12128 bp, 15 predicted proteins | sample MGYA00511664_ERZ773042 | MGnify/ENA primary metagenome ERZ773042 (study PRJEB29015, sample SAMEA2737984) | human oral metagenome | biome: human oral; feature: human-associated habitat; material: dental | place: China | collected 2036 ... | reverse complement strand
GAATGAGACGATGTCGGCATAGCCGCCGGCAAGGGTATCGGCATTTTTGCCCCGCATGAGGGCGCGGTTCGCCATCACCGTGGCCTCTGTCGTGCCCGCATTGCTGTTCCGCAGCTGGACGTGGCTGCCATACATCTCATTGGCCTTGAGCGCCGCGCCATCTGCCGTGACCGTGTTCTCCTCCGCACGGATCTGCAGACTGCCCTTCGCATCGTGCGCCTCTATGTAGGAGCCGCGGAATGTGACATTGCTATCGCTCTCGCTCGCGGCGTTGGTGAGGACGACGCTGTTCTTGGCGGCGTGCAGATCTGCCGCGCCGGTTGCCTTGTTCAGTGTCAGCCGACTGCCGTCCACCTGGTACGCCTTGCCGCCCGTGAGCGTGACCGTATTCTCGGCAGCGGATGCCGTGATCGCCTGCCCTCCTGCCGCCGCAGACTGTTCGAGCTTGCCATCGGCGCCGCATACCACCGACTTAGCGCTCGTGAGCGTCCCGTCGATGCTGTTCTTCTCCGTCGTCAGGCTGAGCTTGCCCGTCTCACTGCTTACGGATGCATCGCCGCCCGTGATGTAGACGGTCGTACCATCCGTCGGAAATGCCGCCGCACCGGCGAGATGCAGCTTGTTCTCGGAAGCGGTCGTCGTCGCCGTTCCCGCCTTTGTCACCGCATTCCCCCAGCCGACTACAATTTTCTTCTGGAACGTGCCCCCGTTCGCCCATAGCTCGTTGCCGCGCGCCGTCGCCGTGGCAGTACCGGTCGCGTCGTCGTTCGTCGCCAACGTCATGCCGCCGTAGACGGTATCCTTGAAGGTGCCGCCCGCGATGGTGAGCTGATTCGCATTTGCCGCAGTGGTGACGGCAGCGGCTTTTTTTGCCTTGAGGATGTTGTATCCGCCTGCACTGTCAAACTTGAACGTGCCGGAGCCCGCCGCGATCGTGACGATGTTCCCGTTCGTCTCTGCCGTGCTCAGCGGAACATGCGTGCCGCCTGCCTGCTGCTCTGCAAAGGCGTAGCCGCCGTAGAATTTGTCTGCGCCCGCCTTTGCGGTCAGGTGGTTCTCATTTGCCTGCAGGGAGATGGAGGTCTTTGTCGGGCGCGCATACACATATCCGCCGTAGATTTCCGTGACGGTATCGCCCGTGGTGAAGGTGAGGCTGTTGCGCAGTGCCTTCGCCTCGCTGCGTGCATCCGTTTCTGTTATGGCCTTGCCGCCGTAGAGCTTCGTCGATGCGGCAAAGCTGCCGCCCGTGATGGACGCCTCACTGTCCGTCACTGCTGCCGTGCTGTTGACGCTCTTGGTCTGTGCATAGGCTGCACCGCCCGCAACGGTGATCTCACCGCCCTCGGGGACGCTATACGTGCCGCCCTCGATGGTGACCTTGCTCTGCGTGACCTCTGCCACGCCCCGCGTCGCGCCGCCGCCGTCGCCCCGCCCGCCACGCCGCCGACGATCACATAGCGCTTTGCCTGTTCCTTTTTCATTTCCATACGGATATGCCTCCTTCTGTGCCGCCGCGCTTCGCTCGTCGAAAGAGCGAAATCAGCCCATATCGTGATAATTCTTCTCCTTGCAAAAAAGGCCTTCGAGCAGCTGCTCCACTGCCCGGCTCTTGAGGCGATAGACGACTTCCAGCCCGTTGCGCTCGCCCTCGATGATGCCGACGGCACGCATCTTCGCGAGATGCTGCGAAATCGTCGACTGCGGCGCTTCGAGGCACTGCTGCATGTGCGCCACATTGCAGCCGCCGCTCTGCCAAAGCCCGCGCGCGATGCAGAGGCGCACGGGATGCGAGAGCGCCTTGAGCATCTCGGCCGCGCGTGCAAGCTCTCGATCTTCTGCCATAGAATCAACTCCAAAATCGTTATATTTATATATTACGATATAGCGATTTATATGTCAAGAAAAACTCCCCCTCATCGAGCGATTTCAGCAAATACGAAAAATCCGTCCGTCCGGCAAGCAACGCATTTAATCGAGTTGTCAACATACCGACTACTCCCAGTCGATATCATCATGCGATACGGTTTTTCCACGCATATATTCCTGCATAGCGATGTGATGCGCCTCCCTGTCGTCCTCTGACGCAAAATCCTCCATCTCTTTCGGCAAGAATCGCCTCACGACCTCCAGAAGAATCGGCAATTCGCGGTCCGGAATGAACTCTATCATCTCCACAATCTGAGCTTTTACCGTCATAGCAGAAAACCTCCCTTGTAGACATCGCCTCGCGGCAGACCTTCAATTGCCTGTTTGATGCGCTGTTTCGTCGGCCTGTCCATCGTCTCAATGCTCTTTACCGCCAGTTTTACATATTGTATCTTCATGAATGGATTCCTCTTCTCATCAAAGCCGCAAACATCAAGTCGCAAGACCCTTTCCGCTAAGGAAATTATAGCAAAAAGAGATGGCGTCCGCCATCTCTTTTTGCTGTATTCACCGACCCTTGCCGTGATCCTTCAAGGCGCGCTCGATGTCGCGCTTGGCGGCCTTTGCCGCGAGGTCGCGGCGTTTGTCGTAATTGTGCTTGCCGCTGGCGAGTGCGAGTTCGAGCTTCGCCCTGCCCTTCGAGAAGTAGAGCTTCAGCGGCACGAGCGTGAAGCCCTTCTCGCGCGTCTTGGAGAAGAGTTTGACGATCTCTGCCTTATGCATGAGGAGCTTTCTCTTCCGCAGCGGCTCGTGGTTGAAGATGTTGCCCTGCTCGTAGGGGCTGATGTGCATGTTCTCCACGAAGATTTCGCCGTTCTTTATCGAGGCGAAGCTGTCCTTGAGGTTCACTCTTCCCGCACGCAGGGATTTGACCTCCGTGCCCTGCAGCACGAGTCCCGTCTCAAAGGTTTCGTGTATGAAATAGTCATGCCGCGCCTTGCGGTTTTCCGCGACGATCTTCACGCCGTCGTTCTTGCGTCCCATCGCTTCCCCCCTGCTTCTTTATGCGGCAATCGCCGCTTCCTGCAGCATCCCTGCATCAATCGCTGTTCGCCGTCGCTCGCTGCGTCTTGTTGTGCGGGCGGCGCTTCTTTTCCGGTTTGGGCGCAGACTTCTTGCCCTTCTTGCGCAAGTCCTTCGGCGGCTTCATCCAAAACGCCTTGGGGCGGCTGCTGCTCGACTCGTCGGCGAGAGCGCCCTGCCTTTCCGCCTGGAATCTTTCCGGCCTCCTCGCGCCGCGCCCTTTGTCGTGCGGCTTCGCACCCTTATGTCCCTTGCCGTGCGGCTTGCGTTCGCCCGTTTCCACGGGGGCGGATGTCTTCTCCGGACGCTTGTCGCCCTTCACATCGGCGATGATCTCATCCGTACGCTTTTCTTTCGCCGCCTTCCGACCTCTGCCCTTTTTCGAGCGTGCGTCCTTCTTCGCGCCCTTGCCCTTTGAAGATTCCCCGCGCTTTACGCCGCCTTCCTCGGGCTTCTTCTTCGCGGCGACAAAGACGCCGTTGTCCTCCAAGATGAAGTCGAGGTTGCGCTCGGCGATATTGGCACGCACGAGCACGACGCGCACAGGCTCGCCGAGGCGGTAGGAGACATGCGTCGCGCCGCCGACGAGCGCGTAGAGGTCTTCGCGGTACTCGTAGTAGTCGTTGACCATGCTCGATACGTGCACGAGTCCTTCGACGCCGTTTTCCAGCTCGCAGAAGATGCCGAACGCCGTGACGCCGCTGATGACGGCATCGAAAGCATCGCCGACAAACTGCGCCATGTACTCGATCTTCTTCATGTCCTGCGTCTCGCGCTCCGCCTCGATGGCGATGCGCTCACGCGCCGAGGTGTGCTCGGCGATCTCGGGCAGCAGGCTCCTCAGGCGTTCCTGCCGCTCAGACGCGATCGTGCCCGTCGCAAACGTCTCGCGCAGCAGGCGATGCACGATGAGGTCGGGATAGCGGCGGATCGGCGACGTGAAGTGCGTGTAGTGACGCGCAGCGAGTCCGTAGTGGCCGAGCGGCGCGTCGGCATAACGCGCCTGCTGCATCGAGCGCAGCGAGACGGCGCTGACGATGCGCTCCTCAGGCCTTCCCTTGACCTTTTCCAAGACCTGCTGCACGTCCTTCGGCGCTACCTCGCCCGCCTCGTTCGGCACGAGGTGCAGCGAGAACGTCGCCAGAAGATTGTTCAGCCGCTCGATCTTCTCGTCCGACGGCTGCTCGTGCACGCGGTAGAGGAACGGCTGCTCCTTCTTCTCCATGTGCTCCGCGACGGTCTCGTTCGCCGCGAGCATGCACTGCTCGATCATCGACTCTGCGAGCGACCCCGTGCGCTTGATGAGCGCGACGGGCTTGCCGCTCTCGTCGAGCTTCACCTTGATTTCGGGCACGTCGAAGCCGATGGAACCGCGCTCATGCCGCGCCTTTTCCATCGCGTCATGCACCTCGCGAAGAGGCGTGAGAAGCGGCAGGAGGTCGGCGTTCTCCGTGCGCACCGCATCCGCGCCCTCGGCGAAAATCTCGTTGACGAGCGTATAGGTCAGGCGACGATAGACGTGAATGACGACGGGCAGGATCTCGTAGCTCTTGACGAGTCCGTCCGCGCCGATCTCCATCTCGCACGCCATCGCCAAGCGGTCTTCGCCCGCGTTCAGGCTGCATATACCGTTCGACAGCTTCTTCGGCAGCATGGGAATCACGCGGTCGACGAGGTAGACGCTCGTGCCGCGTGCACGCGCCTCGCGGTCGAGCGGTGAATTCTCGCGCACGTACCAGCTGACGTCAGCGATGTAGACGCCGAGGAAGAAGCTGCCGTCCGCACGCCGCTCGGCGTAAACGCCGTCGTCCAAGTCCTTCGCATCCTCGCCGTCGATCGTCACGATGCGAAAACCGCGGCGATCGCGCCTGCCGCTGAATTCTTCGGGGGAGACGGCGTCCTCGATCGCTGCCGCCTCTGCCGCCACATCGGCGGGAAACTCCTCCGAAAGCCCGTATTGGCTCATGACGGAGAGCACGTCGACGCCGGGATCTCCCGCACGGCCTAGGATCTCTTCCACCTCGCCCTCGGCGTTCCTCCTGCCCGCCGGCCACTTCGTGATGCGCACGACGACCTTCATGCCCGCCTTTGCGCCATGCACGGCGCCCTTAGGGATAAAGATGTCCTGCCCGATCTTCTTGTCATCGGGCGTCACGAAGCCGAAATGACGGCTCTCCTCGAACGTGCCGACAATCTGCTCGTTGGCTCGCTCGACGATGCGGATGATCTCGCCCTCGCGCGAGCGTCCGGCAATCTCCGACGGCGAAATCCTCGCGACGACGCGGTCGCCGTTCATCGCGCCGCCGAGACTCACGCCCGGCACGAAGATGTCGCTGTCCGTCTCCTTCTCGCGCACCTCGGGGATGATGAAGCCGAACCCCTTCGCCGACATCGAGAGCCTGCCGACGACGAGGTTCATGCGCTCGGGCACGCCGAAGCGCTCGTGACGCGTCTTGATGACAGCCGCAGTCTTCTCCAGCTCTTCCAAAGCCGTCCAAAAGAGCGCGAGTTCTTCTTGCGCGAGATTCATGGCGGCGGCGAGATCGTCCGCCGTCAGCGGCTTGTACGCCGCCGTGCGCATGTAGTTTACGATGCGCTCCTGCAATTCATTTTGTTCCATTCATTTCTCCTACCAGCGCCATCTTCGCCGTCGCTTCCGCAAGCACGGTGCCGTCAGCGAGCGAAAGTTTGGCGCGCATGTTCACGAACCCCTTGCGGCGGCTCTCCTCCCATCCCTCGATCAAAAGCTCCTCGCCGACGGGCGCAGGATTTCGATAGCGCACGGCCAGACGCGCCGTCACAGCCCGCTCGCCGAGTCCGTCGTAGAGATAGCCGCCCATCGCCTCATCGAGCAGCGTCGTGACGATGCCGCCGTGCACGATGCCGCTGTATCCTTGGTACTCGGGCGAAAGCGCCTTGCGCGCTCGGAATTTCCCGTCCGCCAGCTGAAACTCCAAATGAAGCCCGATGGGATTCTTCGGGCCGCAGGCAAAGCAGTAGTCCTCACCTTGCCCGATCTTTTCGTATGGCATAAATCGTTTCCTTCCCCATTCTCTCAAACGCTCCCCATCTCGCGCAAAAACGCTGCCGTACGCCGGAAGACCATCGTTCGCTCAGCGTCGAGCATAACGAGATGACCCGAGCGCACGAGCCAAAGAACTTCCTTATGCGCCGCCCCCACATGGTCATAGATATAGCGGAGGCTTCTCCTGTGCGCCGTGCGGTCGTGCAGCGAGTGCACGAGGAGGAGCGGCGCATATACCTTTGGCAGCAGCGCCTTGACATGCTCAATGAAGCCGACGAGTTCGTGGATGGCGACGAGCGGCATCCTGTCATACGTCACGTTGCAGAACTCGGGCACGTCGCGCAGAGACTTGCGCAGTTTCGGATGAAACCTGCCGATGCACGCGCTGCGCGGCGGCAGGTGCTTCATGCCGCGCCCCTCGTCAATGAAGATCGGTGCGGCGAGCGTCACGACGCCCGTGACACGCTTTTGCGCCGCAAGAAGAAGCGCCAGCAAAGCCCCCATCGAATGGCCGACGACAGAAATGCACGGCACGAGCCCTGAAAGAATCGCATAGCCGTCGAGAGCCGAATCGTACCAGTCCTCGGCATCCGTATGTGCCAGATCCTCGGGACTCGTGCCGTGCCCGGCGAGGCGCGGGCAAAGCACCGTATGACCTGCACGATGGAGAGCCTCAGCGAGAAGCCGCATCTCGGGCGGCATGCCCGTGAAGCCATGCAGGAGCAGCACGCCGTGCGGGCCGCCCGGCAAAAGGAAAGGCTCCGCTCCCTCAATGATCATCGCCGCACCCCTCCCTCGACGGCTGTAGCCGGAAAAGCCTCACAGGCCGCGCCCCTCCAACAGAAAGAAACGCCCGGCCTTTTGCCGAGCGTCCGCCGCAAACAGCTGCCAAGAAAGCGCAGAACCCCTCTGCGCTCTATGGCCGCCCTACATCGTCATCTTGGCAATCACGAGCGTAATCGCACCGAAAAGCACCGCCAGAACGACTGTCACACGCGCCAAGAGCGCATCCATGCCGCGCGCCTTCGCGCTGAACACGGTATCGCCGCCGCCCCCGTCGAAGCCGCCCATGCCCGCAGACTTAGGCTCCTGCCCCAAGACGGCAACAATCAGGAGTATGGCGACAAGCGCATCAAGCACCATCAAAAACGTAAGCAAAAGTGAACCTCCTCCAGTTCAGAGAGTCTCTCCTCTCCTCCTTATTATACTATTCTATCATGAAAGCCCGAGAAGTCAAGAAAAAGGCGCGGCCATCCGTCGCCCGCGCTTTTTCTTATGAAGCCCCAAGAGGTCAAGCCGAAAGTGCAGACCGATTGGCTTTCTCATGCAAACTACATGCGATGATTCAAGTTTTTCCGCTCCATATTCGCAATCCCTGTTAAAATCTCAATATTTTTCCTTCTCCAATCATCGCATTCATCAAAAAAGCACACATCCTTTCGCTTCTTAAAATTAAGATTCTTCTTGATTTCATCGGCATTGATATAGTCCATGACGGGGCGCAAAACCTCTGTAAACGTACTCTTGCCTGATCCATTAGGACCGAGGATGCCCACAAACTCGCCATCTGCCACGCTAAGCGAGACGTCCTTTACAATCGGCTTGTTGTGAATGGTAACCGATACGTTTTGCACTTCAAGGCGCACGCTACTCACCATCCCTAAAGCTGTAGTTACGTGCAACCATGATGTAAACAAAGAACGGCGCGCCTACAACAGCGGTCAGAATGCCAATAGGAACTTCGGCGTTGCCCAGGATGGTTCGAGCACAGGCATCTGCCCAGAGAATAAAAATAGCTCCCAGTACCAGCGCCGTTGGCACCAGCCTTCGGTGATCGGACCCAACAAACGAGCGTGCAATATGCGGGATGATAAGACCAACAAAACCGATGGTTCCCACTGATGAAACCAGCGTGCCAACCATGAGCGCAGAAATGGTCAAGTATGCCCATCTGCATAGATTGGTATTGAGGCCAAGCGTTGTAGCAGCCTCGTCTCCCATCAGAAGCACATTGAGGGAGCGGAACTGCGTTAAGAAAAACACGCTAGCGAGAAGTACTACTACAACGGAAACGCCAACATTTCCCCAGCTTGCTCGCGCCAAAGAGCCCATGGTCCAGAATTTTAAATCCATCATGCCCTCAGCATTAGCGGCGATAGTAATAATGAAATTAGAAAGAGCTGTGAACAGGGCATTCAAAATCATGCCCGAGAGAACAAGCTTTGATGACGTCATATGTCCGCCGGTAGACGCCAGCAACAAAACGCCTACAGTTGCTATTGTTGAACCAATAAACGAGAACAGCGGTACCGAAGAAACTCCCACGACGTGTACTGCGCCAGCTCCAAGCATGATGGCGCAGGTTGCTCCACACGAAGCTCCTGATGAAATACCCAAAATATACGGTTCAGCCAAGGTATTTTGAACTGACGCCTGCATGACAACGCCCGCAAGCGCAAGGCCAGCTCCAGCTACCACTCCTAAGATGATACGGGGAAAGCGCAGCGACCAAACGACCTTCTCGACAGGTCCTCCTGCAGCTAGAGCCTCCGGTAGCGGCATGCCAAAAAGATGATGTGTCAGCACGGCATATGCGTCTTGTAGGGACACACCAATGGCGCCCATCGTTGAAGTTATTACAATGCTCGCTGCCAGAATTGCAACGAGAACGCCCATGAAAAGACGGAACGGTCCGGCTTTTCTTACCATACGTTACCCCTCTAAAGATACGCTGCGTTTTTGCGCACAACGTAAAAAGGACAAAGTATGTTTCGCAGGCGCAGCGGAATTTTCAAAAGTTAACTATATCTTACTTTTTGAGTTATGAGAAGTTGAATGTTTTGAAAAATGCTTAAAATATTTACGCCCCTCTGTGGGATGCTCCCGGTGGGACGCCACCGACAGCAAACAGACAATAACAGACAGCAACAAACGAGGAACTTCATGGATTTATCAGCTCTACCAGACAACACAATCATTGCCGGAGATCGCTCCGAAGTTCCTGGTCTTCTTGTTATTCTCCACGGCTCTCTGCTTATGCCAAAGATAGCTGCGCTTCTGTCCTCCGGAGAACTTGACGCGACCAAACTCCCCCAATGCCTTGTCATTACCGCGCCGTCAAATCAAGACTGCTATTCCCCTTGGCCGGCATCAAGCGTGCGGACAGAAGCTCCAAATTTTGGAGGATTTGGACGTGAATTTCTTTCTGATGTCGTACTTCCAGCTGTCGAGAAGTACGCTGCTCTAGCTACCCATACCACTCAGGGTGCGTGTCCGCTTACACTTCTGGGCTATTCGCTGTCGGGTTTGTGCGGCCTCTTTGAGATGCAGACACCCTGCCACTTTGACCAGTATCTTCTTGCCAGTCCAAGCACCTGGTTTCCTGATTTTGTTAAAACCTTTGATATAAGCCATGTGCGTTCAGAAATTCGCTGGTGTATTGCAAGTGGCGAGAACGAAGGTATAAACCATCCTGAGCCCTTGCGCTCAGTGAGACAGACAACAGACACGCTGGTTGAGAAACTGGCATCCGTAGCTCCAAATCATAAACGTATGATCGATTCCTATGATCATCACAAGGGTCTTGAACTGAGGTTGCAACGTTTGCTGAACTTTGGCTTTGATGCATAGAGGCCGTTTTTCTGTGCAGAAGCGATTCTTGTGTGTAAAGGCGATGTTAGCGGCTTGCCTGAGTAGTGCCGATTTCCCACAGGCGACATCTGCACCATAAGACACGTCAAAGGGGCGGTCCCAACACTAAAGGACAGACAGCTATGGGAAAGAACATTGACGAAAGGTCATACGAGACAATCCGCGCGTACCTGAGACGCAGGGGGCATCTAGGTTCTAAAGGAAGGTTGTGTGCACGGCTCGCGTGGCGTCGGCTTTATTGACATGGACGATGAGGAGCTCGTCTTCATAGACGATGCCACCAAGTGCGGGAGCTACGGCATGCCCAAGGAGGAGCCTTACCAGGGACGCTTCGAGCGTATCGTAACGACCTATCTCGCCGAGGTTAAGATGAAGAGACTAATAGCATCCGATACGACATCGTAAGCTTCCTGGTGACGGGCTCCGAGAAGATTCTCTTTCGCCACCATAAAAACGTCCTCACCAACGGCAGTTGATCCTAAAACGGCTAGCCCAAACCTTTGGGCTCGGGGTGGGACGACAAGTTCTTAATACTGCACGGACTAGTGTCCTCCTACATTTTATGTAGCTCCATAGACCAAGACACCTCCACTCGTGTTGCCAGAGTTCATATATAATTATCCTTAATCAACACAATTGGAGGGTGTCTTGGAAACTTTCAACATGATACTCAGCATAGTTGCCTCTATTGTTTCAATCATTTCAGCGGTTTTAGGCTTCCTAAACAGACAAGAAATCAAGTCGATTAAAAGCTCTCAGTCGGCTGGTGACGGAGTTATTCAAAACGTCGGCAATAATGCGCGCAACACCATTAACACCACACGGGTTAGATAACCATGCCTAGATCTCAACAAACGAACAATGGTGATAACTCCATTCAGAACTCCGGAGACAATGGGATTAACACCATTAATAATTACAATATCTATACCCATGAACAATCTAAACCGCACCTTCCACCTACCTTGATGGCAAAGCTTCTACAACAGTACATCAGCACAATCAATAGCTCTGATGATAAGTTTGAATTGGAACCACCTCCGGACCTCAATGAGAAACTTGAATTCAATCATGCAAAACAGCACATTGAGCTTTTTCAAATCTATGCTAATGACTGGGCTCAACTAGATTCTGTAGAACGTGACTTTCCGGATAGTCAGCTGCTGTTCAATGATTTGAATAGGATGTTCAAGGACAAGCTTATAGCCTCTGGCTCGGACAATGCCAACGAAATCAACGGCGACCAATTACTTCTTGAGTTAAGAAGGCAGATATATAACCGCATCAAAAACAGCGCGGAATTTGACCGTATCAATATATATGAAGAACAGCTTCAAGCTTTCTGCATTTGTCTCTTGGCTCTAGCAGTTGCAAAATGCAAGGTCCTTCTTAGGCCAGGTGAACAGTGATGCTGCTGCTTGATAAGAATAACGAACCCACATGTACTGTTTACTATCTGTCCGCCGTAATTTACAGTTACATAGACAACCATGATGGATACGATGCTGGACAGCTATATAAGGCAATCATACATGATTTGATTAGGCGCGATGTTAAATATGACTTTTATCTCATGGCGCTAGATTTTCTATATTTGCTAAATCGTCTGGATGTTGATGAGGAAGGAGGACTGCATGTTTATCAAATTGCTGCGAATCATTAACACCCTACACAATGAAACACTAAGAAACGTTGGCTTTCATGCAGGCGCGAATTTCATTGTCGACACAGAAGACTCTGAGGCACATAACAAAGTTGGTAAAACCACTTTTTTGCGGCTAATTGATGTTGCGATGGGTGCGAAAAATAAAAAGCTAATTTATACAGACGCAGACACAAATACAGAGACAACGGAGCTACGCAAATTTATCGAGAACAATAAAATCGCAGTCGAACTTGTTCTCACCGACAGTTTTGATTCAGAGCAAAACGACACGGATGTTTTGCTTCGTATCGATTTATTTTCAAATGGGAACTACTACATAAATGGGAAGCAAGCCAAGCAAAAAGACTATTATGCGGAACTCAACAAGCTCTTGTTTGCTAATGAACCAAATGTTCCGACCTTTAGGGAACTAATTGGATCCTTCGTGCGCGTAAGCGTCGGAGGAGATAACAGTACCTTTCTAAAGATTCTTCCGTACGGCAACAACGCTAAATATAGGAGTGTTTACAATTTTCTCTTCAAGATTTCCAACCCTAAAATAGATAAGCAAATCAATGATCTTCAAACCTGCGATTGCAATATGGAGATCGCATCACAGTCGTAGGACAACACGAAGCCGTTAACCATGTTGAAGATGTTGATGTCCAAGAGAAAATACTTCACGAATATGAAATTGAGTATGAATCAATCAAAGCGTCGCTTGACGACATGGTTGATGCGAATTCCTACAAGAACAACAGAGATGAAATTACCCGTATTAGAACTGAATACGCCGAACTGACACGTCAGATTGCAGATATTGACTATGAGCTCATGCGTAATGAGAGAGCAATCTCA
>ERZ773042.1836-NODE-1836-length-12138-cov-2.792932_pt1 | contig 12138 bp, 11 predicted proteins | sample MGYA00511664_ERZ773042 | MGnify/ENA primary metagenome ERZ773042 (study PRJEB29015, sample SAMEA2737984) | human oral metagenome | biome: human oral; feature: human-associated habitat; material: dental | place: China | collected 2036 ... | reverse complement strand
TTGATTAATAGTAAAACCATCTAAAATTCTCTTTCTACAATTAGCTTTATATTCATCCAAATTATCAAGAATTTTATTAATACCATTAACATATTCCACCATTGTAGTATTCATAGCCTTAGATGCTTCTTGGTACCTTTTTGATTTTTCTTCATATCCCCTCATCATCATCATAAAAAATAGCAAACCAAGTGGAATCGTAAGTAAATTAGCTACTCCTATCCTCCAATCCATAATAAAAATTATTACGACTAATACAATTGGTATAAGTAAATTTGCAATTACCTGAGCAATAGGCTGTTCCATCTTGTCAAGCGTTTCTACCATAAATTGTGACCATTGACCGCTACTTCTTTTTTCAATCTCTCCCATGGAAATTTTACTTAGCTTATCAACTAATTTTTTTCTTTTTCCCTCAATTACTCTATATGCTAAATTGTGAGAAATAATGGTTGAAAGTTCATGAAATAATACACTGCCTAAAAGCCCAACCAACACTGCTAATATATATGGAATATAAGCACCTATTTCTACTTTTCCTTCAACAATATTGTTAATAATATTTGCAACTGAAAAGTAAGGAACAACATCTAAACCAACTCCTATTATTGCAATTAAAGCAGATGTAAATACTTTTCCCTTATGCTCTTTTAATACTTCCATCTTTTACCTTCTTTCACTAAATCCGTATATTTCTCCATCAGATATTTCAAATAATTTGTTACAAGCGTTATCAATTAACTCTTTATCATGCGTTACAATAAATACTATTTTATTTTTTGAGAACTCTTTAATAACTTCACTTATTTGCATCATATTCAAATAATCTAAACCACTCGTCGGCTCATCTAAAATAATAATTTCTCTATTCATTAACATACCAACTGCTACAGCCAGTCTTTGCATTTGTCCGCCTGACAAACACATAGGATGTCTATTTTTCATTTTTATGAGTTCTAATTTAGTTAAGATACTATCTATTTGTTCTTTATCAACGCTTGAATCAAACAAAGTGAATTCATCCATCAAACTCTCGGAAAATAATTGATGAATCACATCCTGCATCACCATATATGCGCGCTTCAGACGCTCTTTCGGTTTAAGCGCGTTTCCGTTCCATAGAAAACTGCCGGCCGTTTCTTTGTGCAAGCCGCACAGTGCGCGTACAAAGGTTGTTTTTCTGGCACCGTTTGCGCCCGTAATTGCGATAATTTCGCCTGCGCGGGCGGAAAAAGAAAGGTTTTGCAAAACAAGCTTTTTTTTGCGGTACAGCGAAACATTCTTCACCTCCAGTTCAAGCCGCTCGTGCGCCCCTTGAGCCGATACATGAACAGCTTTGTCCGGCGCAGACGCTGTCCCGTTTTGTACGGCTGCCGTATCGAGCGCGCAATCGGGCCGCACTTCGCTCAAATCCGGTGCCCGTAAGCCCATGCAATGCCGCCTTCCGGAACTAAGCGATTTAAAGTCGTCAGGCGTAAAAATACCGGCGATTTCGCCTTTTTCCATATACACGATTTTGTCCGCAATTCCGGTTAAATAATAAAGGCGGTGTTCGGCGACGATAACCGTTTTTCCCTGCGCTTTGATATTCCGTTGCTTTTTGTTATTATATACCCTATAATTACACATATGGAGGAGGTTTTCGTATGAAAATGAAGGAAAAGAGCGGCAAGCTCTTAGGTTTAGGTGCAGCAGCGTTGCTGCTTGCTGCGTTGGTACTTTTTACCGGCTGTCCCAATAGTGCGGGCGGTTCTGGCTCAGGCAGTTCCGGCGGAGGCGGCACCCCGCCCACGCCGCCTGCACCCCCTGAAATCGTACACGAGTTTGTAGACATTCAAGGGGCAACCATTACGGGCGTTGACCCTGACTACACCTTACCCGGAACTGAAGCTTATTGGAAAGGTGTATTTATTAAAGACCGTAAGGTAAAATTAAGCCCCTACAAGCTCGGCAAAACAGAGGTAACGTACGAGGTATGGCACGAGGTACTGACATGGGCAGAAAGTAATGGCTACACCTTTGCTAATAAGGGAAAAGAAGGCAGCGACGGAACCGAAGGAGCCGCTCCCACAGAAGCAGGAAAAAAAGAGCCTGTAACAATGGTAAGCTGGCGGGACTGCATAGTATAGTGCAATGCGTATACGGAAAAAGAAAAAGGAATAGGCGAATGCGTCTACCGCAAAAAGGACAATCATACGGTTGTATTAAAAGATGCGACGGCAACAGCTGATTGTGATGCCGCTTATGCCGATATGAGTAAAAAAGGCTACCGCCTTCCTACCGAAGCCGAGTGGGAATATGCAGCCCGCTGGCAGGGAAGCAATACTGAAAATGCGGAACAATACGGAGACGTATGGCTTACCAAGCTGAACAGTGCAAGCGGAGCAAAAAAGCCCATAGGCTTTTCAGGTCTTGCTTTACCCGCAGGAGAAACTTGGGAAACTTTACGTGATGAACTTACAAGAGTTGCCGTGTATGATGAATGGTGGAACGGAACCGGTTTGGTAGATCAAACCCCTGCTACAACTAAGACGGCTGCGGTAAAAAGTAAAGATCCGAATGCACTTGGCTTACACGATATGAGCGGGAATGTCTGGGAATGGTGTTTTGATTGGTATAGTAGTAACCCTGCATCAAACGATGCTGCTTATGAGCAAGGCGGTATTGTTACCGATCCTCAGGGTGCCGCGTCAGGCTCTGGCCGCGTCGGGCGCGGCGGCGGTTGGCTCAACAGCGCGACCCTCTGCTCTGTGGGCGATCGGCTCATCGGCAGTCCTGACAACAGGGACAACGATCTTGGCTTCCGCCTGGCTTGTCTGCCTTAAGTTCACACATTTGTGCGTAGGCGGGTAAGCAGTGGAGGGCGCAGCGTAAGCAGCCCGTAACGGCGCACCTGCCAAAGCACAAATGCGTAGATGCGGTGCAGGAAATTTTTGAAAATAAGAATGACCTGCATTGTGTTAGCCGCTTTAGCGGCTCGAAAATTTTTTGGTTAAAAACGGTATGGACCTTATAAGGTGCCGCGTCAGGCTCTAACCGCGTCAAACGCGGCGGCAGTTGGAACAACAACGCGAACAACTGCACTGTAGGCAAACGGAACAACAACAGTCCTGACAACAGGAACAACAATCTTGGCTTCCGCCTGCTTTTTATTTTCCGTCGGATTTTCCGCCGCCCGTTTTTTTATTTCATTCATTTTATCACTCATATAACAATTCTCCGGTCATTAATTAATAATTATCAATTACCCGTTCATCCTCTTTTCCACGGAATAAAGCGGTTGACCCGTTTGCAATATGCGCCATATTCATCACCGAAGCGGTCGGCAAGCCATTTTTCTTCCGTCAGCTTCATAAACACGGTAAGATACAGCCAAAAAAACGGCGGTAAAAACAACACGTACAGATTCCGGCAAAACAGCAGTGCGCCGGTACAAATAAATAAAAATGCCGAATAAATGGGATTGCGCACAAGGGCATACACGCCGCCGGTTGCAAGCCGATTCGATTTTATCTTGATGTCGATGCGCGCACCGAATACCGCGGTGCACCACAGTGCAATGCCGCCTGCAATACACAGGATTCCGGCAATGACAAAAAGAATCGCGGCCGGTTTGCCGTTCAGTTTTCCGCCGGCAAACATATCGAATTTGACAAGCGCAATGCCCGCAGCCGTAAATGCAATCATAATCGCAATGCACACCGGTCCGATGCCCATCACCGGAAGATGCTCTTGCGGAGCAGGCGGTAAAATTTTATCCTTCCGTTTAATAAACATACGTCTCCGTCAAACCCGACTTTTCAATCATGTCGCGGTAGAGCGGTGAGGCTTTTAGGAGTTCAGCGTGTTTGCCTTCCGCATCGATTTTGCCCTTATTCATGACGATAATTTTGTCGGCGTTTTCGATCGACTTTAAGCGGTGCGAAATGATAATTACGGTTTTACCCTTTATGAGCGTGTTGAGGCTTTCCTGAATTTTCATTTCGTTTTCAACATCGAGCGAAGCGCTTATTTCGTCAAGGATGATAATCGGCGCATTTTTTAAAATTGCACGTGCAATGGAAAGGCTTTGCCGCTCTCCGCCGGAAAGCCTGCTGCCGTTTTCACCGATGACCGTATTATAGCCGTCCGGCAGCGCTTCGATAAACTCGGTACAGTTTGCAAGACGGGCGGCTTTTTTTACGTCGTCGTCGCTTGCGTTTTTATTTCCGACCCGGATATTCTCCATAATCGACGTATTAAAAAGTCCGACATCCTGGAACACTATCGAAATTTTATCGAAAAGACTGTCGGTGTCTATCTTTGCAATGTCTTTGCCGTCGATGAGGATGTGCCCCTTGTCGTAATCGTAGAGGCGGGATGCAAGGCGGAGCACGGTTGTCTTTCCGCAGCCGGACGGGCCGACAAGCGCGGTAACCTGATTTTGTTCGGCAGTAAACGAAATGCCGTCGATAATCTTTTGCCCCTTGTTATACGAAAATTCGACGTTTTCAAATTGAATGCCGTAATGCCGCAAAGAAGCGGGTTCGCCTTCCTGCGTTTTCGTTTCGCGCAGCTCATTAATGCGCTTAACGCGCGAATCGATATACATCAACTCGGCAAGGTTCGCTTCGACGCCCGCAACCGCATCGGTAACGCGCGAGGCGGCGATAATATAGCCGATAAGATACAAAAGCGGTGCCGTTCCTGCCAAATACATTTTTAGTCCGAAAAATACGGTAACGCCGATGGAAAACTTTAAAAACAGCAGTGCGATGTTAAGCGGGATCGCTTGATGCGCTTCCACAACCAAATGCAGTTTTTCCGCTTCGTCGACATTGCGATTCAATTTTGCCGCCACCGAATCCGTGAGCCCGTAGCTTTTAATTTCCTGCTGAAGCTCTATCGCTTCTTGAAAAAATTCCGTGCGCTCACGCTGCTTATGAAAGTCGCGCGTCGTTTCCCGTATTTGAATTTTTTTCGACAAGATTAACAGAATAAAACTGATGATAATCGGAACAAACACGCACAAGCCCAATCCCGGGTGTGCGGCAATCATCATCGCGCCGATTATAATCAAATACAGCACAAGGCCGATTGTTTGCGGAATTGCGTGACTGAGCGCATGTTCGATTGCGGCAACGTCGGTCATAACCGTTTGCGACAAATCGGAAACGTCGTGCTTCGAAAAATACGCAAGCGGCAGGGCTTTGAGCCGGTCGGCAATGTTAACGCGCAGTTCCGTACATTCTTTGAACGTCGCCGTGTACAGCGTGTTGTAATTGATATGCACGAGCACATACATCACCACCGCAAGAGCCGCGATAATACCGATATAAAATCCCGCCGGCCGCAGCGTTCCCTCAAAGTATCCCTGCAGGAAAAACATCGTTAAAAACATCGGTAAAATAAACGAGATATCCGCAAGCATCGACCATACCGACGCCGTAACTATTCCTTTTGCACCCGATTCGGTAACCCCGAACCATTTTTGTAATTTATTCATTCTTAGACTCTCCACTCATTTGCTTGAGAATACAGCTTTTGCAGCCGGCTGTACTTTCCGCCTTTTTGCATAAGCTCGGCGTCGCTGCCGCGCTCGACGATGTTTCCGTCTTCGACAACTAAAATCTCGTCGACATTTTTAATCGAGCTGAGGCGGTGCGCAATCATAATAACCGTTTTGTTTTTCATCAAATTGGAAAATGCCTGCTGAATTTCGTATTCGTTTTCGGGGTCGGCGGCAGCGGACGCTTCGTCCAAAATGATAATGTCCGCGTTTTTCAAAATAGCGCGGGCGATCGCAACACGCTGAATTTCTCCGCCGGATAAGTGTACACCTTTTGAACCGATAACCGTTTTTTCACGTTCGGGGAATTTTGCCAAAATGTCTTCGCAGCGGGCGAGCCGGAGCGCGTTCATTACTTCTTCATCGCTTGCCTGTGCGTTTCCCATTTTGACGTTTTCAAAAATGCTCGTTTTAAAAAGCTTCGACGTTTGGAACACAAAGGCGATGCTGCGCATGAGCGCATTTTTTGAATATGAAGAAATATCCTTTCCGCCGATTAAAATCTCACCTGAATTTATTTTGTAAAAACCGGAAATAAGTTTTGCAATGGTTGATTTTCCGCCGCCGGACGAACCGACCAGCGCGTAGGTTTTGTTCGGCTCCAACGTAAAACTCACGTCTTTTAAAATCTTTTCGTCGGTATAGCCGAACGAAACGTTTTTAAATTCGATTCCGAAGTTGTCAAACTTTTCTTCCGTGCCGTGTTCAAGATTGTCTTTTTCCATGTCTGCAAAAAGATTTTCAAGTTTATCCACAACGCTTTTTGCCTGAAAGTTGTACATTCCGACATACATCACGCGCATAAACGCCGAAAAAAGAATGCCGGCAATGCACACAAAAAAGACGATTTTTGCAATGATGAGATTTCCGTCCGCGCCCTTATTCATAAAATAAATGGCGGCGGGAATCGTAAAGACGGCAAACAGGTTAAACAACACTTGAAACATCACATACGGAGAACGGCAGCTGAGCGTGTACTTGTATGCCAAATCGGAATAGCCGGTAATCGCTTCGTAAAACGCTTTGAAAGATTCAACGGTGCTTCTAAAAATTTTTACAATCTGCATACCGCGCACATATTCGACCGCTTCCGCATTCATCCGCTCCAACGCCGCTTGATACTTCTGCATAAAGTTTTTATTGCCCATCATAAACATCATCTGCGCACCGCCGATAAGCGCAACGCCGAGGAGCAAAAAACCGAGCTTTACATCGACCGCAAACACGATGATAAACATAAAAATCGGCGTAAACAATGCGGAAATATTGTCGGGAATTAAATGCGCAACCAGCATATGCGTTTCCTGCGCATTGTCGTCTATGAGCTTGCGAATTTTTCCCGACGGGTTCATATCGAAAAACGCAAACGATGCATTCATCAAATGTTTGATTGCGGTTTTGCGCAAATTCGATTCAAGCCGAAAGCCGAGCACGTGCGATGCCCACAAAGCGGCAAAGTATACAATCGAATAGCCCGCCAACAGCGAAACGATCACCGTTGCGTACATCGAGCCGTCCGTAACGTTTTTGGTAACCAAAAGCGCGTACAAAAACTTCCATAAAAACCAAAATGCCCCCATCTGAGAAGCAACTCCCAGCACGGCGCACACCGCCGAAATATACACGCAATGTATTTTTTCCGGCGTATATTTAAACAATCTTTTATATGTGTCCATTCAGACCTCCTCTGTTTTTTGAAAATATGCGGCCTTCTGCTCCGCCTGTTTTCAAAAATGCTATCCACGAAATTAATCAGTAATATTTATATCACAATTCTATTCCATAGCGATTGATATTTCCCGTTCTTCTTTTATATTACCGAGATAATAATCTTTAATTTTACCATCTTTTGTATCAAGGCGGCTTAGAATGAGCCGCTCTTTATCAATATTGTTTTCTCCGATATGTACTCCGTAGTCTAAATGTACATGAGCCGATTCATACATCGGAATATTTTTTAATTGCATTTGATCCACATCGGAGAAAGCGATCAGCAATTCACCCAATGATTTCAAACCTGCCCTATCACCACATATAATAACTTCACCTGTTTCTTCCTCTTCATTCTTATTAACAATAACAGTTAATCGACCTTTCAATGATGATAGTTTCAATCTTTTTTTCAGAGTATTCCTCCTCTATGGATATATCATTCAATTTGTAATTATACACGCTGCCTATAACCCACTCTAATTTGCCGATTATTAATTATACACCGCCCGTTATTCATTACCCATTATTTATGCCGACCACTGTTCGCTTTCCCGCTGCAGCCGATACATTTCCCGGTAAATGCCGTTCTTTTCCATCAACTCGGAGTGGGTACCGGTTTCGGCAATCATACCCTTGTTGAGTACGATAATCTTGTCGGCATTTTCGACGGTGCGCAGGCGGTGAGCGATGACGATAACGGTTTTGCCTTTTATAAGCGTACCGATGGCATGCTGAATAAGCGTTTCGTTTTCAGGGTCGAGGGCGGCGGTCGCCTCATCCAAAAGGATGATCGGCGCGTCTTTTAAAAGAGCACGGGCGATGGAAAGCCGCTGGCGTTCTCCGCCTGAAAGGGTATAACCGTTTTCGCCGATTTCCGTGTCATAGCCTTGCGGCAGTTTTTCGATAAAAGAGTCGCACCGGGCGGCTTTTGCGGCGGCAAGCACTTGTTCTTTTGTCGCGTTTCGGTTGCCGATTAAGATATTGTTGTATACCGTATCGTTAAAAAGCACGACGTCCTGAAACACAATCGAAAAGGCTGCGAGCAGGGTTTCCGGATCTACCGTAGAAACATCGACGCCGCCGACGCTCACCGTGCCCGATGAAGCGTCCCAAAAGCGAGCGGCCAAGCGGGCAATCGTGGATTTACCGCAGCCCGAGTGTCCGACGAGGGCGGTAATTTCGCCCTGCTTTGCGGTAAAGTCGATTCCGCTTACCGTGTTTTCTTCGGTATCGCTGTCCGCATCTTTGCCGTTCGGTTCATTATATGAGAATGAAACATTATCGTAGCGGATGTCGTAACCGTTGGGCTTAAAACTTTCGCTTCCCGTCTGTTTGGGATAGTTGACAATCGCCTGTTTGCGCTCAACGGCAATCAGCATTAAAAAGAATTCGCCGAGCATCATAAACACCGTCGTCAGCGGATCGAAGATGCGGCAGGAAACGAGCAAAAAGACGATATACGTCAACAGTTCAATTCTTCCCTGCGACAAGAGGTACGCGCCGTATGAAATCACCAGCGGAAAGCCGAAGCGGACAATCGCCGCCGAACCGAAAATAAACGCTCCGCCCGCTGCTTCCGCTTTGAGCGTTATGTACGTTGACTCGGTAATATCGTCTTTGAGCTTTTGTACATACGCCGCTTTTTTATCGGAAGATTTCAGCACTTTTACATTGTCGATCATCTGCTGAAAGGAATCGTAGATAGAATCTTTTCGCGCAAACGCTTGCTTTGCTTTTTTATCCAGCACTGATCGAGCGGCAACGATGATAAAAAATCCTGCAAAGGCGAAGATAAAAAGCGCAATCGTCATCCGCCAATCCAAAAACGCCAAAAGAGCCGCGGCAATCAAAATCGAAATGATGCCGCCGAACAGCTCCGGCACGGCGTGCGAAAGCGATTCTTCAATCAGAGTAACGTCGTTCAAAAGCGTCGAAGTCAAATACGACAAATCCCGCCTGCCGAAATACGACAGCGGGAGTTTCCGAAGCGATTCGGCAAGCGAAATACGTACGTTCGCCGCTTCTTCATACGCACCGTTATATGTCTTGCCGTATTTTAATTTTTCGAGAATAAACAATACGGCAATCATCGCGAGAGCGGCCGCCGACACCGCCCATACATTCGGCACTTGAAAACCTTGCTGCATAATGCGCGCCAAAAAATAGCGCAGCACATACAGCGAAAGCCCCAATGGAACCATCAAAAACAAATTGATAATAGTGCCGAACGTAATCGCCGAACGCAAATTCCGCGTCCCCGCGTCAGACAATGCAAAAAATCTTTGCAGCATAACTATCTCCGGATAGACGTTCCCTGTAATTAGCCTAAGCTAACATAACATCGTTATAATACAGAGCGCAAAGAAATTTGTCAAGGAAAAAAGCGGCAAACTGCCGAAGTTCTTTAAAACAAAACCGAAAATCGTATCAACGGTACGGTGCCTGCTCAGGTACTCCTATAGGCAAATCGAAAACGGTGCACCGGGTCGCAAAAGCAATTACCCTTCCCACTTGGTAAGGCCCGTGCGCAGCAAGCGGAATTCGCGTTTGAGCAATATGAGGATGGGAAGCGCCGTCGTCAATTCGATCAAAAAGGTACCGTAATACACGCCTGCAACTCCGGCAAAGATCGGCAAAACAAGCATGGCGGGAACGTATAAGACAATTTGCTGCAAAATGCCGATTGCCGAAGCGATGTGCCCTTTGTTGATCACGGGGAAAAATGCAAGCGTCAAAAAGGTGAGCGGCATGACAGGCAGCAAAGCCATATAGAGTCTGAAATTCAAAACATCGGGCGCACTCAGCAAAGGATTTTTCATCATAATCGATACGGCGCCTCCGGGGAAAATAAGCAGGCACAACCAAAACGGTATAATGAGCGCAAGTGCAGCCGCCAAAAAGCATTTAAAGCCCGCGATAACCCGATCGGTTTTTGCCGCCCCGAAATTGATTCCGACAATCGGCGGCAGGGCAATCATAAGTCCCGAAAGCGGCTGCACGACAAAGCTGAAAAGGCGCGTAACGACGCCGTAAAACGCTATATCGGCTTCGCCGCCGTAGGCACTCAGCACATTCAAAACAAGCACGCTTTGCACGCCCATCATAATCTGCATAATAAAGGCGGACAGTCCCATACCGAAAATTTTTGCGATAATATTTTTGTCGAAACGGAATGCAAAGGTTTGTCGGAGCGGACCGAATTCGCCGGCGAGCGGTTTGCGCAAAAAGTACACGATGCCGATAAACGATTGTACAGCCATGCCGATATTCGTTCCCAATGCGGCTCCGCGGATGCCCATGCCGAAAATCACCATCAAAATATAATTCGCGCACGCGTTGCACAAAAGACCGCACGCCATAATCAGCGCTCCGGTTTTCATCTTACCTTCCGAGCGGATAAGCGCATTGGAAGCGATTGCGTAAATCCAAAACGGAGCGCCGTAGAGCAAAGTCCGATAGTATGTTTCGCCGAGCGCCAAAGCTTCGCCGCGCCCTCCCATCAAAAAAACGATGCGGTGCGAAAATGCAAAACCGATGCACATCAAAAAGAGCGCGCTCATAAGCATGAGCGTATTCATGTTGCCCAAGAGTTTTTTTTGAATGTCCTTATCGCCGGCTCCGATCGCAATGCTCAAAAGAGAGCCCGCACCCGTTCCGCACAAAAGGGCAAAGCCGATCAACGCAAGCAGGGGCGGAAGAACTACGGAAATACCGGCGAGCGCTTCCGGCCCTACAAGGCGGCCTACAAAGACACCGTCGAGCACATTGTTCGCGCCCAAAAGCGCCATGGCGACTACGGCCGGCCATGAAAAATCGAAGATAAGCTTCCACAAACCGTCATTTAAAATACGCTGTTTTTGTTTTTCATCGTTCATAACAATCCATTGTGCAGTAACGGGAACAACTGTCAAGCAGATAAAAACCGTAAAATACAATTCTTTATATGCAAAAATCAAACAGTATGTTTATCCTATACTGCGGATACGTAAGGCGTAAAACGCAGGTTTTCATTTTCCGATGGGGCGATTTTCGCACAGGATTTTGCGCCAGCCGGCTTCGTAAAATTCGTCAAGCAGGGCGACGTACTTGAGCGCTTGTTCGTAGGGAATGTCCAAGCGGACGGTTTCGAACAGGCAGTTCCAAAAGCTTTTATCGATCGCCGAATACAGGCGCAGGTCTATGTCGGAATGCGGTATGTTTCCGCAGTCTTTGAGCGACGACAAAGCGCGCACATCGGCTTTGTACGTATCTTCCATCATGAGCGAAAAAAAATCGGCATAGCGGGTGCCCGCCGAACCGCACACGAGCAGCTTTACCGCACGGTAATGTTCGTACACAAAGTCGATCGTTTTTTTGCGGCCTTCAAAACGGAAAGCGCGCCGCTCTTTTATGTCGGGCGGCATCGTAAAAAAAGTGTCGTACATGGCGCGGTGATTTGCCAAAAGAGAAGCGTACACGTCTTTTACTAGCGCATCGAAAAGCGCTTCTTTATTTTTAAAATGAAAATATAAAGAACCGGTCGTAACGCCGGCAAGTTTCGCAACTTCCCGCATCGAACTTTTCGCCCAGCCCTTTTGCAAAAATTCGGAAGCGGCGCAGTGCAAAATGCGCTCTTTGGAATTCGGCGCTTTTATCTTTGTATGCTCCGATGCTTGTTCCGATTGCAACGGCGATTTCGAATGCGCTTTCGTTTTTCCGAGTTCGGATTTTGCTGCGTTTGCTTTCATATCGATTGTAAGCAACGCTAATATGTTTTTATCGCTTTGTCAATGTTTTGCAGTTTGCACTCGGGGCTTCCGCATGAAAATCTGTATTCCTCAAAAAATAAGCATTACCGTAAAAATCGGCTGCACTCCCGGCAGCAGCCCTGCCGTTCG
>ERZ773042.1834-NODE-1834-length-12155-cov-15.304876_pt1 | contig 12155 bp, 9 predicted proteins | sample MGYA00511664_ERZ773042 | MGnify/ENA primary metagenome ERZ773042 (study PRJEB29015, sample SAMEA2737984) | human oral metagenome | biome: human oral; feature: human-associated habitat; material: dental | place: China | collected 2036 ... | reverse complement strand
TAGCAGACGTTGTCAAGGAGGTAATGCATGGTTGAAAAATTAAAACGGCTGTCAAATAGACGCCGCGCTAATATGGTGCGAGCTGAGTGGCAGCATCTCTGCAAAAACAAAATATTACTGCTGTCGATGGCGGTTATTTCGTTTATTCCGATTATGTACAGCGGTTTTTTCTTGGGCTCAATTTGGGATCCATATGGGCAGGTGAAGAATCTGCCAGTGGCGTTTGTTAATGAGGATAAGGGCGCTCAGTTGAACGGACAGGCGCTGAATGTCGGTCAGTCGGTCGAGCAAAAGCTCAAAGATAACCATGATTTGGGCTGGGAATTTGTGGATAAACAGCAGGCCGATAGCGGTGTAAGTAGCGGACATTTCTATGCGGTGGTGACTATTCCGACGGATTTTTCGGCAAAAGCGGCGTCAATTACTCAGAACAAACCGCAGCAGGCGGTGATTCGCTACACGACTACGCCAGCCAAGAACTATATCGGTTCGCTGGTCAGTAATCAAGCGGCTGAAAAAGTCAAAACGTCGGTGGCCGAGCAAATCACTCAGGCGTACGCTAAAGGTGTGTTGGAAAATGTAGATAAGCTCGGCGATGGTCTGGAAACAGCGGCGGGCGGCGCAGCTACTTTGCGCGGCGGTTTGACGCAGCTGCAAGCGGGCACACAGACGTATACTGGCGGCGTCAGGCAATTGGCGGTAAATCAGCGGGCGATGGCTAATGGTTTAGCGCGGCTCGGCGATGGATCGCGCCAATTACAGACAGGCTTGGGTCAATTGTCGAACGGTTTGCCAAGCGAATCGCAAGTTGCGCAGTTAACAAACGGCATGAAACAATTGCAAGCAGGCCTTAATCAATTAAATACCAGTGTTCATAATCCATCGCCAATGCTCGTCAGCCAGCAGAATAAGGTACAGAATGAGGCGCAGACTTTGGCGAAAACAATGCAAACGTCTTTAGCTGATTTATTAGCAGCAGGTGTTGTGTTGAAAGATTTGGGCAGCCAGGCGGTAGCTTCTGGCGGTTCGACAACCATAACTTTGCCGCAAATTAGCCAGCTTTCCCAGGCGCTTAGTAAAACGCAAACGATTAGCGTTCAAGCAGCCGCACTGCTTAAAGATTTGCAGATACTCACTCAAAGTCTGTCAACTCAACAAGCACAATTACAAACCGGCGTCTCTACGCTGAACAACGGCGTTAACCAGTTGGCGCCAAAGGCAATCACTGCTCTTAATGGCTATAACAGTCTGCGGACGGCGAATAATCAGTTGCTGGCTGGTTCGTCATCGCTAACAAACGGTTTGGCACAGGCGCAAACTGGTAGCCAACAGCTAGCGAATGGCGCGCGGCTGTTAGATAGCCGCTCTGGTGTACTGACGAATGGCGCGTCGCAATTGACGGGCGGTGCGGATACTCTGGCCACGAAGCTAGCAGACGCTTCCCGGCAACTCAAAATACAACCAACTGGCGCAGCCACCCAGCAGCAGATGGCCAGTCCGGTGAAGTCGGAAACGACCAAGCAGGGCGACGTGCCGAATTACGGCTACGCGCTGGCGCCGTACGTGTTGTCGCTGAGCTTGTTTGTCGGGGCGATTGCTCTGAATATTATTTATCCAATCCGCAAAACTTTTGCCGAGCAGGAAAATGCCTTTCGCTGGTGGCTGGCCAAAGCTTCGGTTACTGGCGTAGCGGCTTTCGTTCAGGCAACAATTTTGATGCTGATTATGGTTTACTGCCTGGGTCTAGTGCCAGATCATCCGGTGAACTTCATCGGGGCGATTTATTTGACGTCGTTTGTCTATATGTCAATCGTATCGCTGCTGGTAATTGTGCTGGATAATCCAGGACGCTTCCTAGCGATGGTACTATTGGTGTTACAACTGGGGTCGAGCGAGGGAACGTTCCCGATTCAAACAGCCAATGGCTTTTTCCAAGCAGTCAATCCGCTAGTGCCGATGACTTATTCTATTCGGGCGCTGCGTCAGGCTATTTCGGGAGGCTTAGGCAGCTCATTCTATAGCGATAGTATGTGGGTGTTGGCGGGATTCTTGCTAGCGGCTAACTTGTTGACAATCGGTTTCTTTATCTACCGCGGCAAGCGAAAATTCGCTCACACTTCGGTAGATGGAGACGATTAAACCTCTTTCAAATTTCTAAGGAAATGCCGGCGTCTTAAGGGAAAACGACGCTGGCATTTTAGTTGGCGCAGGGTCATTTTTGACAAAATGCCGACAGTTTGCTAGAATAAAGCTACTAACGAGAGGGATTTCTATCGGCGAAATGGCACCTCTCTACCTGGTTTTTAGATTATTGTAATAAAAAAGGAGTATAACAATATGGGTCAGCGGCGACTGGCAACACCGCAGAAGGACGATGCTAAAAAGCGTCCACAATCAAAAAAGAGTAATAATGCAGTATTAAACAGCACTACCACTCGTAAAGGTGAGGTTTTTCGCGCGCAGCGACGAACAAGCGAAAATGTTAACCTCAGGGCATCGCAGCACGTGATCAATATTCCGGTCAATAAGTCGGTCTACAACGGCTATGGCGGCGAGCAATTTAGCGCCAAAATGCAGCCAAAGCGTGTTCGCGGCGGCAAGCCAAAGTTGAGGATCATCCCAATCGGCGGTGTTGGTGAAATGGGTATTGGTAAAAACATGAATGCCATTGAGTATGATGATGAGATTATCGTTGTGGATATGGGCTTCCTGTTTCCAGGCAGCGATTATCCAGGTATCAACTATATTACGCCGGATATCACCTGGCTGGAGGAAAATAAGCATAAGATCAAGGCACACGTGTTTACCCATGGACACCTTGATCACATCGGTTCCTTCCGGCACTTTATCCACCGGATTCCAGCACCGGTCTATGCGTCGAAATTTACCATCGGCATGCTGGACAAGTCGCTGGCTGACGCCGACACTGATTTCCAGCCGGACTTTCGGGTGATGGATCCATTGAGCCACGAAATTATTCAAGTATCGAAGCATTTTTCGGTGGAATTGGTGCGGGTAAATCACTCGATTCCTGACTCGACGGCGGTGATTATTCGGACGCCATTGGGTGTAATAATTGACTCTGGTGACTGGCGATTTGAGGAAAGTCCAGTTGACGGCCAGAAATTTGACCTCAAGCGTATGACAGAGGTAGCGTCCAAAGAAGGCGTCTTGATGTTCATGAATGAATCGACCAACTGTGAGTCGGCTGGTACGCATACCCATACCGAGTTTGATATTCAATATTCTATCGGCCAGGTGATGGATAAATTCAGTAACAGCCGGGTGATTTTAAGCTGTTTCTCGTCGCAGGTGCACCGCTTGCAATTAATCTTAGAGGAAGCGCATAAGCATGGACGCAAGGTAGCATTTGCTGGCTTTTCGATGATTCAGAACTTGGAAGTGGCGCTGCGCTCAGGCACTATCAAGATCCCGAAAAATACCGTCATGAAGATGGAAGATATCATCAAGCTGCCGGATAGCCAAATCACCGTGGTTTGTACCGGTTCGCAGGGTGAATTTAATGCCGTGCTGAGCCGTATGGCGACTGGCGCGCATAAATACATGAAAATTAAAGGCTCTGATGTGGTGGTGTTTAGCTCTAATCCGATTCCGGGCAATGAGAAAAACGTGGTGCGAACCGTTGATGGTTTGATGCGTGAGGGTTCTGATGTGATTCAGAACGGTAAAACGCACTTGACGGGGATTGGACCGCTGCACTTGTCGGGCCATGGTTACTACGACGATCACATTAAGCTGATTAACGCGTTGAACCCAACATACTACATGCCAATTCACGGTGAGTTTCACATGCTGGTGCACAATGCGCGGCTAGCAGAGAAAGAGTGCGGTATTCCTAGGAAGAATATCTTTGTGTGTGATGCCGGTGATATCATCGAAATTGATATTGAGCGGCAAGCTAAGAAAGCCGGCCGGATTCAGGCTGGCGGCGTGATGTATGATGATACGGGTGCTATCGTTTCTGAGGTGGTACTAAAAGACCGCATGCATATGTCTCAAGAGGGAATGTTTGTGGTGGTATTGACGGTGCAACGCGGCACCGGGCGGTTACTAACCAGTCCAGACATTATTTCCCGCGGTTTCATCTATCTGCGTGATTCTGAGGAATTGATGAATATGATTCGCCAGTACTTGAAACAGAAGGCAGCACGTAGTTTTGCTGGCAAGTACGACCTTGACGTGGTGAAGAAGGAAATTAAGGATGAAATTACCCATATATTATATGACCAGACCAGGCGGACGCCGATCGTTATCCCGGTAATTAACGAAGTTGGCGGTTTGAAAACGGTAAAATCTACTGCTGCTTCGAGTACTTCTACTGCAAAGACACCGGTGCGCAGCAAAAAACCTGCCGCCGCTTCAGCGGAAGAGCCAAAAATGACTCTGCCAACTATGCCGCGCCGCCGTTTCCCGCGCCGTCAGGTGCCAGACACCGAGGCGAATGATACCAAGGCTCGGGAACGACATGACGTGCGGGCGTATTAACGTGTATAATAAATAGGTATGGCGAAGAAACGAAAGGCAGCTAAAAAGGCAGCTCCTACCAAACCGCAGCACAGCTTGCCGGCGGGTTTTTGGTCGCAGGTCGGCGCGGTGTTGCTGATTCTGTTTTCTTTGCTGCTGGTAGTGGCGTGGTTTGGTGTTGGTGGTCCGGTGCTTAAATGGATTGATACAGTGTCGCTGCAGGCTGTCGGCTATACGATGTATGCTTTGCCGATTTTGCTAATCTATTTGGCGGTGGAAACCTTTCGAGCGGAGGGTAATCAGCTGCCGCTAGCTGTTAAGTTTGCGGCGGTTCTGGAGATTGTTTGGTTTTCTGGTTTGTTCGGTTTGCTAAAAACCGCGTCGCGTCCAGAGTCTGGCGGTTTCGTCGGCGATTCAATTAATATGGGTGTTCTACAAATGGTTGATTCGGCAATTGCAGCCATAATTTATTTAGTCTTAATTTTTATTACTGTGCTGTTTATTACTCAAACGTCGCCATTTACGGTATTCAGTAGGGTTTGGGAAATGATAAAAACCGACAGATCCGAAGACGATAAGAACCGCTCGGTGATGAAACAAGCGGCGAAGCGTGATTCTGGCGATAAATTGGGCGATATTAAGCTAAATGCTGGCGTGCCGATTATTGACACTGCGAAAGAGAAGAAAAGCCTATTAAAAAGCAGCAAAAAGCAGCCGCCACATCCAGAAAAGGCGGAAGAGCAAACTGCTTTGGTGGCAACTCGGGATCCAAACTGGCAGCCGCCAAGTTTGGAATTGTTGGAAAGGAACGAAAGCGGTGCCGATGCCGGCGATACGCGCCAAAACGCGCAAATTATTCACGATACGCTGTCGGAGTTTAATATTGACGCGGAAATGGGCGATATTAACGTCGGGCCAAAAGTGACGCAGTACACCTTAAGACCGCCAAGCGGCGTGAAGTTAACGCGAATTACGGCGCTGGAGACGAATATTGCGCTTAATTTGGCAGCGCAGAGTTTGCGTATCGAAGCGCCGATACCAGGGCAAAAAGCAGTTGGTATAGAGGTGCCAAACCGTAAAGCGGCTGACGTCCGCCTATACGGCACACTCAACTCCAAACAATGGAAATCTGCCCGCGAACAGCTTAGCTTTGCGATTGGTAAGGATATCTCCGGAAAGGTGGTGGTCGGCGAGCTGGGAAAGATGCCGCACTTGTTGATCGCTGGACAGACCGGTTCTGGTAAGTCGGTGATGATCAATACGCTGTTATCTAGCTTGCTTTATCGTAATAGTCCGAGCGACATGAAACTGATTTTGGTTGACCCAAAACAAGTAGAAATGGCGCCGTATGAGGATATTCCGCATCTGCTTACACCTGTTATTACCGAGCCGGAAAAGACGATTTCAGCTCTGAAGTGGGCGGTTAACGAAATGGAGCGGCGATATAAATTGTTGGCGGCAGAGAAAATTCGCAATATTCGAGATTATAATAAAAAGTTGCAGTCGCGCGCTAAAAAGATTGCCATCGCTGATGAAAACGGCAATGTCCAACAGCATGAGGACGGTTCGATGCCGTACATCGTGATCGTGGTGGACGAAATGGCGGATTTGATGATGATTGCCAAACGTGATGTTGAAGCGCTGATTGTGCGGTTGGCCCAGAAGGCCCGTGCGGTTGGTATTCATCTGGTGCTGGCGACGCAGCGGCCGAGTGTTGATGTAATCACTGGTTTGATTAAAGCGAATGTGCCAGCGCGTATTTCGTTTACTGTCGCTAGCCAGGTGGACAGTATGACGATTTTAGACCAAGCGGGCGCCGAAAAGCTGCTGGGCCAGGGTGATATGCTATTCTATACGCCAAGCATGAGCAAACCGAAGCGTATCCAGGGCGCGTGGGTAACCGATGATGAAGTGAATAAAATAACTGATCATTTGCGAATGCAGATGGCGCCGCAATATAACGATGAGGTGGTGGCGCAGCCGGTACAATTGAACGGCAAGGGTGGTGTGATAATGGATTTCTCTGAGGGCGGCGATGATAAATTTAAGGATGCGGTACGCGTGGTGGTTGAGCGGCGTAAGGCTTCGACAAGCATGCTGCAGACTCGGCTAGGTATTGGCTACCAGCGGGCGGCGCGGATTATTGAAGAGATGGAAGAGCGGGGTATTATTGGTGCAGCGAATGGTTCAAAGCCGCGCGATGTCCTGATATCTAGTGTTGACGAGTTAGATATTTAAGCTTGGTGTTCTCTATGGCGCGGCAGGTGTTTTGCCTAATAACTATTTAACAAACTGGATTCATACTCGCCGAGTATTGTTACGTTATGTTCGGCGCTTCTGATTTCGTCAACAGCCTGATGAAGTCGGTTTCCTGCCGCGTCAACTGTTAGAAAAAATTTATATTTCCAAGGTTGTCCGGCAATAGGCTGAGAATGAAGGCTGGCTAGATTTATATTCTGGCGGGCAAAAATTTGGAGAACTTCGGCCAAACTGCCAGCGTGATGGGCAGTAGTTACAACCAGGCTAGCGCGGTTAGGGTTTTTCGGTGGCATATTCGGATCAAGGACAAGGAAACGGGTTAGATTATCGTCGGAGTCCTGGATGTTTGTTCGGAGAATTGGTAGGTCGTATAAGTCCGCCGCTGCAGCGCCAGCAATTGCCGCAATATGCGGATTTTGCTGCTGTTTGACAAATTCGACAGCGCCAGCAGTGTCAAAGAATTCAATCTGAGAAGCGTGCGGTAGAAAATCTTGCAGGAATTTTTGGCACTGGGATAGGGCGACCGGATGCGAATATACTTTTGTAATGCCGGGTAGTGTCGCACCTGGCAAAGTAATCAAATTCTGGCTAATGCGCAGCGTGACTTCACTGGTAATAGGAGCTGCACAACCTTCAATTTGCCGGTATGATTCGTTGATGGTGCCGTGGATAGTGTTTTCGACGGCTACAATGATGGCGTCAGCCTTGCCCTTGCGATAAGTTCTAAAAACATCGCCGAAGGTATCGCAAGGTATAATTTCAACATCTGAACCGTATTGTTTATGGGCGGCCTGTTCATGAAATGAGCCAGCTTGTCCTTGGATAGCGATACGCATGCTAGTATCATAGTACACTCTTTGGCTGGCGGCAATGGTTGCAGTGTGTAATATTGCAAATGCGGAATATTATTGTCTTACTATTGACAATTATAATAAAATATGCTAGTATTGACAGGACAAAATTAGAGTAATAAGAGTTAAAAGAGGAATTTACGTGCCGCGGCCAAAGCAAAAATCACCCGAGCAATTTATCGCTTCATCGCCAATTGGCGAAAAGGTAATGGGGGGTATTTGAAAGAAACCTTGCCTCTGGCGCGCTACGCCTTATTGAAATAAACGGCGAACCGCAGGAGCTTAGCAAATTAGGCAACAAAGAAGAAAAAATTAAGGGAACGCTAAAAAGCGGCTATTTCGGTATTATAAAACCTGAAGCTATAAACCCTAAATCAAAAAAACTTGAATCAAACGAATTATATATTAATGCAGAAATTGAGGGTCTGCTGGTTCGCCGCAATGAAGTGCCGGAGTCGTATTTGAATTGCAAAGACGGATTGCGCGCGAACGCGGTTATGGCGACTTCGAACTTACCGACAGGCAAAAAGAAGAAGATGTTAAAAGGCTGCGAGCGGATCAGAAGGAAAGTTTAATGAGGTGGTCTGGCTATTTGCGGAGCAAAAAAACGGACACCCCTATCCTGATTGGTTTAAGGTGTATGTCTGGGAATCGCTCAAAAAGATGGGTGAATTTGATGAAGAAAGCGGCAAATTTAAGAAGCGTACTAAATCTACCGTGGCGCCGTGGCCAGAACTGAACGCTGAGGCATTGTCGTATGTATATGATAGGGTAAGCGAAGGTGTTATTCAGGGCAAAGAAATTGAAGATAACCAAATGGCGGAGCTACTGAACAGGGGAAATTTTGCAGCCATGTATGCGTATGCTATATACAGCTGCGAGGTTGGCGGTTTAACGCCAGAGCTGCGTGAGATTACTGATGGATCTTGGGTGAAGTATGATCAGATTGAAGGAGAATATAGTCCGAATTATAGTTGCCGCCGTACTAGACGAGGGTATGAGGCTGCGGACGAAAGCCCTGTAGATAATAGCACTGCTATGCGGCTCGCTGGATCTCTACAGGGAAAAGGCACAGGCTGGTGCACGGCTGGCACGCATACTGCGGCGAATCAGTTGTCAAAAGGAGACTTTTATGTCTATTGCACGCCTGATAATGATGGTAACGATACGATGCCGCGTGTCGCGATTCGCATGGAAGGCAATCAGGTTGCCGAAGTTCGCGGTATTGCGCCTGGTCAAAATGTAGAAGATAATTTATTGGATGTTGTCGCAGAAAAGCTTAACACGCTGCCGGGCGGTAGCGAATACTATAAGAAAGTCGAGCAAATGCGACGACTAACAGAAATTGATAATCGTGTTAAAGCTGGCGACGAGTTAACAGCGGAAGATCTTGAATTTTTATGGTTCGGCGAGAAGATTAAAGGGTTTGGTTTATATGAAGACAGCCGCGTTGACAGGCTTTTAGAGAATAGGTACCGTGAAGATGACTTTAATTTTGTGCTTAGGTCTGCTGGCGATGTTAAAGAATTAGCTGATAGGATGAATATTAAAAAACTTTTCCCAGAGGAAATTCGCAAGCTTCTTGAGCTTGAAGCGAATGCGGACGATATTGCATCTCGTATGGACTATCGTGAAATTAGCTGTCTTTTTTCAGATCTTGCTTCGGCTGGGGCTGACATGGAGGCGATCGCTCATCGTTTTTTATTGAGTATCCAGAGTTTTTCATAGCACATCTTAAAAGCTTTATTGAGGCAGGGGTTAAGGAGGTTGACGACGATGATGTAATAGCTAGACTTCTTTCGCGGTTTAGTCCTGTGTTGTTAAGACAATATGTTTATAACGCAGGAAATTTTGGACATCAACCGCACCCGATGGTCGAAAGATATGCTTACGGGTAGTAATTAACCCTGATTCGATTCTTTCTAGACCGGCAGATTTTCTCTGGTAAGCAGCACTATTTTAGTGTATAATTACTCTTGTATATTAACCTAAGGTTGCGCGAGATAACGTAACCATCCGTACGGATTCCAAAGGAGGAAACATGAACGAGTACGAGCTGACTGTTCTTATTCATCCGGATTTAGAGTCTACTTTAGATTCGGCGCTGGATAAGGTTCGCGGCTTAATCACCAGTAATGGCGGTGAAATTGTCAAAGAAGATAACTGGGGTAAGAAAAAGCTGGCTTACCAGATAAAACGGGAAGATTTTGCAATCTATGTTTGCTTTGATGTTAAGCTGCCAAGCGATGCGCCGCTTAAAATATCAAATATCTTGAATATTACCGATGAAGTTCTGCGCTATTTGTTAGTCAAAGTTGATGAAAAAACCCGTAAAGCTTTAAGCGAGCAAAAAGAGAAGGCAGAAAAAGCTGCCGCTGAGGAAGTGTTAGATAAAGATTAGCCGTTTATTTTATTAACTAAAAAGAGAGGGTAAAATTATGGCAAGAAGTATCAACCAGGTTATTCTGCTCGGCAGGTTAACACGTGATCCAGAGCAGCGAACAACTGCTTCTGGCAAGAATGTCGTTAGTTTTAGTATCGCGGTGAGCCGGGCGACTCAGGATGACCAAGCAGATTTTTTCAATGTGACTGCATGGGAAAAATTGGGTGATTTGGTTATGCAATACCTGAACAAAGGCCGCCGCGTACTTGTTCAGGGGCGCTTGCGCCAGGATAGCTGGGAAGATAAGGATACTGGCAAACGCCAGAGTAGGATTGAGGTTGTGGCGACGGACGTAACATTTTTGGACGGTCCAGCTAATGATAACAGTTCTTCTGCAGCTTCTGCGGCACCGAAAAATAGCAAAAGAGAGGAAGCGGTTACAGAGATCGACGACAAGCCGATTGATTTGAGCGAGATTCCTTTCTAGTATAATAAGGAGTTTATATGGCAAAAGTAAAGAAAAGTACGCCGGTAGTTTTTGACTATAAAGACGTCAAGACTTTAATGCGGTACATTAACGCTTATGGGCAGATTGAGCCAATTGGCAAAACTGGACTAAGCGAAAAACAGCAGCGAAATTTGGCAGTAGCGATCAAGCGCGCCCGCCATCTTGGCTTGTTGCCATTTGTTGCCAACAATTAATAGTAAATTAAGGTAATATCTCGCTGCTGTTCTATTTTGGTAGCGGGATATTTTGTTAGGAAGGTAAAATGTATCAACCAACAGATTTGAAAAAAGGTACGGTGTGCCAGATTGACGGTAAGCCGTATAGAGTAGTAGAGTATAGCCAAAAAGTAATGGGCCGCGGCGGATCGATTGTAAATGTTAAGTTAAAGAACTTGATTGACGGTAGCGTAATACCTAAAACATTCAAAGGACAAGAACGAATTGAAATGGCAGAAGTGAGCAATAAAACGGTTCAGTACTTGTATAATGATGGCAGTAATTTCTTTTTTATGGATCCAGAAAGCTTTGAACAGTTTGAATTGCCGGCAGATATTGTGGACAGTGCTAGTAACTTTTTGAAGGAGGGCGATGAGCTTACTTTACAGTTTTTTGACGGCAAAGTTATTAATGTAGAATTGCCAAAAAACTTATATTTGAAAGTTACGTATACGGAAGATGTCGTTAAAGGCGATACAACTTCATCGGTTATGAAGGATGCAACTATGGAAACAGGATTGGTAGTAAAAGTTCCAGCGTTCATTAAGCAGGGAGATATTATTAGCGTCGATACCTCAACTGGCGAATATCGCGAACGTAAAAAAGGACTATAAGCTAGCACGAATTTAGTAAAAAGCGCCGTAAAGCAACAAGCTTGAATGGCGCTTTTTTAATTGTACTGTGACTGTAGTGAGGCTATTGTCGGTAAGTCTGCCGGGGGCTTTATTTACTTATTTTTAAAATCGTAACCAGCGTTAGCAATTGGGCAAAATTAGCTACATTGAGCAAAATAAGTGTTCAGTTGAGGCTTTGTTTATTTTTGATAAAATTTACTGTGCTTGGAGTGATATGGTTGAGAAATACGATAATATTACGTTGTTATTTATACAACTATATGTAAAAAGAACAACAAAAGCTTTAATTAGATGATAAAAATACAACATTGTATAAAATACAAAAATAATATGCCAACCTAATAAAAATTGATAAGGAAATATAGAAAATCTGGCCAATAGAGTAGAAGAAATGTACTAGATTATGGAATGTATGGTGCTGTAAAATAATCAACGATGTGTATATAACTACGTTGTTAAAAAAGCCACGTTACAATTGATGCCATATTTACATCAATTGTAGTAAAAATAACCTCATGGATTGTTGCTAGCAAGCTGACCGCCAGTTTATGGGTTGCGCGGTATTTTCGGCGATGACGCGCGACATTGAGCCGATTATGTATCCATAGTAGAATTAAGGAATGAAGCAACGGTTGGATAAATTGATGTTGGCACGCGGGTTGGTGGGCTCGCGCTCGGAAGCTGAGAATTGGATTCGTTTGGGGCGTGTGCGCGTTGGCGGACAGACGGCAGCCAAGCCGGGATTATTCGTTGATGAGTCGGCGCCGATTGAATTAGCAGCGTCAGAGCGTTATGTGTCGCGGGCCGGACTAAAATTGG
>ERZ773042.1829-NODE-1829-length-12176-cov-6.515057_pt1 | contig 12176 bp, 6 predicted proteins | sample MGYA00511664_ERZ773042 | MGnify/ENA primary metagenome ERZ773042 (study PRJEB29015, sample SAMEA2737984) | human oral metagenome | biome: human oral; feature: human-associated habitat; material: dental | place: China | collected 2036 ... | reverse complement strand
GGGACGCGCGCCGCCTCTTCGACGGCGAGGACGCCCGCGGCGAGCGCGACCGTGGCCAGTAGGCTGGAGACCGCGTCCCACGGCCGGCTCCGATCGGGTTCGTCTCGCGGGATGACGGCGGCGCCGAGGGCGATCGCCGCGACGATGAGGGGGACGTTGATGAGGAACACGGATCCCCAGTGGAAGTGCTCGAGCAGGAGCCCGCCGACGACGGGTCCGACGACTGCGCCCACCACACTGACCATCGACCACACGGCGATGGCCGTGTTGCGCTGGCGGGCGTCGGTGAACGTCAGGCGGATGAGCGCCAGGGTCGCGGGCATCATCGGGGCTGCGCCGACCGCCAGGAGAACGCGTGCCGCGATGAGCGTCCCCGGGGAGTACGCGAGGGCGCAGGCGAGGGAGGCAACGCCGAACACCGCCATCCCGAAGAGGAACATCCGCCGGTGGCCGAGCTTGTCGCCGAGTGTGCCGGCGCCCAGGAGCAGGCCCGACATGACGACCGTGTAGGCGTTGAGGATCCACAGTTGCTGCCCGGCCGTCGCCCCGAGGTCCTTCGACAGCACGGGCAGGGCGGTGAAGAGGACCGAACCGTCGATCGAGATGAGGAAGAGGGCGACGCTGACGATGCCGAGCACGGCCCAGCGCCGTCCCGCGCTCGGCTGGCAGGATGTCCGCTCGGTCCGTTCGGTCAGCGGTTTCTGCGGCGACGGTCTGCAATGCACGCTCACCCGGGTAACTATACCGTACGTACGGTATAGTTACCCGGGAAGATTCCTCACACTCCGGCGGGCTCCACCAGCCATGTCATTTCTTCCATCGGATTTCGACGCGGCGGTTGGCGGCCTTCCCCGCCTCGCTGACCGAGCCGTCGGGATTCGTCTCCGATGCGGCGGGCTGGGTCTCGCCCTTTCCGGAGGCGGCGATCTTCACCCCCGAGGCTTTGCCCTCCAGATAGGCCTTGACCGAGGCCGCCCGCTGTTCGGACAGGGTCTGGTTGTGGGCGTCGTCGGCCACGGAGTCCGTGTGCCCGACGACCGACACCTCGCCCGAGGGTTTGTCCGTCGCCCACTGGCCGGCCACTCCGTCGAGGATCTGCTTGGCGCGCTCGGTCAGGGTGGGAGAGTCCGGCTCGAAGTTCACGTCGCCGGCGAGTGTCGTCTTGATTCCGTCCTTGCTCTGCTCGGTCCTGGCGGCGCCGTCGGCCGTACCCTTGCGCAGAACCACGTTCATCACGGGCTTCAAGGGCTTCATCCTGACGGCGACGTCGGCCTTCCGCGGATCGTGCGTCCGCCGCAGGGGACAGGAGTCGACACGGAGAGGGTCGACGTCATGCGCCGCCACCGGCGTGCGGAAAAAGGACAGCGAGTCCTCACGGTGAAGGGTCGGTACATACACCGTGGCGTCTGAGGTGAGCGGCAACGTCGGGTGCACGGCCGATTCCGAAACGTTCGCAGCACTGTCAGCGGATGGCGCTCTCGACCCCGCTACCCCGCTGACGCCGACCGGTCTGTTCTTCAGCAGGACGAGAGAGTCGCGCTGCGCGGCCTTCCCCGTGGAGGTGAAGTCGGCCCTGCCCACCGTGGCCGTCGAGCTCTCAGGGTCCAAGTAGGGGTTTTCGAACAGGCCGCACCGGAAGGACGTGCGCAGCAGTCTTGTGGCGCTCGCCTCGAATCGACCGCGGGCCATCCGCTGTCCGTCCCGCCGTGCCATGAGTCGGTAGGCCTCTAGAATCGGGCCGATGTCACTGTTGCCGCCGAATTGGTCTACCCCGTTGTCGATGGCGAGCAGGTGGCGTTCGGCGACGCTCATGTCCTCGACCCCGTAACAGCGTTTGCCGAAATCGCCGATCTCCGGGTCGGGGTCGGCGGTAACACCCCAGTCGGTGCACACGACGCCGTCATAGCCGCAATGGCCGCGCAGCAACCCGTGTATGAGGTAGCGGTTGTACGAGTTGCCTCGCGGAGTCTGGCCGTCCCGGCCGTCATTGCCGCCTTCGTACCCCCACGCGATCGAGTAGTAGGGCATGACGGCGGCCGCGCATCCTGTGGGACCGGGCAGGCGAAAGGCCCCTTCGGTGAAAGGCTGCAGGTGTTCGGCTTCGTTTCCCGCGGGGTAGACGGCGAATTTGCCGAAACCATAGTGAGCGTCTCGTCCGGCCTCCCCGCTGCCGCCGCCCGGCCAGTGTTTGACCATGACCGCTACCGAATGCCGACCCCAGCCAGGGTCGGTGCGCGAAACAGTTCCGGCCTCGCCGACGCATTCGCCACACGGGATTTGGCTCGTCTGCATGCCATCGCAGTAGGCGGCCGCATAGTCGGTGACGAGCCTGGAATGCGGACCCCAGGTGTCCTCCAAGCGCATCCAGCGCGGTTCGGTTCCCAAGTCGATTTGGGGCCCTAGAGCGGTGACGATGCCCAACGCCCTGTACTCGCGGGAGATTATAGAAGCGCATTCGCGCATGCGTTCCGGGTCGAACAGCGCCGCCATGCCCAGTCCCTCGGGCCAGCGGGAGACGCCACCGGCTCCGCCCTTGAACTCGGCCGACGCCTCGGCTGCACCGTTGCGCGGATCGGAGGATGCGTTGACTGGGATTCCGAGGGGAAGGGCCTCGCAGAACGCCTGCATCGCATTGTTCCAGCGGGCGGCGGTCGCCGCGTCCTGCAGATTCATGACAAGGACGTGGCGGACGCCGTCGGCGAGCATACGACGCTGTTGGTCGGTCAGATCCCAGGGGCGAGCGCCTGAGACGTCGTAATCCTTGCCACCGTAGGTTCCGGGGAAGGGACCGTCCGGCAGGGCGGGAACCGTCTGGTGGGGAGAGTAGAGCATGAGTCCGGCTATCTGCTCGACGCTCAGCCGGCCGGCCAAGTCGGCGGCGCGAGTTGAGGCGTCCAATCGCCAGTCTTCATAGGGCAATAGTTCACCGGTACGGGCCAAGTCCTTGAAAATCCGACCCTCCACTTCGATGAGAGGGGCGCAGACCGTGACGATCTCCGGCCCCTCGCCGCCCGGCTGTGGTTGGCGGAGAAGAGCCGGCTCCCCCGACTGCTGGCATTCGTCTTCCCGTCGGGAACCGTGCATGGTCATCGCCTCGCTTCAGCCTCACTCCCTGCCGGGCGGACAACCGGCATCTGTCGTTCCCTATCCTCGCAAATTCGACGAAGGAGTGCGCCAAATCGCCACCTTGAGCCCGAAAACAGGTGAACGCATCGATGAGTTCCCCACCGGGAGGCACTCCCCTCCAGAACAGCCTTCACCGACGGGCCACATCCACCCTTGGGGTGGCTGACGGGACTCGAACCCGCGACCGCCTGGACCACAACCAGGAGCTCTACCAGCTGAGCTACAGCCACCGCGTGCACCGCCTTGTGAGCGGCAACGAGACGAGTTTAACGTCGCCGCGAGCGCGCCGCCGAATCGGTGTCCCGTGATGCCGGACACCTGCCCGGCGTTCTCGTGAGACTGCGTCGCGGTTCCGGCATCGCTGTATTTTCGGTCACAGTCAGTCGATTCGCCGTCGGCTCTCTGCGACGGCGTCCGCGTGGATCCGCCGGAACGCAGCAAACGTCAGGACTCGCCCTCCTCCGCGCGGCGCGCTTCGCCGGAAGAGGACATTCGCGTGTTTTACAGCCAATGCGCATGTCCCGCGGTTAGTCTCGTGTCGCTTGCCTAAGTCGACGCATCCTGTGCAGTCGACGCATCTACGCATCATGAGGAGGAATTCATGAAAGCCCTACTGCTCGATGCCCCCGGTCCTCCCGAGACCCTCCGGCTCGGCGAGGCGCAGGCCCCTCACGCCGGCCCCGGGGAAATCGTCGTCCGCGTCAAAGCGTGTGGTTTGAACCCCGTCGACTATCGCGTCGCCCAGTCCGGCAACCCGGCGTGGACGTGGCCGCACATCCTCGGCCTGGATGTGGCCGGGGTCGTCGAAGAAGTGGGCCAGGACGTCAGCGGTTTCGTTCCCGGAGACAAGGTGGCCTATCACGGGGATCTCCGTAGGAACGGCGGGTACGCCGAGTTCGCCGTCACAGCAGCGGACACGGTCGCCCCGATGCCTCAGGGACTCAGCTTCGAGAGGGCCGCCGCACTTCCGTGTGCGGGCATGACCGCCTACCAGGCGATCAATCGTCGACTTCACCTGCACGCCGGAGACACCATACTCGTCACGGGGGGAGCGGGTGGCGTCGGAGGATTCGCCATTCAGCTCGCCCGCTCGCGCCAGGCGCGCGTCTTCACCACGGCCTCGCCCGCCAATCTCATGTACGTCGGCAGACTCGGAGCCGACATCGTCTTCGACTACCATACCGACGACGTCCCGACCAGCGTCCGCGAACTCACGAACGGCTACGGCGTGGACGGCGTGATCGACACCATCGGCCCGGATTCAGCTCGCGACAACCTTGAGCTCGTCGCCTACGGAGGAGGGCTCGTCGCCGTGGCCGGACGCCCGGAGACGAACCCCGTCCGGCCTTTCACGACGTCTCCGTCCGTGCACGAGATCTCGCTCGGGGCCGTACACGCCTATGGCAACCCGGCCGCCCGGAAAGACCTGGTCACCATGCTCACCGCCATCATGAGGCGTGTGGCCAACGGAACCCTCGACGCCATGCTCACCGAGACCGTGAGCCTCGCCCACGTCCCAGCGGCCCTGGCTCACCTGGCGACGCGGCACGCCCGCGGCAAGACTGTCTACGTGGCCGACTGACCGTCTCCCTTCGACGGTCCTCGCCAATGGCGGACGGTCGACCGCGTCACCAGCCGACCCTCATGGCTATGGCGTCGGCGAACTTGGCGAGATGGCCGGGATCGGAAGAGAGGTAGAGCGAACCGTCGATCAGCGAGATCTCCATGACGTAGAACTCGTGCTGGTCTGCCGGTCCGCCGCGTACGATGTCGACTCGGTTGAACAAGGCGAGCTCGTCGCGCCCGTGTGTGTCGATGGTGAAGGAGTGGACGGCCTTGCGGATCTCCTCGCCCCAACGCCATTCGTTTTCGTTGGCGTCGGCCGAGCGCACCACCTCTTCGTGAAGCTCGTCTTCCGACCGAAAGCGCGGGTGGAGCATAGCCTCTTTCTCCACCCTGTATGCGGGCAGCCCATTGAGGTAGATGAGGGATATTTCACCTGAGCGATCGATTTCCTCAAGGTATCGCTGCACCATGACGGAACGGCCGCGCGAGAGCTCGTGCATCGCGTGGCGGATGGCCGCCCCGCGCGATGCCGGGTCCGTGGCAGTGTAGCGTCCGGTCCCCCGCCCTCCCGACGACACGGCGGGTTTGACGACGAAATCGCCGAAGGCCGGAAAGCGCGTGTGCACCTGATGCTTCGAATACTTGTGGTCGGGTTCGAGCCACGTCGTCGGAATGGTCGACAGACCGCGCCTGGCCAGCTCGGCCAGATAGTGCTTGTCCGAATTCCACGACATGAGACCCGCCTGGTTGAGCAGCCGGGGAACGGAACGCGCCCACGCCAGGAAAGCTTCGCGGTTGACCGCATAGTCGCGCACTGACCGCACGACGACGACCCCCGCCGCATTCCAGTCCACGGAAGGGTCGTTCCACACGGCGATACGGGGTTCGAGGCCTCTTTCCCGCAGCGCGTCGGGCAGTCCAGCCTCGTCGGGGTCGAGATCGGGCAGATCGGCGCAGGTGGCCAGAGTCACGAGTGGTGCAGACACGTCTTCAACTGTACCGGAACGGACCGAGGCGAGGCGGGCCTACGGCGGACCAGAGCGCTTCCCGCTTCGCCCACGTTCGTCCACCCGCCAAGGCATCGCCTCGGCGAAACCCTACAGCTCGTCGTCCGGGCTGGGTGCGGCCGGGGCCGAGGCGTCGGGGTCCCTCCCGGTCTGGACATCCAGAAAGCGGTGGACTTCGTCGACGATGCGCTGAGTTCTCCTCTCGATCACCGTCTGCGGATCCGATCCGAATAGCCTGACGTCGTCCGGAGTGAAGAAATGAGAGGCGAGCACTTCATCGATCTCGCGGTCGCGAATCGAGTCGTACACCATGGCCATCCAGTCTGCGATGTCGGGATCCTCGAAACCAAGGATCACACGGTTGCCCGTGGAATTGCGGTGTCGCTCATCGCAGTCATTCGAGGAGACGACCCGTCGAACGACGTCGTTGAGCGAGCCGATCTCTTCGACGCTCGCAGCTAGGTCGTTGAACTCAAGCCGCTTCCGCGTCTCGAGCGAACGAGGATGGCGCGCCCACATCGTGCAAAGGGCTATCCTGCTCGCCCCCTGATTGGTTCTGAAAACTTCCAGATCAGGAGTGGTGAAAGTGTTCTCGACTTTAACCGCATCCAGAAGCCTTTGAATCGACCCGTGCTCATCGCCTTTGACAATGAGTTTGGTGAGCTTACGCACAGACGTACTACTGGAGAGAGACAGCAGCACCGCATTCGCGGCGGCTCTCCAAAACCACCGGACGAGAAGCCTGCGAGTGCGTCTGTCCGGGTCGGGGAAAAGGGAAAAATACCTGTTGAGGATGAGTAGAAGAAACTGCTGCGGAAGGAACGTCATATGGGGAACCCCCACACGATCCTGAAGGAACTTGACAGTGGCGTGAAGGGAATCCTCCGTCCGGCGAAAACTCGCAGCCTCGTCCTCGTCCGGAAAGTCCGACAGCTTTCTCCTGTCGGGCGTGAACTCGTCGTTGGGGCTGCGAGTGAGGTCGGGATGCCTGCGCACGAGAAGCGCGGAATAGACCAAGTCATCGGGCATCCGTCCGAACGTGGTGCTGGAGGCGAGGCTGTCGGCGATCGTGGTGACGTTGACGATCTCGGCGCCCGATCCGCTGGCGCCGTTGATGGCGTTGAAGACTTCGGACTTCTTCAAACGCTTGCCCGCATTGTTGATCCTGTCGAAGATCCGCCGGAGCTCATCCTCGTCCGCCCGTTCGAGGACAGTGGTCGGCAACGCGAAGTCCCGCAACGCGGTCGTGACCGTCTGCAGATGTTCCGCATACTGCTGTCCGTCAGGGTTCTCCTGGAACCACATGAAAAGCCGAGGGATGCTGAACAGAGTCGGAACCGGAACGGCCACCTGCCCGCGCGCATTGCGCAGGCTCGTGAAACGCTCGTGTTTGGGCAGGTAGACGACCGCGAACTGCGAATTCGCATCGATCTCCTCAGCCACGGCGTTGACGAGGCTCGTGATGCGCTGTTGCCCGTCGACGACCCAGAGGGCATCGTGCCTTTCGGGGGCGACGATGCCGAGTTCGCCGAAGCGCACGTTCCCCGCGGGCGCCTCGCGCCTCCACAGAAGCGCGTTGCCCACCGGATAGCCACGCCGGATACTGTCGAAAAGATCGAAGATGTCCTTCTGCCCCCACCGGAAAGAACGCTGAAACTCAGGGATGCGGAGCGCGCCTTCCCTCGCATAGTCGACGAGGTCGCTGATCGTAAAAGTCTGTGCACGCGACTTGGCCTTGGCAACTGTCATGAGCCCAGAATACCCACCGGACTTCGACTCGATACAGACCATCCACGCGAAGAGGCCTCCGATACCCCGGAGGCCTCAACCAGTACACCGCCTGGGACTCGAACCCAGAACCCACTGATTAAGAGTCAGTTGCTCTACCATTGAGCTAGCGGTGCGGATTCCAACTTTACCCGCCGATCGCGGCGCAGGCAAACGCCGATCCCGTGGCGCGCGACACCGTCGCCGCACTCGCCCTTCCGACGCCGGCGCCGCAGGAGCCGCGGGAAACCGACGTCGCCGTTCCGATGCCGTCCTTGTGGCAATCTTGTGGGGTGACGAACGAAAAGCCCGACGCCCCAGCCCTCAACCTTGCGCTTGACAGGCTCGAAGACGCCTTCGGATTCACGCCCGACGGCGACGCCGTCTACGAGGAGTTCTCGAACTGGGCCGAATCGACGGGACGCCCCCTCTACCCCCACCAGGAAGAGGCTCTTCTGGCTGCCGTTTCAGGCGACAACCTGATCGTTTCCACGCCGACGGGATCGGGCAAGTCGATGGTCGCGCTCGCGGCGATCTTCACCGCCCTCGCACACGGGCGGAGCGCCTACTACACGGCGCCGCTCAAAGCCCTCGTCTCGGAAAAGTTCTTCGAGCTCATCGCAGCCTTCGGCGCGCACAACGTCGGCATGGTCACGGGCGACTCGTCCATCAACGCCGGGGCGCCGATCGTGTGCGCAACGGCGGAAATCGTCGCGAACATCGCGTTGCGCGAGGGCGACGCCGCGGACATCGGCGTGCTCATCGCCGACGAGTTCCACTTCTACGGCGATCCCCAGCGCGGGTGGGCATGGCAGGTCCCTCTCTTGGAGCTCACCTCGACCCAGCATGTCCTCCTCTCCGCCACGCTGGGCGACACGTCCTTCCTTGCGGAAGACCTGAGCAAACGCACGGGCAGGAACACATCCGTCGTCGACCGCGCCGAACGCCCCGTCCCCCTTGCGTTCTCCTACTCGCGCGAACCCCTCGGCGAAGTCGTCCTCGAACTCGTCCACACCCACCGTGCCCCCGTCTACGTGGTCCACTTCTCACAAAAGGAGGCCGTCAGCCAAGCGCAGGCACTGCTTCCGATCAATCTGACGACGAAGGCCGAGCGCGAGCTCATAGCCAAGGAGATCGGCGATTTCCGCTTCGGCCCCGGCTTCGGAAAAACGCTGTCCAAACTGCTGCGATCCGGCATCGGCGTCCATCACGCGGGGCTGCTCCCCCGCTACCGCCGGCTCGTCGAAAGGCTCACGCAAGCCGGACGGCTCAAGGTCGTCTGCGGCACGGACACCCTCGGCGTCGGGATCAACGTCCCCATTCGAACCGTGCTCCTGACGTCGCTGTCGAAGTTCGACGGAATTCGTTCACGCCACCTTTCGGCCCGCGAGTTCCACCAGATCGCGGGCCGGGCGGGCAGGGCCGGGTTCGACACGGCGGGCGACGTCGTCGTCCAAGCCCCCGAGTACGAGATAGAGAACGCGAAAGCCCTGGAAAAGGCCGCCGGGGACCCCAAGAAACTCAAGAAACTCGTTCGAAAGAAAGCCCCCGAAGGCGTGGTGCTGTGGGGAGAGAAGACGCTCGCGCACCTGCAGAACGCGGCGCCGGAGAAGCTGGCCTCGCAGATGCGCGTCAACCACGCCATGATCCTCAACCTTCTGCAACGCCCCGGGGATTCGGTGGCCGCCGCCGTCCGTCTGCTGACGGACAACCATGAGCCCAAGACCGAGTCGAACCCCCTGATCAGAAGGGCGGTCGAAATCTACGAAACGCTCCGTTCGGCGGGGGTCCTCGTCCACCACGGCGTCCAATGGCAAGCCGCCCACCCCGGCGAGTCAGCAGTCGACTTCGCCCGCGAGGTTCCGAGCGACTTCGCCCTCAACTCGCCTTTGGCCCCCTTCGCACTCGCGGCCCTCGACCTGCTCGAACGCGAGTCCCCCGACTATCCGCTCGACGTCGTCTCGGTGGTAGAGGCCGTCCAGGAAAATCCGATGCAGGTGCTCTACGCGCAGGAGCGTGCGGCGCGCGGCGAGGCGATCGGAAGGATGAAGGCCGCCGGAATGGGCTACGAGGAGCGGATGGCCGAGGCGGACTCCATCACGTGGCCGCGGCCCCTCGCGGAGCTTTTGGAGGGGGCGTTGGCCGTCTACCGTCAGACGAATCCATGGGTGGACGGCTACGACCTCACGCCGAAATCGATCGTGCGGGAAATGGTGGAGCACGCCGAGACGTTCTCCGAGTTCGTCTCACGCTACGACCTGGCGCGCAGCGAGGGCGTGCTTTTGCGCTATCTCTCGGACGTCTACAAGGCCCTGCGGCAGACCGTGCCGCTCGAGGCCCGCACGGACGAGGTCGACGAGATCACGCAGTGGCTGGGGACTCTCGTGCGCTCGGTCGACTCCTCGCTCCTCGACGAATGGGAGGCCCTAGCAGACGGCAGGGTGACGCCTGAGGAGGCCGCGCGCATGTCCGGCGAGGCCGAAGGCGGGCTCGACGAGGTCGCCTTCGGGGCGGACGAGAACGGCGCCGCCGCCTTTACCCGCAACCGCCACGCCTTCAAGGCCGCGGTCCGCAACGCGGCGTTTCGCAGGGTCGAGGCCGTTCAATTCGAGGACCTCGACTCCTTGGACCGCCTCGACGGCGAGCCCGCGTGGACGGAATCCAGCCGGTTCGGGGACGCCGGCAGCCAAGTCGGGGACGAGAGCGGCGAGGCCGGGGCCACACGCAGCGAAGCACGAGACGCACGCAGCGAAGCACGAGACGCACGCAGCGAAGCAGGGGACGAAGGAAGCCGGGCGACGCCCGCAAACCGCGAAGCGGGGCCCGTATGGGACGGCGACGCCTGGATGGACGCCACCGATCCGTACTTCGACGTCTACGAGAGCGTCGGGATCGACCCCCACGCCCGCGGAAACGAGTTCTTCCGAGTGCAAGAACAGGTCGACGCCGCAGACCTCGCCGAGGCGGGCGTGCCCCGCGAGGTCGCCGAAGCCCTCGTCGAGGGAAAGCAACCCGACCGCCTGTGGATCGTCACGCAGGTTTTCGACGACGGCGAAGGCGACGGCGGCTGGGGCTTCCGCGCATTCGTCGACCTCGACGAATGCGACGAGCTGGGTGCGGCGAAGCTTCGGGTCGTCCACGTCGGCGAGCTGTGACCCCCGGTCGAGCCCGAGTGCGCTATCAGATCCGGACGCGCCCACGGAACTCGGTGCGCCGACGCGCTCTCCGCAGACGAGGGCTGCAGGGGATCGAACGTCGCAACCTTGGCGACCGCACCACGCGCTCTCGCCCGCAGACGAGGGCTGCATGCTCCGTAATCGTCTGGATTCCTTGCGCAATCCGGCTCTCGCCCGCAGACGAGGGCTAGAGGCTCCGGCCCGTTCAAGACTTTGCGCACCTGCCGGGTAGGGGCGCCCGCTAGAATTCAAGGGTCGAAAGGGATGGTATAGATGAACGAAAACGGCGGCAAAGGCACCGGCGGCGTCGAGACGAGCCGAGTCGACGCAAACGGCGGCCACGCAGGCGGCGTCGAGACGAACGGCGTCAACTGGTCCGGTCAGGAGACCAGCTTCGAGGGCATCTCTCGGCCGGATGTAAGCGAGATCGCGGGGCGCTGGGAGAGTCTGCGCGACAAAGTGGCCGCAGCGGCGTCGCGCGCGGGGCGCGAGGAGAACGCCGTCTCGATTCTGCTGGCCGCCAAGTTCCAGGAGCCCGAACGGGTCGTCGCAGCCTTGCGTGCCGGAGGCGGCCTGATAGGCCACAACTACATCCAGCAGTTGGAGGAGGGCGAAAGGGCTCTGAGCGAGCTGGGCGCGCCCTTCCACCGCGTCCACGTCATCGGCCACGTGCAGGCGAACAAGGCCGGCAAGGCAATCCGGGCAGCCGACTGCATCGAAACCCTCGATTCGCTCAAGCTCGCTGCGCGCCTCGACCGGCTGCAAGGCGAACGCATCTCAGCGGGCGAGCTCCGAAAGGACGGCAGCCCCCTCGGCCCCTTCGACGTCATGATCCAGGTCAACTCTGCGGGCTCCGAATCTCAGCACGGCGTGGATCCGAGCGGCGTCGTCGACCTCGCCGGCGCCGTTGCCGAGCTGCCGAACCTGCGCCTCGTCGGGCTCATGCTCATCGGCGCGAACACCGACGACGTCGCCGCGGTGGCCGCCTCCCATGCGCGCGTGCGGGAGCTGCGGGATGCCGTTCAGGCCGCCGGCGTCGCCAGCTGCACCGAATTGTCGATGGGCATGACGGGCGACATGGAAATCGCCATTGCCGAAGGATCAACGGAGGTTCGAGTCGGCACGGCCGTGTTCGGGCCGCGTCCCGTGATGAAGCAAACTCGCTCGCAATGAGGCAAAACAAACATCATGAAGCCAGCTTGCTCGCCATGAAGCCAGATTGTTCGACATGAAGCAAGCCTGCTCGACATGAAGCATTGCCAGCTGCCGGTCTAAGGGCACTACGGAATGCGCGCCAGCCAGGCCGGGTCGGCGAATTTGGCGTCGGCGAGGCTCTTGGCGGCGATCAGCTCGTCGGGGCGGTACTTTGCTTTTCTCACCGTGCGCCCGCGCGCCAGCGATCGGCGAAGCGCCTCGATGACGTCCTCGCGTGCTGCGTCGACGTAGGAGCCGATTCCCACCACCTTCTTCTGGGCGCTCTTCGTGCCGCGCGCGCCGGTGTCCGGCCGGAAGAGCCGGGTGACGGCCAGCAGCT
>ERZ773042.1823-NODE-1823-length-12190-cov-9.227112_pt1 | contig 12190 bp, 16 predicted proteins | sample MGYA00511664_ERZ773042 | MGnify/ENA primary metagenome ERZ773042 (study PRJEB29015, sample SAMEA2737984) | human oral metagenome | biome: human oral; feature: human-associated habitat; material: dental | place: China | collected 2036 ... | reverse complement strand
ACCGACCCAGCATTGAGCGCTCAGGGGAACGAGGCCTCGGCAATGAATGCGGACCAGGTGGCCTCTGATCGGGAGCCGACGCGCGCGCAGATTAAGCGCTGGCGGAAGCACTTGGCGGAGGAGCGCATGGAGGCGCGCACCTACCGCGACCTGTCGGAGCGCCGCACGGGTGAGGAGCGCGCGGTCCTGCTCCAGTTGGAGGAGGCGGAGCGCCGCCACGAGGAGTATTGGCTGGCGCGTCTGGGCGAGAACGCTTTGCCTGCGCCGAAGCCGCCGTTGCGTACGCGCGCAGCGTCGCTATTGGCGCACTTGTTTGGCACGATTTTCATTCTGGCGATGGCTCAGCGCGCGGAGCAGCGGTCTTCGCGCGACGTCGATGATGATGTGCCGGCGCACATGCAGGCGGATGAGCATATTCACGCCGAGGTCATCCGATCCCTGGCAGCGAAGTCCCGCGAGACCCTGGCGGGCACGTTCCGCGCGGCGGTTTTCGGGGCGAACGACGGCCTCGTGTCGAACTTGGCTCTCGTGCTGGGCGTCGCGGCGTCGGGTATGGAGCCGCACGTCGTTCTCCTGACGGGCGTGTCGGGCCTGCTCGCGGGCGCCCTGTCGATGGCGGCCGGCGAGTGGGTGAGTGTGCGCAGTCAGCGTGAGCTCCTCGATGCCTCGATCCCCGATCCGGACGCGCACCAGGCGGTGACGGACCTGGACGTGGACGCGAACGAGCTGGCCCTCGTGTTCCGCGCGCGCGGCGAGAGCGAGGAGGAGGCTGAGCGGCACGCGAAGCAGGTCTTTGCGCGCCTCGCCAAGCCGGCGACCGGCGAGTCCGGCGCGATCGCGGTGCGCGCTGCCCTGGGCGGTAGTGCCGAGTCGGACGGCGCGGGCGATCAGGTGGGCACGCCCACGAAGGCCGCCCTGTCCTCGTTCTGTTTCTTTGCGACGGGCGCGTTCTTCCCGTTGATCCCCTACATTCTGGGCCTGACGGGCGTGACCGCAATCGCCGTTGCGGCCACGATCGTCGGCGTCGCCCTGCTGTTTACGGGCGGCGTGGTCGGCATCCTTTCGGGGCAGGCACCGACGCCTCGCGCGCTGCGTCAGCTCCTCGTGGGTTACGGCGCGGCGGGCGTGACCTACCTGCTGGGGTTGCTGTTCGGTACCTCGGTTTCCTGACGTGTCTGCCGGGACGAGGCCGGGGAGGGGGACGAGTCCGGCGCTGACCCGCGCTTCCCCTGGCCTCGGGCGAGGTGTGGGGAGCAGGCATGGATCCCGGCAGGTGCGGCCTGTGGCACACTGGGGGCATGACGACTTTTCTTTCTCGGGCGCGCGGCGCCCTCATGGGCTTGGTCGTCGGGGACGCGGTGGGCACCACGAACGAATTCCAGCCGGCGGGTTCTTTCGAGCCGATCACGGACATGGTGGGCGGCGGTGTCTTCGGCCTCGAACCAGGCCAGTGGACGGATGATACGTCGATGGCGCTGTGCCTGGCTGATTCGCTGCTGGCGCAGGGCCGCTACGACTCCTTTGACGTGATGGAGCGCTACGACCGCTGGTACAAGGAGGGGTATCGTTCCTCGACGGGGACGTGCTTCGACATCGGCAATCAGGTCACGCGTTCCCTGTGGGATTTCCGCGAGCAGCAGCGTGTGCCCACGAGCGCGGAGCGCACGACCAGCGCGGGTAACGGCGCGATCATGCGCCTGGCGCCCATGGTGATCGCGGGTTTCCGCTCGCGTTCCCCGCGCGAGGTCGTTGCCACCGCACGTCTGAGCGCGCGCGAGACGCACTTCTCGGTCGAGGCCGAGGCCGCCACCGAGGTGTTCGCCGCCCTGCTGGTGGGTGCCCTGCTGGGGTGGTCCCCGGAGCAGCTCATGGACGTGTCGTGGGCGTCGACGGGTGCGGCTTTCGACGAGATGGCCGCTCGGGTGATCAGCCCGGATCCGCAGGTGCGCGCCTCGTGGGAGGCGGAAACCAGCGGCTACATCGTGAACGGCCTGCGCCTGGCGGTGCACGGCCTCCTGGATTTCCCGTCCTTCAAGGATGCGACCCTGGCGATCGCCAACATGGGCGGTGACTCGGACACGAACGCTGCGATCTACGGCCAGCTGGGCGGCGCGTTCTACGGGGTCGAGGCCATCCCGGCCTCGTGGAGGACGACGTTGTATCAGGGCGAGGAGATCGACCAGCTGGCGCGAGACCTCGTGGATCTGCACCTCGAGCCGCCCATGACCCGCTTCGACGAGGACCTGCGCGAGGCGCCCTCCGCCTGACCGGCACCCTCTGACGCGCGACAGGCGGGCGGGTTCTGTGCGCGTGACGCATTCCCCCACCCGGTGGTCTCACGCCACCGGGTGCCGGGCGGCGCTCGCCTCTGGCCAGCGACTAGACTGGCGCTATCATGCCTGACTCTCGCCCCACGCCTCCGTCCGAGCCCAACGAGCGCGGCCCCCGTTCTCGCAACGCGGGTCGCCCCGCCAACGGGCGTGACAGCGTGCGGCGCCGCCGAGGCCAGGCAGGCCGCCAGGGCCAAGAGAAGCGCACCCGCGAGGGCCGCCCGCCCCGCGAACACGCGCGCCCCTTCAAGCCCTTCACGCCGGAGCAGCTAGCCGAGCGCGCCGCAGCTATCCCCGTCATCTCCTTCCCCGACCTGCCGGTGAGCTCCCGCCGCGACGAGATCGCCCGCGCCATCCGCGACCACCAGGTGGTCATCGTGTCGGGCGAGACCGGCTCGGGTAAGACGACGCAGCTGCCGAAGATCTGCATGCAGCTGGGCCGCGGAGTGGCCGGCATGATCGGGCACACCCAGCCGCGCAGGCTCGCGGCGCGTTCGGTCGCGGACCGCATCGCCGACGAGCTGGGCCAGACCGTGGGCCGCGAGCGCGGCCAGGTGGTGGGCTACCAGGTGCGTTTCACGGACGAGGTCGGCCCCACGACCCTCGTCAAGCTCATGACGGACGGCATCTTGCTGGCGGAGATCCAGTCGGATCCGATGCTGCGCCGCTACGACACGCTCATCATCGACGAGGCCCACGAACGCAGCCTGAACATCGACTTCATCTTGGGCTACGTGGCGCGCCTGCTGCCCGCGCGCCCCGACCTGAAGGTCATCATTACGTCGGCGACGATCGATTCAGATCGTTTCGCGCGCCATTTCGGCACGTGGGAGGGCACGCCCGGCTCGGGCCGCCTCATCGAGCCCGCGCCGGTCATCGAGGTGTCGGGGCGCACCTACCCGGTGGAGATCCGCTACCGTCCGCTCGGCCCGACGACGCCCTCGTCGTACACGTCCGAGGCCTCGCCCGCGCAGGCGGACGATCCCACCGAGACCGTCGAGACAACGGAGGTCACCGAGTCCGGCCCCATGCAGCTGGTCCTGGAGGACCCGGACGACGAGCTGGCGACGCTGGGCTACGGCATGGGCGAGGACATCGACGTGGAGACCGCGATCTGCCACGCGGTGGACGAGCTGAGCGCGGAGGGCGACGGCGACATCCTCGTCTTCCTGCCCGGTGAGCGCGACATCCGCGACACGGAGGCTGCCCTCCTCGATCATTTGAAGGGACGAGGCCGGCGCGCGGGAGACGGCGGGCGAGGGCGCGGCCGCAGGACCGCGTCCAGAGCCGCCTAGACGGTGCCTGCCGGCCGCCTGATTCTGCCGGCATGACGGGGCGGCTGGAGCGGCCGTGAAGGGCTCCCGTGGCGCGCCGTCGTCTTGTACCATAAAGCGGTACGAGTCGGAGGTGAGTGATGTCCATTGCCGCCAGTGAGGCCCGCCGGACCCTGTACCCGCTGATCGAGCAGGTGAACGAGGATCGTGAGGCGGTCGAGATCGTCTCGCGCAAGGGCCGCGCCTACCTCATGCCCGCCGATGAGTACGAGGCGTGGAAGGAGACCGCCTACCTCTTCCGGTCCCCTGCGAATGCCCGCAGGCTCCTCGACTCCTATGAGCGGGCCCGGACCGGGAGGACCGAGGAGCACGACCTGGACCGAGACTGAGCCCGTGGGGCTCGTGTGGGACCAGTCGGCCTGGGAGGACTACGTCTACTGGCAGCGCGCGGACCGCACCGTCCTCAGGCGGGTCAACAGGCTGATCGACGCCGTGCTCCGCGACCCCTATGAGGGAATCGGGAAGCCCGAGCGGCTCAGGTACGGCGCTCCCGGAGCCTGGTCCCGGAGAGTCACCGAGGAGCACCGTCTCGTCTACCTCGTCGATGGCGATGACCTGATCATCCTCCAGGTGCGGTACCACTACTGAGCCGGCCCCTCTACCGGACCTGTGTGGCAGTGCGCCGGCGGTCGGGGCTCACGGGGCGCCCGCACCTGCCTGCCGGGACTGCCGCGCCCAGCGGAGGCCCGGCGGCCTCAGCGGGAGCGCCTGATGGTCTCGACCTCGCGGGTCGCCGCCTCGGCGACCAGCCCCAGGAAGTCCCGACGCTGCTGCGGGGTGTCCTTCTCGCCCTCCATGCCGCCCATGACGAGGCGCTGGGTGACGCGCACCCCGCAGTAGCCCAGGACCGCGCGCCCGACGCGGGACACCGACCCTCCTGGCGCCAGCCGGGTCCACAGGCGCGGACCGTGGGAGGTTGTGATGATGGTGCCCGTGCGACCGTCGAGCAGCCGCTCGGGCATCAGCTTGCCGGTCCGGTACCGGTAGGCGATGCCGGGCGTGAGGACCCGGTCGAACCAGCCCTTGAGAAGGGAGGGCTCGGCCGACCACCAGGTGGGGAAGGCCAGGGCCAGGTGGTCGCAGGCGACGAGCTCGTTCTGCGAGTGGGTGATGAAGGGGTCCTCCGGCATGCGCTTCCGGTAGCCCCCGCGCAGGACCGGGTCGAAGTCGGTGGTCGCCAGGTCCAGGAAGGTGACGGTGGCGCCGGCCTGCTGGGCGGCGTCGGCGTACGCGCGAGCCAGCGCGTGGGAGTAGCTCTGCGGGTCGGGGTGCCCGGCGACGACGAGGAAGCGGGGCCGGCGGGCAGTGGGTCGCGACGTCGTGGTACTCACGACTGACCAGCGTAGGGAAGGGCGAAGGGGGACGGCATCCGGGTTTTCCCTGAGCGAGGCGGAGCTATCTCAAAATGTGAAGGACTCTTGACGCAAATGTCAAGGGAACCATACTTTCTCGCGCATGGTCTCCTCCTCCGATCCCGTCTCCCCGGGCGTCGGCGCCGGCACTGCCGCTCCCGCCCTTCCCGGCGCCGCTGCCCCTGTCGCCCCCGACGCCGCAGCGGTTCCCGACGCCGCAGCCCCCGTCGTCGGCACCCCCTGGTCCCGCCTGGCCCTGGCCATGGGGGCCCGGCCCGCTCTCGTCATCGCCTTCGGCGCCGCGCTCTGGGCGATGGGGCGGCCCCTGCTGTGGATGAACGTCCTCATCGTCGTGATCGACGTCGTCACCCTCGCCCTGGTCCACCGCCTTCTGCGCGCCGAGGGGCGCGGGCTGACCGACCTGCTGAGCTTCCGAGGCGCCGACGTCGGCTGGGGCCTGCTGTGCGGGCTCATCATCCTGGTCGCGTGGATGCCCGCTTTCTTCGTCGGCAACCTCGTCGCCTACCAGGGGGCGCCGCCCGCGTCGTCGTACCCTCCGGTGCCCCTGTGGATCGGGGTGCTCAGCATCACGATCATGCCGGTGACCATCGGGCTCGCCGAGGAGGCCCTCTACCGCGGCTACCTCCAGCCCCGCCTCCAGGGGCGCATCGGGCTGGTCGGGGCCGTGCTCGCGGCCTCCGTCGTCTTCGGTCTCCAGCACATCGGCTTCGCCCTTCCCGACGCCCAGGCGATGGTCGCCAGCGTGGTGCGGACCTTCCTGGCCGGGCTCGTGTTCGCCGGGCTGCTCACATGGCGCAGGCGGGTGGCGCCGCTGGCCGTCGGGCACTGGCTGATGGACCTGCTCGGGCTGGGGCTCCCCGTGCTGATCTGGTCGCTGCAGTAAGGGTGGTGAAGCCGGTGAGACCTCGGAACATGGAGCCCGCGACCCGCCCTACCTCGTGCGCTTGTCCGTGGCGATGGCGGCCTACTGCGCGCTGCTCGCGGTCGCCCTGCTCATCGGGCGGGCCGCGGCCCCGCCGTGGCGGATGCTCGGCGCCGCCGTCGTGCTGCCCGCCGTCGTGCTGCTCGTGCGCGCGATCATGCTGCACTGGCGGGACGTGGACGAGCTCGCCCGCAGCCTCGTGGTGGAGTCGCTCGCCATCGGCTTCGCCGTCGGGACCCCGATCATCCTGGTGATCGGGCTCTTCCAGGCCTTCGGCCTGGCCGACTTGTCCTTCATGTGGGCCTACGCGATCCTCATGGCCGGCTGGCTGCTCGGGGCGTTCCTGGCCCGGCGGCGCTACTTCTGACCCGCGGGCGGCCTGCCATGTGGAACCGTGTGCGGAGCCTGCGCCGGGAGCGGCGCTGGACCCAGGCGGAGCTCGGCGAGGCGCTGGGGATGTCGCGGCAGACGATCATCGCCATTGAGAACGGCAAGTACGACCCGTCGCTGCGGCTGGCCTTCGCGATCGCCGAGGTGTTCGGGCTGCGGGTCGACGAGGTCTTCAGCCCCGACGGCGGCGGCGCGCCGGGAGACTGAGCCGCTGAGTCGCTGAGTCGCTGCCCGTCGGCTGGTCTGCTTGCCGACTGGTCCTCCCGGTGGTTCGGTCGGGACATCCGGCCTCCTGGGAGTCGACCGGCGCCTGGCTCGCGGGCCTGTTCGGCGTGGCCTCGACGACGGGCATCGACTGGATCCGCTGGATCTTCTCCGTCATCGCCGCGATGATCCTCATCAACGTCTTCATCGCCATGAGGCGCAGGTGAGCGTGCCGGCCGCCGGCGTGACGACCGTCCTCCGTCCCGCCGGCGAGCCCGCAGGCGGAGGACGTGGTGCCGACGGCGCCCGCACCAACCGCACCATCGCCCACCGCCGCATCGTCGTCACCGAGTGCGCGGCCGGCGAGTGCGCGGCCGGCGAGTGCGCGGCCGATCCCGGCGCCGGGGTCCTCATCGCCGAGCCGGCGTCCCTGTCTGGGTGAGCGAGATCCTCCGGCAGTCTCTCTGAGCTCATCGCATGATCGTCGTCGCACAAGTGTGAGGGAGGCGACTATCATGTGCTCGCCCCGCCCCTTCCCGTAGATGAGGACCACATGACTACCTCCATGCAACCCAATGCCCTCATGACCGAATGAGGACAGTGAGATCGCATGATCAGGACGAAGCTGCTCACAAGCCGCCTCGGTGATGTTGGGCTGAGATCCTGCCAGCAGGATGGGGAGACAGTTGGTGAGTTTGTCCCCGGTCTCGGCGGAGAATGGTGGACGCTGCTGTGCGACTCCGGGCGCAAGCGGTTCACGGAGGAGGTGAGCACTCTGCGCAGCACCTGCTCGGGCAACGAGTGGCCGCTGCTCGTAGCAGACCTGTCGAGACTCCTGGAGGATGCCGAGGGCGGCCTCCTCGTCTTTGACACCATCAACACCCGCGGCGAGGTCTGCCGACCGCGTGGACTCAAAAGTTGTGAGGACGACAAGACCCGCCTGGACGTCCAGGAGGTGCTCGAGCTGCGCATCGAACGCACCTTCAACCTCGACGAGAGGCGCAGGCACCTGCGCCTCTACTACAGCGAGCCCAATGACCGACCAGAGATGCTGCTCCACCTGCACCTGGCGCACAAGGCGGGTAGTGCTGACGGTCTGGCAGAGCAGGACTGCCAGATTATTGAGGCACAGCGGAGGTTCAACACCTGGTGGCCCGGAAGACCCGACGGCGCCGAGCGCATGAGACCACTGTGATCATCGGCCCAGCGCTTGGCCTCAGGCACCAGAGCCTCTAACATGTCGTTGACGACATATTACTACGCAGTGATGAAGGAGGATTGATATGGATCTCTACGAACTCCTCGGCGAGGACAAGAACGCCCCTGAGCACAAATTGGCGCGCGCCCTGCGCGACGCCGACGATCAGTTTTTCAAGGACCTCGTCGCAACTCGCAAGAGCCAGGGGCTCACACAGAAGCAGATGGCGCAACGGATGGACACCACCCAGGCCGCCGTCTCCCGCTTCGAGTCGGGCCGCACCGATCCTCACCTGTCTACCCTGCGCTCCTACGCCATGGCGCTGGGCGTCGTCGTCCGTCACGAGGTCGTCAGTCAGGCCGCACGCCCCACTTGGGAGAGCATGCCTGGTCAACAGACCACTTGGGACTCTGCAGAGCGCGCCGCGCGCCTGGCCGGCAGTAGGCCATCGCAGACCAAGAGCCTGGCATGACCAAGCCTCCCGCCCCCAGCAGCCTCGTCAGCAGGACCGCTCTCATCGGCGGCCTGGAGGTCTTCCGCGTCGTCTGCCAGCCCACCGACGCTGATGACACTCCATTGCGGTGGGCCATCGGCTCCATGCAGGTGCGCTTAGCCGGTCCTGGCGGGGCTGACGGTCCAGCCCTCCTCGGACTGTTCGGAGATCTCTTCACCATCCAAGATGGGCAGCTCGTCGGAGCCACTGCCCGGATCATGTTCGCACCGGACACCAAGGCGCCCGACACCACGATATGGGGCGATGAGACTCCCGAGGGCCTCAATAAGATCACCGAGCACTTCGCCGGGTGGGCCACCCATATGCTGTGGGACACCGCATCCTCCGCGGCACGGACCGTCGTCGCCCTGTGCGGAACCACCGGCTCCATCGAGCTTCCCCACGACACACCGCCTCACGATCTCATTCTCGTGCAGACCGACGAGGACTAACACTGTCGACGCTGAGACCATAGGTGACGACTGGATTGACAGCACCAGCCCCGCCACGGGCGCAGTCAACGTAGACCAGGTGCCAGAGGCGGCAGCCTGACCTGACTTCGAGTGGGACGACGACAGAGCAACCGCGAGCGCGCAACGAGAGGTGGGGCAGGAACGCGGGTGGGTGCGACGCCCGCGGAAGGGGGCTCCGGAACCTGTCTGAAGGGTGGGACGGTGATGTATCCTGAGGTCAAACTCAAGGACGAGGATAGGGACAAAAGGAGGGGGGAAATCGGTATGACAGGCTCAGAACGGCGGTATCTCAAGACTCATCCATGGCTCACTTTCAAATTCGACATGAGTGGGATACGGGCAGACACATGGATCCTCCTAGGTGAGGCGACGTCGAAGTGCGAGCACCTGGCCCGGTCCGTCATGCCACCGGCCTTCGCCCAGGAGCTCAACAAGATCTACGTGGAGCGCGGCGCCCTGGGGACGACCGCGATCGAGGGCAACACCCTGACCGAGCGGGAGGTGCGCGAGATCATGGAGGGGCGTGATCGCGTCCCGCCCTCCCGGGCCTACCAGAAGCAGGAGATCGAGAACGTCATCTCCTTGTTCAACGACGTCGTTAACGAGTGCGTGACGACTGACTCGGCGCCGTTCAGCGCCCGGAGGCTCAAGGACTTCCACGCCACGCTACTCAAGGGGCAGCCCCTCAAGGAGGGCGTCGTGCCCGGCGAGTTCCGCACGCACTCCGTGACTGTCGGCTCCTACGCGGGCGCCCCCGCGGAGGACTGCGAGTACCTGGTCGACTACCTGTGCCAGTGGCTGAATGATGAGCTCGCTGCGGCCCAGGCGGACAAGACGGTCATGCGCACACCCCGCATCTTCGTCCTGGCAGTGCTCGCCCACCTCTACCTGGCATGGATACACCCCTTCGGGGACGGCAACGGCCGTATGGCCCGACTCCTGGAGTTCGACCTCCTGCTACGCGCAGGAGTGCCGCTTCCGGCAGCCCATCTTCTGTCGGACCACTACAACAAGACCAGGGACATGTACTACGCAGTCCTGGCCGAGGCCAGCCGGCGGCCGCCCCACTACCAGGCGGAGAAAGTCATCCGGTACGCCATCGAGGGTCTCGTCGACGGGCTGCGAGAGCAGATCGGCAGGGTGACGGCGCTCCACGAGAGCGTCATGTGGCAGTCCTATGTCACTGACGCCTTCCGCTCCATGCCGCAGACCAAGGCCCGGCTGCGTCAACGGGACGTGGCGCTCGCCCTCCCGCCGGGCAAGTGGACCACGCTCGGAGAGGTCCTGATCCTGACCCCCGAGGTCGCAGAGCAGTACCGCGGCCTGACCTCCAAGGCCGTCTCTCGTGACCTCAACGAGTTGGCAAAGTTGAACCTGGTCGAGCGCAAGCGCGGTCTTGGCGTCCGCCCGCTGTCCGAAATCATGACCAGTTTCCGCCCTCCCCGTGTCGAGTTCTGACTCAGCGCGTGGACGGGCATCTGCCTGACCGTGGGGCCCGCATCGTAGTGGCGCGGGCTCCACCCTGTGCGGATCGTCGTTTATCATGCCGGGTTCTATGGTGGGTGGGGTCAGGCGAAGGCGCGGACTCGAGTTACTCCTCGTTGCGCTTGGGGTGTGCCGCTGCGATGATCTGCGGACCCGCAGTGAGGACTGCTGCGATCCCGGCTGCCGCCGCGGGCATAGCCTGCCCAGCGGCCAGCAGTCCCGCTGTCAACAGGGTGAGAGCCCGCGGGAAGAAAGACACGCCCAGGCGGTGCCCACGAAGGCGCGGGCCTCAGCACGCGACGTCATCATGCGCTGGTCGATCTCAGCCCGCTGCCATTTCTCGGCCATGCTCAGGATCCGGTCCGCAGCACCGGGCAGCACCTCCTCGAAACCGGCGAAGTCCTGTGGATGAGGAAGCGGCCCTAGGTAGGCCTGCCGCTCTACAACGTGCCGGATTTCCGCGGGCGCTGTTTCTGGCTCATCACCTGGCTAATGGTCTTGCCAACTGCTGACCACGCTGCCGTCGTCACGTCGTTCTGAGGAGTCGTGCGCAGGCGCCTGTAGTTGGCTGCCGTCGGCTTCGCCCCCAGGCGAGCCCCCCGACGAGCCCCCGACGTCACTGCTGCTGACATCGTCGTCATCATTAGTGACCTCCCTACGCGTACTCATGATGGCATTATCCTAGGCGTCAGCCGCGCGCTGAGGGGAACACCTGGCTCGCCCGCAGTCAGGAGGAAGTGGCGGAGCCGAATCGCAGGGCCGTCACCGGCCTGCGCGGAGCCGTTCGCCCAGGGCCTCGCGGCGGCAGGACATCGCGGTCAGGGAGACTCCGAAGAGGGTGCTCATCGCGATGGTGTTCATGCCCCGGTCAACGCGGGCGCGGGCCTCGTCGGCAGGCGTGAGCGCGTTGCCGGCGAACTCGTTGGCGTAGATCTTCGGGGCCGTGCCCTGCCCGTGTCGGAGCGGGCGTCGACGAACATCATGCCCTCGGGCAGCGGCTCGTCGATGTGGCAGACCAGGTGCCCGAGCTCGTGGGCCACGGTGAAGCGTTGTCTGGGTCCGGGCTGGTCGTGGTTGACATAACCTTCGGCGTGCAGGTGGCTGATTTGTTTCCGACCCGCGGCGACGATGGCTGGGTCCCGGCCTCGTATGTGCCGGGTGCGCAGAAGGCCCCGGCCCAGGTTGGGGCCGGGGCCTCCGAGGGCGGTGCCGCGGTCGCCGCGGCGGGCTCTGCAGTGCCCCCTGTGGGGCTCGAACCCACGACCTTCGGATTAAAAGTCCGCAGCTCTAACCGACTGAGCTAAAGGGGCATGTCGTCGGGCGCGGGACGGTCCGCGTCGGGCGGCGCGATTCAGCATAGTCGCCGCCACCGCCGTCGGCGGCATGTCCCGGCCACTTGCCCCACCCGCACCTGTCCGGGCGGCCCGCATCTGGAGGCCCCGCTTCGCCTCGGTCCCCGCTTCTCCCGCGTCCGGCCGGGCGACCCCCGCGCCTGGGGCTCGTTCCAGCGCCAGTGGATCCCTGCCTCGCGCCCGGCCGGGCGGCTCCCAGGCGGCTGACTCCGGGGTTGGGGGCGCTGGTGGTGGGGAAAAGTGATCATCCCACGCAGCTTTAAGGCGATCGGTGTCATCGGGTGCGAGGAGAAACGGCGTGATTCCGCGGTTTTGTGGTGCAGGTCGGGCGGTGCAGGGGACTAAAGGTGCGTGGGATGATCACTTTTCGGGACGTCGGCATCCGGCCGGCATCCGGCTGGTGCCCGTCGGGCGCCCTGTCAGACTCCTTGGACCGTTCTCGGAGCGGAATTACGCTCGGGCTCAACGAAGGGCGCCACCCGAGGCCTCGGCGCGGCCGACAACCGCAGCCGATGCCGCACTGACCTGCGGGCCATGACACTGGCCGCCCTGCACCGCTTCGCCCGTGACGGGTGGGAGGGCTGCTCGTCGTGGGCGGTACTCAGCCCGATGCCGGCGCCATGCTCAGCCGGGTCT
>ERZ773042.1817-NODE-1817-length-12210-cov-8.335088_pt1 | contig 12210 bp, 9 predicted proteins | sample MGYA00511664_ERZ773042 | MGnify/ENA primary metagenome ERZ773042 (study PRJEB29015, sample SAMEA2737984) | human oral metagenome | biome: human oral; feature: human-associated habitat; material: dental | place: China | collected 2036 ... | reverse complement strand
GGTCGGAGGAATCGTTCCAGAGCGCCGTCGGGGTGTTGCGGGCGGCGTCCAGGAGAGGTCCTGGCGTGTATTCGATGTCAGTCATGGACTTCAGGCTCCTTCTCGGGGGTCGCGGCAGCGTCATCGCCGTCGTCGAACCAAGTCAACCCCAATGGCAACACCAAGTCAAGCACTTGTAATGACAAAGTGTCGGGAAGGTGGGGCCGTGGGTCCCGCGGGCCGGATCAGGGAGTTGGGCCTGCCGGTGTGGCTTCGATCATGTCCGGCCTGGAGGCACGGACATCGGCGCGGATGTTGCCGGACCAGTGCGGCCGCCGGTTTCCTTCGGTCACTCACCGATCGACAAGCGAGGGCTGACGATGCCCAGCTCGAATCCCCGGATCACTGCCTGGAGGCGGTCCCGCACCCCGAGCTTGGTGCAGGCGTTGGCCAGGTAGGCCTTCACCGACCCCTCCGAGATGTACATCTTCTTGGCTATCTCGCGGTTGCTCAGCCCGTTTCCCAGGAACTGGAGCACCGAGATCTCGCGGGGAGCGAGCCCCACCTCTGTCGCGGTCGCCCCGGCGACGGCCTGGGTGTCGAGGGCGCCTCCGATCACCTGCCGCGCCATGAGGCGCACCACGGATGGAGACAGGGGGAGGCTGTCGTCCATTGCGTTCCTGATGGCCGCGAGAATCTCGTCGGGACGGGCGTCTTTCACCAGGTAACCGGCTGCTCCGGCCCGAAGCGCCGGAACGACGTAGTCCAGTGTGGAGAACGTCGTCAGCGCGAGCACCCGGGTTCCCGGAATCTCCGAGACGATTTTCCGGGTGGCCTCGATCCCGTTGAGCCGAGGCATCTTGATGTCCATGAGAACAAGATCTGGCTGGAGGGATTTCGCGGCCTCGACGGCGGCTTCCCCGTCCTCCGCAGTCCCCGCAACGGACACACCGTCCTCATTTTCGATGAACGTTTGCAGTGCATGCAGCATGAGCGGTTGATCATCGACAATGAGGACGGTGATGTTTGCCATGGAGGCATTTTATGTTGTTTTCACCACTCTCGGCGACGAATCCTGGAAATGGTCACCACGACGCTCAGCGCCACCCAGATCAAGCAGACGATCGCAGCGCCAATCATGTTGGCGGGGGAGGTGAACGCGTCTTCCTGTGACGCTGACCTGGCGCCCATGCCGAAGGTAATGAGGGTGAAGGGGTAGCCCGAGGCGAGTGGCGGAACCACCGAGGTGAGCACCATGCCGATGATGATAGCCCCCAATCCGGCCGCCGAGAGGGTGGCGAAGGTGCGGAACCACGTGGCCAGCATCATGGTTACCGTTCCGATGGCCCAGGCCCCCAATGCGCCGCACAACCCCCACGGGAGGAGGAGGCCCGGTCCGGTGGGGTCAGTGAGGCGGAAGCCGAGGAGCAGGCCGGTGATCGCGGCGGCCACATAGTAGACACCCATGCCGATGAGCGCCAATTCGAGAGCGACGAGCGTCTTGCCGAACATGGCAGGAACGATCCGGTCGATCGAGACCATTCGCTGCCAGCCGCGCGTCTGGTATTCGAGCGATTCAGCGTGGGCCAAGAACACGACGTAGAGCAGGGGCATGAAGACGGTGGTGACCATGATCCCACCCTGTGCCCAAATCGCAACCCACGTGACCCCTTGCTCCTGAAATATGGACAGATTGGTGGTGTAGTTCCACGCCCCCAAGATTTGGGCGAAGGCGGCGAGTATCACGGTTCCAATCAAGAACCACGAGGTGCGGATCTTGGTACGTTCGATCCGCCAGGCCGCGGCGAGGCCGATGCGACGACGCGGCGCAGCGATAGCGGTTGCTATGGCATTCGTGGTCATGCGTTTCCCTCCTTGCGTATGACGAGCCGGGTCGACACGAGGGCCCAGGCCAGCGCGACGGCGGTGGCCAGAGCAACCAGCAGCCAAGGATCGGAGGCCAGGACGAAGTCGGTGCCAGCGGAGTTCCCGGGTGTGAGAGTTTCAAGAGGCGAACCGGCCATCAGCAGGCCCCAGGGCAGCAGCCAGCCGATCACGGGCATCTTGAGGGCTATCCCTGCCAGAGACGTGATCAACGTTCCGATAACGCCTATGATTACCCCGGCCGAGGAACCATCGAACAGGTTACTCAGGGCCAGCTGTACGGCGCTGATCGCGAATACGCTCACGATGGTGAGGGCGATGATTACCCAGAAGGCTGCTGCATAGGACGGTGAATCCAGTAGCCTTACTTGCGCCCCAGTGAAGGTAGCAGAGAGCAGCAGAATTGCGCTGATCAGTGTTCCTAGCCCTGTGAGCAACGCCAGCTTGGTCAGGAATTGTCGGCGTGGCGACTCTCCCAGGGCCCGGAACACCTGCCCCATGCGACCCTCCTGGTCGACGCCGGCGATCCGGGACGCGAGGAAGGCGAGGGTCGGACCGAGCGCCAACCACTGCATGCTCATGTAATTGTAGAGGGAGAATGTCTTGAGTGCTTGGACTCCTTGCGGGGAACGGGAAGCCGAAATCATGATGACCCCTGCCAACCACACTGCTTCGATGAATGCGATCCCGAGGACGAGGACAAGTAGCTTGCTGTTGCGGTGTTTGCGGATCTCGAGCGCGAGGGTGCTCATGCTCGCCCCCTCCTTCCGGTTGCCTGCGGTGCCGTGGGCATGACGACAGGGGTTTCCGTGAGCTCGAGGAAGGCTTCCTCGAGGCTCTTGCGTCGCAGCTCCACTCGCGCGATGCGCACCCCGGCACCGACCAGGCGGGCGACCGCCTCGGCGATCAGATCGTCGCGCAGCGGCGGAAGAATGATCTCGTCGCCGGCGCTCTGGGGACGCAGACCCAGAGCCTCCAGGTGAGCCACGGCAGCGTTCACGGGGGACACCTTCATGACGAGCTGCCCCTGGTCTTGCAGGCCCGGCAGGGGGCCCTGATAGCGGAGGTGACCGGATTGGATGATGCCGACGATGTCGGCCATCTGCTCGATCTCGGAGAGCAGGTGGGAGGAGACCATGACGGTGATGCCGCGGTCGTGGGCGAGCTGCACGATCAGGTTGCGGATCTCGGCCACGCCGGCAGGGTCCAGGCCATTGGTCGGCTCGTCCAGCAGGAGTAGCTCGGGGCCGGAGATCAAGGCCATCGCGATGCCGAGGCGCTGTTTCATGCCCAGCGAGTACTGGCGCGCGCGTTTGCCGGCTGCGTCGGTGAGTCCCACGATGTCGAGGACGGCATCGACGGAGCTCTTGTCACACGAGAGGTAGTCGGCGACGATGCGGAGGTTCTGGGCTCCCGTGAGGTGTGGGTAGAACGCGGGACCCTCGATGAGGGAACCGATCCTGGGTAGGATGTCTGCCCTGTTCGCGCGAAGATCCCGGCCAAAAACGCGCACCTCACCCGCGGTGGGTTTTGCCAGTCCCAGAAGCATCTTCATGGTGGTGGACTTCCCGGCGCCGTTCGGGCCGAGGAAGCCGTAGACACCCCCGCTGGGAATAGCGAGATCGAGCTGGTTGACGACGGTCTGGCGTCCGTACCGTTTCGTGACACCCCGGGTCTCGACCGCGAACTGCTGGGGCTGTGCGGTCGGTGGCATCTGCGGGGCGGGTGGCGTGTAGGCGGCCACCGAGGGGCGAGTGGTTTGGGCAAACATCATGATATTTCCTTTTCTTTCATGGCAGATTGTTCGGTCTCCGAGGATTCGGATTGGGTTGCGCTCCATTTCTTTGACGACGGCGTGGTGCGTCCTGTGTTGTGGACGGGGATATGGGCTTCCACCACCCACTTGTCGCCCTGCTGGCCGGCGGTATAGCTCCCTCCGATCGCGGCGACCCTTTCGCGCAGGCCGGTGAGGCCGTATCCACTGGACCTGGAAGGATCGTGGGGTTTGATGCGGTTGTTGGTGATCATGATGACCACCTTTGTTGGGTCGAGTCTCAGAACGATGGAGCAACGTGCTCCGTGACGGGCGTGCTTGAGGATGTTGGTGGCTGATTCCTGCACGATTCGGGCGCACGTGGTCTTGAGGGAGAAGGGCAGAGATTCGATGCGCGGATCCACCGACTGCTTGTGAACCCGGATTCCGACCTCGGTCAACGAGTCCACCCGCTGCGCGACCTGATCACCCACGCTGGGGCCGGTGACGATCTTGTCGGACAGCGAGCGGATGTCGCCATCGTCGTCCTCATCGGATCGCAGGACATCAAGAAGGGCCCGCAGCTCGGACAGCGCCTCTCGCGCCGAATCATCGATGATCCCGAGGGTCTCGCGAAGCTGGTCCGGGTCGTGCGAATTGCGCCGTGCCATGACCTGCATCGTGATGACCGTGATGTGGTGGGCCACCACATCGTGCAGTTCGCGCGCGAGGTCGTGGCGCTCCTCCTGGCGGATCGTCTCCTGATGGGCCTCGATCCTTCGGAGCTCCGCATGGACCTTTGCGGTACGGATGACGAGAAATCGAATCGCCAAACCTATGAGGGTGACGGCTGTCATCAACCAGATGGCCAGCCACCAGAATGCGACTGGGTTGCTCATGTCCGCAATGTCTGTCACCCAAGCGGCGACACTTGCCCAGATCAGAGTTGCGAAGCCGTGTGCAATCATCAGCCAGTAACGGCATAGAGCAGATATGATCAAAGCGACAATGCATGCAGCGATGAGATGCAGAACCGGGCGGTGGGTTGCAAATGTTACTCCCACATCCAGTGCAAGCAGGATGACCGATATCTTTGCAGACAAAAGGGAGGCGGCGATTGCTGTGTATGTGAGGATGATCTCGACCAGAAACCATGCGGTCAAAGAATCCCACGGGGCCTGGCGTATGTAATTGATGTCACTCGCCATGGCAATGAAAATAATGAAAAGCGCTCCCGTGCTGAACCAGTGGGGAATGCGAGTAGAATACTCTGCGCTTCCCCATTGCTTGAGAATTATTGATCGCATGACACGACCTTCTTGAAGGCAATTCTTCTTAAAAGGGTTAGCGAGGCCTGGGGCAGATCGGCAGGATATCGCAGAAATTGCTCGGAGTTGCTGCTGAATGAGAGGTTTCTGTTGCATGTGCAGCGGTGGGAGTGCCGACCAGGGCCAGCATCGCCAAGATGGCTCCGATGATGGCTGAACTTCTACGAGTGAACATGTCCTTCTCCTCAATGTTGCGGTGTGGTTGAACAGGTTTTGTTCGATCGTGGTATCAAGACTAGGAAGGTTTTAGACGGCGCAACAGTGCACCATTGACTAGCTTCCGGGCGTCTTTTCGCCGCAACCTGCGACCACGGGGCCCATCAGGAAGGTCATGCATTGTGGCGCGACAAGGTGTTTTGCGGAGTTGGCCCTTGTGGTCGACCGATGAGGACAACAGGGGACGGCGGCCATCCGCGGAGGCCCCGTGAGCAGGGATCCGCGGATGGCCGCTGGTGGTGCGTGCGTGTGATTGGGGATCAGCGTTGGGTCTGCCAGGAATTCATGTCTGCCGTGAGGCTGCGGAGCAGGTCCTCCGGTTCCTTCAGGGCCCGCCGGGGAACGGCCGGCGCCGGGGGCGACCCGGTGATCGATCCGGCGTGTGCCCTGCCGCCGGGTATTTTCTCGAAGGTTTCCCGATCCATCATGAACCAGGCCGTGTCGCAGTAGTCGATGAGGGAGGGGTCGTGACTCACCATCACCATGGTGACGTTGCGGTAGCGCTCTCCCAGGACCACGTGTCGATAGATGTGGTGCCGGTTCTCCTCGTCCAGGCTGCTGAGCGCCTCGTCGAGGAACAGGAACTGGCTTCCTCTCACCAGTGCGCGCGCCATCAGCAGCCGCTGGGCCTGACCGGTGGAGAAGTTGCGACCACCTGCCTGGACCCGTGACCCCAGTTTCGCCGGGAGCCGTTCGATCGTCTGCTCCAGGTTGACGTCGCGCAGCACCTGGAGCAGTTCGGCGTCGTCGACATCACGGTCGTTGCCGAGCACGAGGTTGTCCCGAACCGTCCCCTCCACGAGCGTCATCTTGGGGAAGAGCACCCCCGTGGTGTCGCGGAAAGTGGCATTCCCCACCCTGAGGAGCCCGGAGAAGTCGTTCAGTCCCAGCAGGACGTACAGCAGGGTGGATTTCCCGGCTCCCGACGGGCCGAACACCGCCACCTTCTCCCCGGGGCTGACCTGGAGGTCGACTCCGTTGCACACCGCCGCGCTCCCGGGGTAGCCGAACGAGAGCGACCGGGCCTCGATCCGTCCCGGTTCTCCGGCCGGTTCGAGCGTGCCGTAGGAGGGTGAGGTGTGGAGCAGGTCGGCCTGCTTGTCCTGGTACACCGCGATGTTGGCGATCTGCTGCACCACGCCCTGGGTCTCGGAGACCGCGCCGGTGAACAGTGCCATCCCGGTCTGGAAGAGCACGATGTCGGCAAGGGCGACCTGCCCGCCCGAGGCCAGCCACAGGCCGGCAGCGACCACGAGCACCAGCATGATGGTGGTGTATCCGGACTGCACGCCGCTGGTCAGGCTGTTCCACCGGATGACCCGCTTGTACTCCTCGCTCACCTTCTGGTTCAGCGTGGTCCAGCGCTGCAGGTGGTGTTCCTCGGTGCCGGTTGCCTTCACCGCATCGATGTTGTTGAGGGTGGCCTGCGTCTCGCCGCTCATGTTCACCTGCGCCTGGACGTGGGTCTGGCTCGCGTCCATCTGGCGGCGGGTCAGGAACAGGCTCGCCAGGAAGTAGATCGTCGACCCGACCACGAGCAGGCTCGCCAGGGGGGGCGACACCAGGATCAGGTAGGTGAGTGTCAGCAGCAACGACAGCACCGAGAGCACCGAGGGCAGGATTGATTTCACCAGGGCGTCCTTGAGGACGAACCTCAGGCTGAGTTTCTCGGCGATCGCTCCCACCGATTGGCCGGCGAAGTAGGACAGACGTTGGGAGAACAGCCCCGTGAACAGGCGGTGGGTGTATTTCTCCTCGAACTGGTCGGAGCCGTGTTGCAGGCCGAAGGAACGGATGGCGAACGAGGCGCCCGTCAGAACGGCTGCCACTGCCAGAATTCCCGCGACGAGCAGGGGGGAGGGTGAACCGAGCTCGAAGAACTGGCGCGTGCTCGCGGCGACCCCGAGGGTGATGAGCTGCGCCAGGATGGTGCTGATGGCGAGCAGGGCAGAGGAGCGTCCGGGAAGCAGCGCTCGCAACGACTGACCGGATGGTCGCGTCGGACGCTTCTTGGTGAAGCCCTCCGCCGGGGTCAGGAAGACCAGGACGTTGGTGAAGAGATCCCAGAAGTCCGAGTACTGTATCCGCAGTCGCCCCATCGCGGGGTCGATCACGCTGACGTGGTGCCGGCCGAATTTTTCGATCACCACGAAGTGGTTCCCTTGCCAGTGGGCTATCACCGGGCCGCGAAGCCGATGCAGTTCATCGTCGCTCACGCTGTCCCGGTGGGCCTTGCGGGCGCTCATCGTCAACCCGTACTCCGAGTTCAACCTCCGAAGGTAACCGACGCTGAGCCCGTCGGGTGGCAGGGGCCGCCAGTCGCGCAGATCCCCGGGGGAGACCCGCAGCCCCATGTCGCCGAGGATCATGGAATAGCAGGCCAGCAGGCAGTCCTGTTCGCTCTGTTGCAGGACGATTCTCATGCCACACCCCCGACGTGTCCCAGGTCCGGCAGGAGCGGCCCGACGCCACCGTTCGGGAGCTCCAGGAGGTTGCGTGCAAGGATCAGACCGCCGGGGCCGGTCATGATGCCGAAGTCCCGAGCGTCGTGCTCCCCCCACATCCAGGGGCAACGGGACAGCGTGGCGCCCCCTCGGGCGACGAGATCACTTGCCGTTTCGCGCCAATCCGGCCTTCGGAGCTGCCTTCCGGCCAGATCGAGAACCAGCGCGCCGCCCGCCACGCCGTGGCAGAGGCTGGGTGACCCGGACTTGTCCAAGTCCCGCGCAAGAAGACCGGTTGCCTCCTCCAGCTCGGCGCGGATCCGTGCGATCTCGTCCGGGGTGACGACAGAGCGAAGGAATGCGTTGTCCTCGATGGTCTGGAGCCACACGGTGCGTGCCAAGGCTATGCCCGCCAGGCCGTGGCACCAGTGGGTGGCGTGGCCATCGCCCGGATACCTGGCATCGTTCCAGCCCTCTTCAAGCTTGAAGGTGTTCTCGAACTTCCAGGCAGCTCTCCAGCTGTCCACCATGTCGGGATCGGATCCCATTCCCGCGGCGATCAGCACGGCCGTTCCCATGCCGCCCGCGTCGTGGGCGAAGCTGGCGTTCCGCGTCATCGCGCACACCTTCTTCGAGCCCCAGCCCTCAGATGCTGCATCCGTCAGCAGGAGACCCAGCCGGTGGCACAGCTCGCGGATGCGAGTCTCGCGATGGTGGCGCAGCGCGATGATGAGTCCGGCCGGGCCCTCCATCACATCCAGAAGTGCTCCGGGTTTGATGTCATCCGGGGTGATGCTCTCAACTGTTGTGAGGAAGCGGTCGTAGTAGTCCTGCATCCACGGCGCGGAAATTCCGAATGCCTGGCTGATCCGGTGGGCGGCTGCGAGGCGGCTCGCCGTACCGTGATAGTAGCTCAATGCAGCGCCGGCGTCGCTTGCCATGAGCTCGGTCTCCAGCAGCATTGTGCGCAGAAGAGAAACAGCCAGTTGGCGGCATCGCTCATCGGGGTTAGGGAGGGATGCGAGAAGCTCAGCTACGCCGGCCACCCCCCGGTACACCCCGCCGGTTAGGGGTTGCATGGCCAGCTGGTCTCTTTCATCCACGGTCAGCACCGGCCAGTTGACGCTACCATCAGCGCCGCGTACGGTCTGGGCATACAAGGCATTGATGTGTGTGCGCTCGAAATCACTGAAGGAACCAATGCCTTGCGCGGTGAGGTTCTGACCTAAGGGTAGAACGACATCCGCCAAGTCGCGAAAAGCCATTCGAATCAGGGAGACTTGGTGGTTGATATTGGCTTCCGTGATAGCCTCAATCTTTGTGATGGTTTGGTGAACGGGCGCCACTTCAAGTTTACCCGTCGGTTTACCCCAGGGGTCTCGGATGGCGGTTTCATTGGCAATCGCCCAGAAATGCGGGATGGCCCATGTGCGCAGCTGCTCCTCCTCCGAATCCACCATGGTCTCAGCGAGGCCAACCGCATTGCGGCGCAGCATCGCAAAGAGACGCTCAGGGTTGGTGTTGTGACCGACCCGGGACAGCCCGGCCAAGACCGTAGCGTAGTCGTTGGTCATGCGTGCGATAACCCTCACGTGGAGACTACTGGCATGCTTGCTGACGAACGAAGTGAGTTCGTCGCGGTGTGTCATGGCAATTCGCAGGGTCGTCGCGAAACCCTCGACAATGTCGTCAACATGGTCGCGAGGAGGGATAGGAATGCCGTTTGCCGTTGGGCGATTCTTCTCGGGAATGAATTCAACCATCGCATTCACGTAACGCATGTCGGATCGTTGCTGCCTGTCGAGAACTCGACGGGGGACTCGCAATTCGTCAGCAGCAAAGCCGCTGATGTCTCCCCCCAGTTCCTGAAAAGTCGTACCGAGAGGAATCAGTCCGGTGGACGCCGGCGAAAGAAGAGTATTTTGCAGCGTGGTGTTAGTTGCATCAGTGTGTTGGCCGAGGGTTTTGGGAAGTACGCTCATGATGGTCTCGAGATCGACCGGGACGGGTTGGGTGGCCGTTGCGATGATGTTCTCGTGATGCAGGTCGGTGAGGTTCACCAGATAGGCGAGTCCCAGCAGCTGTCCGGCGCGACGGTAGTAATGTGCGGCGGCCGCGCGGCTCGTGAGAGCCTCGTGGCGAACGGGGGCAACCCATGCGTGGTTGCCGCAGTCCGCTACTCGAGGGAACCAGAGATCCAGCCACTGACTGTCACTCGCCCTCTCCGACATCCAGGACCCCAGCGCGGAAAGAAAGAGTTCATTTCCTGCTGAGCGAGGTTTGTAATAAATGGTTCCCAGTGGGGTGGTGACCTCGCACACCACGCCTTGAGGGTGAATGTCGCCCAGTGGCTTGATTGCGAGAGTGGTGAGCGAGCCGAGATCAGTGCTTCCGCCTAGAAGCTCAGAGATGGCGGCAGCATTCTCAGCTGCATGGTGTGCAACTGTTTTCACGGTATCGATCAAACAGTTCTTTGTTTCTTGCCAGCGCTGCCAATGATAGGGAAAACGGCTCCGAAGGTCAGTTGATACGCTGATTGCCTCTTCCGTAAAGTCTAGATACTGCTCCTCAGGTGTCTTTCCGGAAAGCTCTCCTCGTAGGCGACGTTCATTGAGGAGATAGACCAGGGGAGTCTCCAGGATGCGGGAGGCGTAAAATTCCAAAACCCCTTTGGGGACGATATCTAGTGGCGGTGAGATGTAGTAGTCGTCAACCACTTCTTTTATGATTGCCAGAAAAGGAATAGTTGGTGTGGATTTACTTTGTGTCATGGATGCCCCTTTTGGCTGCGGTCGATAATCTTCGCTGAGATCTACTTGCGCCCCATTGGTTCTTCACGGGCTGTTCCCGGTTGACAAAGCCTCTAGGTGGACTGTGTCTGAAGTGTGCTGCGGGTAAGCCTTGTTTTATCTGTCTCTGGAATATTCCTGTTTGTGTGGAGGCTGTTTTGCGGCTATCTTCAAGCGCTTCTTAACCGAGAGTTTTGCTTGCGTGCTCTCCTGATTTGTTGTCAAGTGAAAGTGGCCGGGGTTTCCCCCGGCCACTTGTCGTCACCAGCAGCAGGTGAGGAAGAACTGGAGGGTGTTCATGTGGCACTCGTGAGTCCAAGTGTACTTGACTCCATGCCCGGCCCCGAGAAGTTCTTCGATTTCAGTGTCGCTGAGCTCGGCGAGGTTGTCGAGGATCTGGTCGTCGTACTTGTTCTGCATGATGAATGTCCTTTTCTCTCAGGAGTTTTCTTGCTTTGATTTCTTGTTACTTCTCTGCGCGCTGAAGTTGATACCAGCTTAAGCATGAAAAATTCCGAGTGCAACAGCCTTAACCTGGCTTTGGATATAGGCGCACTGCCTTCTTGGCTATAAGTAGTTTTTCGCGTCAATTTCTCGAACTCGTCGCTGGGCGGGGGGATATTGACCGACTGGCCAGAAGTGGACCCTCGTGCGGGTCATACGTGCAGAGAGGGGTTGTGGGCGGGGCCGAAACCCGTGTCTGACAAGGAGTTTTCTCGCAGAGGGTGGATGGCGTGAGCGAACGCCGGGAATTGGTCAATTATTTGAACGGTTCTGTCCCGTTCGGGGAGAAATTGTGAGACGCGTCGCCCCAAGAGGCCCCGTTGCCCCCGTGGCGCGTATCGGCCTCAGGACGTGAACAGCGAGAAGTGGAAGGAGTACAGGCTCGGGCGGTAGACGTGCTGACCGAACTCGACCACCCGTCCGTCGGCGGCGTAGCCAGTGCGTTCCATGGTCAGCAGCGGTGCCCCCTCTTCCTCGCCCAGGTCCTCGGCCTCCTTTGCGCTCGCCCCGCGGGCGCCTATCACCTGGCGAGCGGAGGCCACCTCGATGCCGCGCGCCGCCAGACAGCGGTAGAGGCCACTTTCGCCGAGTTCCTGCCAGGTCGGCGCGATGTCGAGGGGAAGGAGGTTCGTCATCAGCGCCAGGGGGTGGTCGTCGGCATAGCGGAGCCGACGCACCGCCAGCAGCCCCTCGCCCCGGGCGATGCCGAGTTTCTCGGTCTCTTCCGGCGAGGCCTCGCGCACCTCGTAGGAGAGCACCCGCGTGGAGGGGGTGAACCCGGCCTCGGCGAGGTCGTCGTTCAGGGAGGACAGCTTCATGGGGCGGTGCACATGGGGCGGGGTGACGCGGGTGCCCACTCCACGGCGGCGCGTCAACAACCCCCGCGAAGCCAGCTCCTGCAACGCCCTGCGGGCCGTGGGGCGGGCCACGTCCAGGCGGGTCGCCATCGACACCTCGTCCTCGATCATCGCTCCCGCGGGCAGAGCCCCGGACAGGATCGCGGTCTCGATCGGTTTCGCGATCTGCTGGTACAAGGGGACCTGGGAGTCGCGGTCCAGCGTGATCTCCGGTTCGTAGGTCGGTTCCATGGTGCGTTCCTCGGGGCCGGAACAGGCTTTGTCCCGGCGTGGCGGGTAGGTGACGGTTTGAAGTGATCATACAAGCCGGAGGCCTGTTCACGGTGTAAGGAACGGAAAATAATGTCCTGACATAGGTTGACTGCGATCCGTAGCGTGGGCAGACTGGGGCAATCCCCAGCGACCGTGAGGAGCCATCCCCGACATCAAGGAGTCATCATCGTGGATGAGCCGGTA
>ERZ773042.1816-NODE-1816-length-12230-cov-4.521314_pt1 | contig 12230 bp, 7 predicted proteins | sample MGYA00511664_ERZ773042 | MGnify/ENA primary metagenome ERZ773042 (study PRJEB29015, sample SAMEA2737984) | human oral metagenome | biome: human oral; feature: human-associated habitat; material: dental | place: China | collected 2036 ... | reverse complement strand
TGATCGGAATTTGCGCGTAAATTTAGATTAAATTTTACTTTATCGGCTGCGAAATTCAGCGCAAAATTTATGGTTAAATTCTGCGCACTAGGCTTTTAAAATTTTAAATTGAGCGGCGCAAAACTGCCTCGCTCGCGACCTAGCGATCGCCCTATGCCGCATAAATTTTATCAAAGCCCCCGAGGCTTAGTGAAGTTCGCGGGGTAAATTTATAAATGCGCTAAATTTTATAGCCGTGCAATACGTTTTAAATTTTTAGCGCGCGATATGCAAACTCGCTGCGCTTGAAGCACGCCCTTGCATATAGAATTTATTAGCGCAAAGTACGAAAATCGACTAGCGTGCGCAACGAAGCGAAATTAAAATTTAAACTTGATAGCCTAAATTTGAAATTTTACAGCCGCTCGCTCTAAAATCCGAGCGCTTTTTGAATCGCGAGCGTCTGCGCTACGACGCGCTCTAGCTGCTGCAAATTTAGCATATTCGGCCCATCCGAAAGCGCGTGGGCTGGATCAGGGTGCGTTTCGTAAAAAAAGCCGTCCACGCCCACGGCCGCCGCCGCTCTCGCGAGATACGGTACGAAGCGCGAGTCGCCGCCGCTCGTAGCGCCGATACTAGGCATCTGCACGCTGTGCGTCGCGTCGAAAATGACCGGTGCAAACTCGCGCATAATCGGCAGTGAGCGCATATCGACAATCAAATTTCCGTAGCCGAAGGTACTGCCGCGCTCGGTGAGCCAAACGCCGTGGCAGCGCGCCAGATCGTGCATCCCTTCGCCGCTCGGCTGCGGGGCATTTTGTGCAGCACTTATCGAGCCGTCTTGCGCGTTGAAAGCATGAGAGAGGTTTGGTTGCAAGGCGCTTTGCGCTTCGTTATCGCTTTGTGCGGTACAAGGCGTCGCCGTACCTTTAGTGGCATTTTCGGTACCGCTTCCAGCGCCGTAAGTATGAATAAAATTTTGTGCGTCCTGAGCGGTACCGCAAGAATTTTGCACGCCTAGCGCCAAAGATCCGTTATTCGCACCGCTTCGGGCGCCGCAAATTTCGGCATCGTCGGAGCAGGCGCTGTTTTGAGCGGCGTTTGTATCGCTAGATGCCGCGCCGCTTTGTGGGGTATAAGCCCGTGCGCTGCGGATTTGCAGCACCTTTTCGACGCTGTGTTTCATCGCCTGCGGCGATAAAAACTGACCTTTTTTGATGTTTACTACCGCTTGCGTGCTAGCTGCGGCGACGAGCAGGTCGGTTTGGCGGCACAAAAACGCCGGTATTTGCAGCACATCGGCGACGCGTGCGACGGGCTCCGCCTGGTAGCTTTCGTGGATATCGGTTAAAATTTTATAGCCGAATTTTTCCTTTACCTCGGCTAAAATTTCGCAACCGCGCTGCAGCCCCGGGCCACGGAAGCTTGAGATGCTGGTGCGATTGGCTTTATCGAAGCTGCTTTTGAAGTAAAATTCCACCCCACTCATTTCGTTAAATTTGCGTAAACTTTCCGCGACTTGCATTATCAGCTCGCGGCTTTCGATCACGCAGGGTCCTGCGATCAATATCATGAAATGTCCTTTTTTAAAATTTGCGCGATTTTAGCGAAATTTTACTAACTCTTAATAGGGCTTGCCGAAAAATTTCTCGTAATGTTCGTAAAAGCGCTTGTAGTAGGGGTTTGAGTAGCGTTTGCGCATGCCGTAGTTGTAGCACTCGATCGTGTCTTTTATATTTTTATTTTTGGCGTTCCAGCATTTGCGTAGGATTTTGGCGCATTTGGTGAGGTTGTACATCGGGTTGAATATATAATCGATCTCATTTTGGCTGAAATTTACGGCGTTTAGCTGCCCGAGCCCTACGTCGATACTAAAGCCGTCCTCGTACAGATACTTGGCGATCTGCACGGCGTAAATTTCGTTTGCCGGTATTATCGTAACGACCCATTTGCTGGAATTTAGGCTGTAGTTGCTCGCCTTGATGCGGATATTTTGATTGCGCAGACCCGCGAAATAATCGGCGTTTGCTTTGTTTGTCAAAAAGGAGATCGTGTAGGGCTCGAAGTCGCTTTCGATTTTGACGATAGTGTATAAAATTTCAGGCTTTACCCCTTCGTTTTGCGCTACTGCGGCGATGGCGTTTACGATCTCGTTCGGCGAGTAAGCGGGGGCTTGAAGCGCTAAAAACAGGGCGAAAACCAACTTTTTCATCTAAATTTACCGAGCCTTTGATAAAATTTTATGTCGCAAGTATAGCACAATTTCAGTCTTTTCATCATTGTTTAAGTGAAAATTAATCGTATTGGATATATAATCACATTTCTTTTTTGAACCCAAACGGTCGCTTAGCTCAGCTGGTAGAGCGCCACCCTTACAAGGTGGATGTCGCAGGTTCGATCCCTACAGCGACCACCATTTTGAAATCCTTGGATTTCATACTTCTTAACACTTGCGCTGCAAGTGTGATTTTTGGTGCGACGGTAGTTCAGCTGGTTAGAATGCCGCCCTGTCACGGCGGAGGTCGTGGGTTCGAGCCCCATTCGTCGCGCCACTTCTTACGATGTCTTGCTAGCTCAGTCGGTAGAGCATCTCACTTTTAATGAGGGGGTCGTTGGTTCGAATCCAACGCAGGACACCATCTATCAAATTTTCCCCCTATTTTTAGTTTTTTGATTTTTTTAAAAGCCCTGTTTTACGGCTCTTTCAAATTTTTTCAAAAAAATTTCAAATGCTAAAAACGCTAGATTATACAGGTAGTTTAAGAGAAACTACTATATATTAAAAAATGTATAGTAGCTCTTAAGCTTGTTAAACTCTTTGGAAACTTTTATAATTTGTCCTATGAAACTATATTAAATTTTAAAGGATAAGTAGTTATGAAGGTTTTTTCTAAAATTAAAGACGATCCAGCTTTTAAAACAGATCCCGATAAAGTGATCAGAAATTTCTCCCTGCCTCATCGCAAAAATACTATGGTAGAAATGATCGATGAGCATATAGCAGTTAGATTTTACCGCTCATTTAATAAAAAGGGAGAACAAACTATCCATAGGCACTATCACTATTGCATAGGCGGCAAGCTGATTAAGTCTTTAGGTAATGCAGATGAGATAAGCCTAAGCGAGGCCAAAGAAACTCTTAAAGGTTTAATGATAGATGATTCTGCTAAGCTGATCCCTGCTAAAAATACTCTGGCAAGCGTTTATAGACAGTTTCGCAGACATAACGGCAATGTTGCATTGGCAACCTCTAAAAGACGAGATATGAGCTTTAAAGCTTTAAGGGATATTTGCGATAAAGATATAAACAAGATAAGCAAAAAGGATATTATGCCGATACTGGATTATTATTACGATAATGAAAAATACGCTTCCTTAGAAATTTTATTCAAACTCATTAAAAGGCTATTCAGATATGCTCGCATAAGAGATATTTCTAAAAATCCATTATTTGCAGAAGAGGTGTTTAAGGACTTTTATAATATACCTCGCCATAGCGAATACCCATATATAAAAGATGACTTGGATTTAACCGTACTTATTAAATTTATCATGAACTATCCTCATCAAATAGGTGTTAAGAATGCTTTAATATTCGGACTACTTACGGGACTAAGAAGCTCAAACGTAAGAAATTTAACTCATGAGCATTTAAAAGTGGGCGATGATGGAGAATACTACTTACTATTCCCGCAAGATGAAAATAAAGTGAAAAGCAATGGAGATGAACATCTAGGACTTCCTACAGAAGTAGGGCAATGGCTGCAAAGGTTACACGCTCATAATAGTAGCTGCTTGCTATGCTTTGCTAATACGCAAGGAGAGGTACTAAGCGATATGACTCTAGTTAAAGCGCTTAAAACCTATGCTCCCGTAATAGCTAAGAATAGACTGGTTTTTCACTCTTTTAGAAAGATACTAGAAACCTTTGCATATGAGAAAATCCATGAGAACAAGCTGGATCCATATAGCATTGAACGTACCCTTTTTCATGCACAAAAAGAGATACAAAAGATTTATAACAAAGCTACGAATATTGAGAATACGCGTAGGGTTCTAACATGGTGGCTAGGTTATTTAAAGGGGTTGGGGTTTAAATTTTAAGGGGAGAGGGGGGGCTAAAGGATAGCTTCTTAGGGGGTTTGCGCGATTGTTGATTGAACAGAATACATCTGGCAAGCTTAAAAAAGTAATATATACGGCAAATACTATAGATAATAGCAAAGCTCTTGCCATAAACGGATAAATACTATAAACATACAGAGGATTTTCTAATATAGCTAAGTCTATAGAAAATAACCGGGATGAGCTTACTACGTATTTCAGATATTCTAAGCCTATTAGGAAGCCTATGCCATTTCATAAATGCTATAATGCCATAGAGAGCTTAAATTTTATCTTTATCCTTAAGTATAAAATCGAGCTTAAGGTCACATACGTTCCCGCAATAGGTAGCGTCTGTGAGTCTAGTCTATATGCCTATGTGTTTTAGAAATTTCCGGATAAGCGTAAAGACGGCAAGATAGGGAGTTAAAGCGACACCTATCCGCAGTTTGTCATTCTACAGCTTACCGTAATTAGCGTGCAAACTATCTTTATTCTCTTCAAAAAAGCGCTTGCTTTCCCTTCCCTCATATTACTTCATTATTGCTCCTTTCCTAAGCGCCCGCCCTCATTTTAGCGTATTGCTTTCTTTTGGAGTGCTCGCCTTTTTTTGATACTGAAGGCGAGTGCTTGCGAGGATAGGGCTGCGATAGATTATATCAATTCTGAAGTATTTCCATTTTTTACCTCTACGCTTTTTACTAGTAATTTCTTGCATATTGCATATTAAGCTTTCATATTTTTTAATGCTCAGTTTACCAAGTTACTTCATTGCTTTATTTCTTTTACGTGTAGGATTTGTTAAAAAGCAACCTCTGTATTAAAAAACAGCTCACACCATTTTTTTTGTTTTTCAGCTATATTGTTTTCATAAGGTATTTTTTGAAATATCCTTATAACGCTTTTACTAAGGAGAAAGAATGTTTTATATATTAAAAAGCTTCTTGGCTTTTTGAAGTAACCTTTAAAGTTTTATATATTACGGTTTTTCGATGGGTTACGTTATCGGTAATGTTTTTATTGATAAGCTTAAACGCTTACCAAGCATTCTTAATCTTTAGTTCCCCGCTGGCGGTTTGGGGTAATAAGAAAAATCGCAGAGGTGCGTTATAGCTTCGCACATTAATCTAAAAAGCTTCTGTTTTAACTAAATTCTAAAGATGTAACGTCTTTTTGCCCCTAGAGTTTTTTCCCTAGATAGTCTCCTTTTTCGTTTTATTTATTGCCTAAGTGCATTAAATTTAAAAAGGGGGCTATCTGAAAAGCCGCGTGGAGGTAGCGCCTCCGTAAAGGTTACGGGGCTGATTCGTTCGTCGCTAGCGGAGCTCTGCTCGTCTGCTACCGCCGTTGCGATTATTCCTTGTAGGGGTGTTATTGTATAGATGAAATTTTCTATATCTAAGTGGATAGGATAAACTTTTATTTATTTCTTTCAGGAGTATTTTTTGCCTAGTACTATATTATAAGTAGTATTGATCTTAATATATTTTTATCGCTTGTGGGGATATTATCAGTATTATGTAGTAACTGCACCTAAAATTTTTACAAAAGTTTATTATTTTTAAAGCTATAACAACGGTTTATTGCGTTCTAATAAATACCCATAAGAATTTATATTGAATAATTTTTGAGTTCAATGAAAATTAAGTGGATTTTTAGTTGCGACTATGTTTTAATACCTATAAAACCTCTTGTCAATTTTAGCAGAATACGATAGGGGTTTTTTATTAGCCTTATTTAAAGAATCGTTACACATCACGTCTATTTGCTAAAAATGCAAGAAGCCTTGATGCTTCATTCAACTTATCATCAGCGTCTTCCCCAAATAACTCTGTAGCCCAAATACGATCTATATCTCTTATAATAGGATTTTTAAGCTCCAAGAAGGAAATATTTGATAGCTCAGCTTGAATGCTTGTATATAATGTATCGGAGAGAGTGCAGAAGTTTGGAACTAATGTGGTAAGAATATCTTTCACCTCCATCTTTCGCATTCCCACCTCATCCTTGGAAGAAACCTCACATATCAGTTGATAAAATATAGTAGTCATCCAGGACGATAGAAGAATTGCCTGCTCTATATTAGCCATATTGCATACCACGAAATTAGTGGAAACAAAAAGGCATTCTCTAGAATAATATGCTCTTCCTTTTGTTCTTATAGCACGAGGAATTAATACAGTGTTTCCTGGAAAAGCACCTCTACTTTCACGTTCTAGTATGCGTTTCCACTCTAGAATAGTTTTTGAATTTCTCGCCTGTCTGCCTGTATTGATTGGTAAAGATACATAGTCTCTTAAAATTGAATCTATAATCTCCGGAGTGTTTATCGAAGAATCCAAAAATTTACTATCTCCACCTTGTATATCCACAGTATCAATGCGTGCATTACGCAAACCCAATCCTAAATTCACAAGTTCGTTGTAGCTATTGAAAAGTGAAGGATTAGAATCAAAGAAAAGCAGATCACTTCCTCCATTATTTCCTATTCCTCCTCTTTTCACAGAAAAATTATAGGTATCCATTTGAATCAATTTGAAAGATGATGCCAATTCTGATTGAACAAATGATATTGAATCTATCATATCTATATTAAGCTCTCGCCAGCCATCTTCTAAGATATTAATAAGAGTTGTTCTGTTAACTGTCTTTCCCTCTATCCCAGGAATAATTGTTGTAAAACAATTGGCAAGATTTCTACTCAACGCAGCCTTAAAAGCATCCGCATCAATATCGGGAATGTTGTCCATACTTGTTATTATGTCAATATTTTCATTTAATCTTTTTATAGAACCGATAAGCACACAAGTATTTTTTGTAACATCCTCAAAAATTCCAGCACCTGGATAGATAAAAATCTTTTTCAATCCAAATTTGGACATAAGTAATCTACGAATTATAACTGCTTCATTTCCACGAGCAATCAAATGCGTCTTTGGGAAAACACAAGCGATAGTAGTATCTTCGGGTAACAATTCTGTCAACAGTTCCAGAAACACCGCTTCTAATGGCATCTGTCCTATATTGGTTATTGCTTCCTCTTCTGTAATTCTTTGTATTGCTTGATAAAGAGATTGCTTACGGGTGATACAATTTATCCCAGCAACAAAAGGGGGATTTACAAGTAAAACTTTAGTGTTTGAAAAATATGTGGGATCCAAATCCGAAATATCATGACATGTAATATTAGGTGCAACATTAACATTTATGCTACTAGCAAAATTCAATCCAAGTCTTAAAGAGAGGAGTTCCAAAAGCTGTTGATTAGAATCATTAGCAATTATCTGATTTGACCTGAGGTTATATACTGAAATCGCAGAACTAATCAGATTTCCACTTCCTGCGGCGGGATCGCAAGTACAATCAGTTGTGTTTAAATCACCGCTAACACTATGTGCAAGGATTGCAACAATCTTAGCCAACTCCAAATCAGTAGGAACCTCTCCCTCATGCTCATGCCCTGCTGATACTATTTGGTGCAAAGTGTCGGCTATTAAGTCTCCCGTTACATTTTGATTGCCATAATTAAAAAGTTCGGTAAGCAAGGTATTTCCGACGGTAACCGTAGGATCAAATAATGTAGCGCAATAATTAAAAATCCCAGCAAAATCAACACGACTACCCTCATTGCATATTTGCTGAATATTTCCATGAAATACACGAATGTCGTGAAGATCATTCCTCCCAACATATTGGAACGAACCTCGAATATATTCATATAGCATCAAAGCGAGATTACTTTTCCATTTTGGATAATCCCATCTGACAGGTTCAATTTCATCAACAAAATTATCTAAAGTCAAAAAATAGCTATAATTATCCGTTAATATAGCATTAATTGTATCTTTAAAATAGATAGAAAGGGCATCGCATAGAGCGTTCTCGTCAACAAAAGACTGAAAATCACCTATAATTGAAAGACCTGGCTGGAGCATCTGTTGATAAGTACGTTGTCTCGCACTATCGTATCTAAATAAAATAGCCCTTTCGAGATTAGTCAGAATATAATAAGGTTTCTCCGTTAGACCTACATTACTCTGAACATATGACATTGCTTGGAATTGATACCTAGTACTGTTAATCGCCGCAGGCGTTCTTTTAACCTCAATAACACAGAGATACTTGTGAGTTGTGATATTTTCAATAACAAAATCCATCTCTAAAGATCCAGTGTATCGATGGTGTACAACTCGATAATTTCTCTCTCGTCCAAGGAGCCTAAGTGCCTCATTAAGGGCATTTTCACATATAGGATGATATACGCCCACTTCTGAATCATTGTAATTAATCACAAACTTTCCTCACAAATATTTTTTTAATTCTCTTGCAATTACCTCAGCGAGTAACGGTGGAACGGCATTTCCAACAATCAAATTCCTTCCTTGTTTGCTACTGGAAATAATCTGATATGAATCTGGGAAGGATTGTAAACGTAACGCTTCTCTTACTGTTATCAATCTGTCCTGACTATAGTGGATATTGCATCCAACATTAGGTCGATTGAAATATGTGTTAATAGTATATGATGGTTCATCAGGCAGCATACGACCATAACAAGTAGTATGCCCTCCTTCTTGCTTTAGTCTTCTAATCCTTTCTGATGGAACATCCTTTGGAATATCATTATAATTTCCTCCAGGTTTGACATATGAGCAAATATATTTGTCCAATTCACTCATCTTTGGCATAAAATGTTCCGTTACACGATCTTCTGATCGCATCTCTTGCTGATATTTATTTTGTGGCGGACATTTATACTCTACAGCCTCATTTTCATCATTTATAGGCATACCCAAATCATCCAAAGCCTGCTTGACGCTTATATACGGAATTAAGCCTTTATTGGAATCTCCGTGAGTTGGAGTAGGAAAAGTAAAATATCCGTTTTTGAGTCCAACAATTATAACCCTGCGCCTTCTTTGAGGTACGCCATAGTCTGCTGCATTCATAACCTGTATTTCAATATTGTATCCAATTTCCTTAAATGCGGTCTTGAGCTGATTTATAATTTTTACACCACTTGAATTTTTTGCAGATAAAAGTCCGGTTACATTTTCAAAGACAAAGGCTTTGGGCTGAACTTCTTTCAGAATTTTCATATATTGCCAAATAAGTTGCCCTCTGGCATCTTCTACATTTCTCATTCCAGCAAGAGAAAAGGATTGGCAAGGCGGCCCACCAATAATAATATCTGCATGAGGAATGTCCTTTATCCCCACTTTACTTATATCGGCATACTTAATATGATCACCAATATTTTTTTTATAAGTTTTGACGGCGTTTTCATTGTTATCAATAGCCCATAATATTTTATAGCCAGCATTGATAAATCCTAAATCAAGCCCACCACCGCCTGAAAACAAGCTAACAATATTTGGCATTTACACATTCTCCAGTCTGCTTGCAACTATTTTATCGTATTCAGTTGAAATTTCTTCGAAACTTATATCTGAATAGCTGGAAAGCACCTTGGTTATTTCCGATATAATTTTTCTTGAGCCAGTATCAATGAGTTCTTTTGTTAAAGTCTTTAGAATAGCCACATCCTCCTTTGAAAAGGCAAAAAAATCTGGAAAGCTTAGGTTTTCTAAGTCATATCGCTGTAATTTTAATAATCCAGCTCCATATTTTTTCCCAGAGCATTCCAATTGGTAAAATGTATAGTAATTATTTAGTAAGGCAAAGCACACAAATTCATCAATAGCAGGATAGACAATATAGAAATTGTCTCGAATAATTTTTCCAGATTTATTAATAATGAACTTCATGTCGTTTCTTACAAAATAACTGAATATTATACCGTCGCACTCAAAAAGGTTTAACCTATACCATTCATAACCCTTATTAATTTTTGTAACAAGGGTTTTTGGTTTATTCTCTTTTAAAATCTTATCTCTCCAAAATCTAAAGTAATCGTCTATACTTGCATCTTGAAGATCATTGTGACTCACAATTAATAGCTTGTCATACACCGCATTATCAGTTGTATATCCATTCACTTGCTTAGGTGATGATATAATCTCCTTTGTATATTCTTTATTACAATCGATAGTGGGATTAATAAACACAGAATTGCATCCAGTTGTCAAGCCTCTACGAATGTTGCCAATATCCTTAAATTTTTTAGTAAAGCCAATATGAAGATTCTTAGTTTCTCTAACAATGGGTACAAAAGTATTATTTATTAATTTTACATACTCTGGAATAATCAACTTCTGTTTTTCTTGTGTTTTTCTTAATTTAAGAATAATAACATCAACAAGAGTAGCCTTTTCAAAGACGTCACCAGAGATATTTATTTGACGATCAATAACACAGCTTTTATGCAAAATTTCTCTAAAACGATCACCATTTTTTGCGAATAGCCAACTTCCAGGAAATATTACTATCAATTCACCATTTTTTTTCAAAACAGAAATTGCTTTTATAATGAAATACATGTATAGGTTCGCAGTTGTTGGCAAACATGAGAAAATAGAATTTGATGACAAGATGCCTTTGCTGACACCAAGCTGTGATAATTCATTTATTTTCTCTTGTCTAACATATGGGGGGTTCATGATAACTCCGTCATACTGGTGATCTTGTTTAGATGACAAAAAATCTTCATTTTTTAATTTATATTTCTGATATTTATTCTTGCATTTTTCATACAGGGCTGAGTCTATTTCATATCCATCAATGTGGTTCCAACCATCATTTGCCAAAGCAGAGAGAAAAGCTCCTTCTCCGAAACAAGGATCAAGGATTTTAGACTCTTTATTTATAGAAAAGAGAGAGGTCATATATCTTGCGACTGGAAGTCTTGTAAATACTTGTCCTAAATCCATCTCATTTATCCTTCTTCTGTTCATTATTAGCAATGACCTTTGTTATTTCTATAAGTACGGTTGACCTTATAAATTCGCCATATGAAGCATATGTCATAAACCATGTAATCTGTTTGAATTTCACGAAATTTCTTTTCTGAAATTAGAGAACGAACTATATACTTATTTTCATCAGCAGGATCATAGTTAAAAATTCCTTTGAAGTTTTTTAACTTATCTTGAGCCTAAATTTATCCAATTTTTATTCTTTACAATTATATCATTTTATTGTATCATATTTTATATATTTAATTTCTCATTTGCTTCTTTGGTATTTTGCTGCAAACGCTGTTTGCACTCCAATCTTTTAGTGGCTACTCGTCTTTTCTAGCTGTTTCCCCCAAGTTCTAACAATTCTTACAATATCATCATCGTTAAGCTGTGAAAGCATATCTAAAATAGCTTTCATTGCTATGGGCTCATTGGTTTCTCTAAGCCACTCTATGTAAGTGCGCTCAGAAACACTTAAACGTCTTGCCATTTCTTTTTGCGTAATAGATTGCAGCTCTTTGGCTTCAATAAGCTTGTGGATTTTATATAAAACATGAGCCAACTTCATTTTCATACCTTCAAAATTTATTCAATAGCATAAGTATAGCTAATATTTCTTAAAAAATATATATAGCTAGAATTTTATAAATGCAAGTTAAGTAAATAAATTATAAAATTCTTTAATTTGGAGGGAAAAATGACAAAAAATATGAAAACAATGGATGGTAACCAAGCTGCAGCTCACATAGCTTACGCATTTACGGAAGTTGCTGGAATTTATCCAATTACTCCGTCATCAACTATGTCAGAGCATGTAGACCAATGGGCATCATACGGGAAGGAAAACTTATTCGGAACACAAGTGAAAGTTGTAGAAATGCAGTCAGAAGCCGGAGCAGCAGGAATTGTACACGGTTCATTACAAGCTGGAGCTTTAACTACGACATTTACTGCATCTCAAGGATTACTATTGAAAATACCTAATATGTACAAAATAGCAGGAGAATTGCTACCAGGAGTAATGCATGTGGCAGCAAGAGCTATTTCAACACAGGCATTATCAATATTTGGAGATCATCAAGATATTTATTCAGCAAGAATGACAGGTTGGACAATGCTTGCAACAAACTCGGTTCAAGAAGTAATGGACTTAGCAGGAATCGCACATTTAGCAGCAATTAAATCAAGAGTCCCTGTTATGCACTTTTTTGATGGTTTCAGAACATCGCACGAAATAAATAAAGTGGAAGTTATGGATTACGATTTTCTTGAAAGTTTACTTGATAA
>ERZ773042.1814-NODE-1814-length-12232-cov-3.250719_pt1 | contig 12232 bp, 12 predicted proteins | sample MGYA00511664_ERZ773042 | MGnify/ENA primary metagenome ERZ773042 (study PRJEB29015, sample SAMEA2737984) | human oral metagenome | biome: human oral; feature: human-associated habitat; material: dental | place: China | collected 2036 ... | reverse complement strand
TTAGATCCGTATACCTTGGATACCATTTTTCACGAACTCCAAACATATTTATTTCTCCGATTCGTTTTAAAGTCTCAATATCATTTATTGTATCCAGATATTCTACAAATTTTTTCCGTTCTTTAGCAAATTCGGAATCAAATTTTTTAAAAGCTTTTACAAAGAACCAGAATGTAACTGCACAAACAGGAAAAACCACCATAATCATATTCATCCCCCTTAGTTAATATCAATGACTACACAGAATATTTTTTCAACACAAAAAGTATTTATTTAGATGTATTAAGCTACCATATCATTATTTGATTGTACAAGTACAGAAGCTTTAATACATATTCCTCATACTCTTTTCTGTTCCCTCTTACCGACCTATTCCTACGAACAGATTCGACAATCGGTTCAACGATATATTATTTTACTTTAATTCTAAACGAGTTTTTCGTTAATCTTTTAACAAATACATAATCTTCAGGCAGCTCCTTTTCAAATGGAACTTCAAACCAAATAGCATCATAAAAAGGTTCTCTCTCCAAATCATCAAAATAAGTATAAAGCGGATATGCTATCGCATGTCTATCTTTATCCATAAACAGCATTAAAACATCATGATTTTCGCACCATTCTTTTATTTCAACAGAATCACAAAACACCTTAATTTTATCTTTTTTATTTTTGCCTCCAATAAAAACGATTTTTTCACATTTGTATCTATAAATATCCGTAAGTTTTTTTTCTTTTCCGATCCGTATCGTATGCAGTTTCGGATTTGCCGACCCCAGATAAATAAAAATAAGATAAATCAAACAGCAAACGAAAGATAACAAAGTTATTAAAATCAATAAAAGAACGAATTTTTTTTTCATTATCTCTTCCTGTCATGAAAATTCACATCGATAAAAACATCAATCGATCTCAAATCCACACTCCTCGAAATAATTTCTCCGATGCAAATCAGAATATCCTAAAGCAAAACCTTTCCGCTTCGATCTTTTCCGAAATTTTATCGAGCAAATAGATAACGCTTTTATTGCCGTAATCCACGTACAATACATAATACGCTTTTCCTGTTTCGTATTGAACGGTATGTTCGAAATCGTTAATTATGTTGACGCATATTGCGGCTTCTTTGTCTGAAACTTTTTTCTTTTCACATTTTCGTTTGATTCCTATGTATTGCTTTATAAATTCGTCTTCGTGTGAAACAAACAATCGATAAGTACTTTCTTCCAAAAGAAAAACAGTCACTCTTTGAAAAGTATTCATCTTTGCGGAATATGTCGTATCGTCTATTTTTTCCCAAGCAACAGTGCCGCTTTTTTGATTGACAAGAAGATATAAACCGATACTACAGAAAATTACAGCGTAAACAAAAGCAGGTATTTTGTTTGTCTTACGCCGTTTACTCGGCATAAACACAAACAGCAAACCTATAACGGAGATAAAAAAACAAAACAGAACCAGCAGCAAAAATTTATTGACCGGCAAGCGCCGCCTCCGTTAGGCTTTCCACTCCCGCAACGGATTTTCGCCGCGCGCTATCCTTCGCTGCGCGCCAAAAACACGAGCGACACGATGAGCAATATGACGGCATACACAAGTGCTCCGAGCGGGAGACAATACGTACCTGCAATACCGATGAATACGTAATTAATAATTTTAAAGAGCCACATGAGCGCGCGGTATAAAATGTGCGCGAGTACGGAAAAAAACGGAAAGGCGAAAATCCACGACATTTTAAACAAACTCGTTTCACCGATCCGGTAATTCCACGCGAATGCCGCAAACCAGATAAAGAGGATCAGCATAAACAGCGGATACAGGATGCGGTTCAAAAGCACTTGGGCGAACACTTCGTCGGCATAACCGAAACGCGCACCTTTTCCGACAAAGCGGAAAAGCGAAATCATATTCATGTATTCGGCGCCGCGGGAAACTTCGGTGAGCAGCAAAAGGTCTTCGTATGACAGCGGCAGCACGATCCGATCGCTCCCGCCTTTTTTATCGGAAGCGGCATAGCGGTAGAGCGGCCCCTCCGTAACTCCTTCGGTATCTCTGTCGATCGAGCGGAGCAGAACGTACGGAACGAAGTGCGCGCCGTCGGGTACGCCGAGAGAGCGCTTTGTATCCGCGTCGAAATCTGCGGCAGAAACTTGGCGCATTTTCGCATAGGGCACGTAGACGCTGTCGGTGTACGCTCCGTTTGCATCGATCGAAAAAATCGAAAGAGCGCGGAGGTATTGCACGATGCCTCCGGATCCTTTTACCGGAGTGATGCCTTTGATATAGACGATCGATGTCGCACCGTCGTCTTTTTTAAGCGAAAAATACACATCGCTTGCGGTTTCGAATTCCTTCGCATCGATTATCTCGTCGATAAAAAAATACTCGGTGTCGAGCCGCGCATGTGCGATCGCAAGATAGCGCACGATATCGGGATCGTTCGCGTTTTCGCGCGATGCAAGCGAAAGCGTGCGGAAAATATAATACGCTTTGAGATTGTCGCCTTCGATGAGCGCGGTATAGCCGGAAAGTTTTCGTGCATAATTTTTTTGTGCGTCGGTTACGGCGGGTAAATCCGCGGCGGAAAGCGCGTTCCACGCATCCGCGGCTATGCGCTGCACTTCCGCGTAATTCGTATCGCGCCTCGTCGTAATCGACACGGCGCTTTGCGCCCAGTAGTGCGCGTCGAAGTATTTTTTTTCGGCGTACGCTTTTTCGGCACGCGCGCGGAGTTCCCGCACCGTATAGCCTTCTTCACTCACGGGTTCGCTCGCCGCCTTCGAAACCGTTTTACGTACGGCATTGTGCGCTTCGCGCGAAGCGATTTCGGTATCGCGGAAAAGGGAAAGCGCGTCGGGAGAAGAAGGATCGATTTTCAGCGCAAGCTGGGCGTAGCGATATGCGAGAGCTCCCCTGCCCGACCGTTCAACCTGTCGTCCGACACGGACGTACTCCTGTACGAGAAGCGGCATCCGTTCCAATTGCTTTTGCCTGGCGGATAAGATCGGCGTTCCGATTTCCGCCGCCGCAGTTAAAACGAAAGACAGAACGAGGGATGTGACGACGACGCTGCGGTAGCGGCGGAACATCGCTTGGGAAAATCGCCGAGCGCTGCCGTCGGGATTTCGTCCGAACGAAAGGGCATAGCCGATGACGAAGCCCGTCACGGACAGAGCGGGAAGGATGCGGCAAAACAGTTCAAGTCCGCTGTAAATCCGATAGAGTGTTTCGGTTTTCGCAATAAGCGGCGGCAAAGTACCTGCAAACAAACGCAACGCCATGCACGCGCAAAAAGCGAAGAGAAGGTAGCTTATTAAAATCTGAAGGACGCGTTTCATAAGCGCTTATCTCGTCCTCTTAATCCGCTTTGCGCGGACGACTGCGGCGAGACATCCGACCGCAACGCACAGAACGGCAATACCTGCGTTGATGCAGATAAGGAGCGGATCGCCCGAGCGGGCAAAAAACGGAAACGCATTTGCGAGCGGCGCGCCCGCTTCACGCAATCGCTTAAAATATTCCGAATAATACAAAAGATTGAACGACAGCACGCCTGCGTCCATTATGAGAAGGTACAGAGTTCCGACAAGGCGCCAATCGCTGCAAAACGAAACGGCGTATGTCGCGCAGAGCGCAAGCGCAAACGACAAAAAACCGAGCCATGCAAAACGCCCGCTTTTCCACGCCTGCTCGGCATGCATTTCGATCGTGTCGATGCCGCTTTTAATCCACGCGGGAAAAGAGGGAACCGTTTCACGGATGAGGATGTCGGCAAAAGGCGAACTTTCGGCTTCCATAATGTTTGTATCGATCTGCGCGAGACTCACCGCGTTTTCATCGCCCGCGCTTTTGAGCACGACGGCCGGGGTTTCGGGTGCGGAAGCATCGCGTAACAGATAAGCGGCTTTTCCGGCATACGGGCGGAAATATCCCGCCGTGAGCGCGCTTTTCGGAGCGGGAGGTAAGGATTGCTCGGTTTTCCATTTAAATTCGATAAAGCGCGGAAAAAGCACAACCCACATCACCGCACATAAAAGGATATAGACGATAACGGGTAAAAATCCGCCGCCGGAGTGGCGAATACGATACAGACTGAAAAAAAGCGGCGACAAAACGATAAAAGCGGGCACGACGATAAAAAAACCGCGGACAAACACATATGCGCTGAACAATTCAAGCGGACGGCCGACGACGAGATGCACCGTATTGCAATACATCATATATGCGAGTTCGCCGACGACGATACAACACGCCGTAATCCCGATATACGCGGGAATGAGCAAAATGGATTTTTTTACCGATTCGGCCATACTGCTTCCGCCTGCTCCGAAAAATGCATCCGAGGCCGAAACTCCCGAAAGCATAACTTTATCAGATCATACTTTCCAAACTCGACATTCGACCTTTTATGATTATCGGCAAAAACCGATTATTTCGATATATCTCCAATTTTATAAGGTACGAAAAAGAACAAACGGAAGCGTACGCGGAAATTTCGCCGACTTTCTTCCGTTCGGGTTTTCCACCCGATCGTACACAGGCTTTCCACAATTTATCCACAGGGAAAAAACGGAAAACCTCGGTAACGCTATTTTTCTATAATACCGATAAATAGCCCTTTATACACGATAGTATATAATTTGTTGTATTACAAAGATTTACAAAATATTTTGACAGCAGTGCCGAAGTTTTTCAGTTTAGGGGAGATTTTTCCGCAATCCGCTGCGGTATTCTGCATTTTCTCCACATTTTTCCACAACTTATCCACAAACAAAAAACCCGGCAGACAATGCCGGTTCCGTACGCTTATCCGAGCGAAATCGCTCCCTCTCCGTCGATTGCGAGAATGGATTTGCATTCCGAACAGCGGAAACGCCCTGCACGCGTCGCTCTGAGGCGTTTCGTACACACGGGACACGCGAAAACTTTCGGGAAAACGCTGCTTGCAACGGGTGCGCCGTTTTTGAAAAACGCAACCGCATTTTCGATCGTATCTTTGATATTGAAAAACTGTGAAAATCCGAGCAGCTGAAACACTTCGGATACTCTCGGCTGAATGTCAAGCAGGACGATATCGCCGCCTTTCGGTTTTACCATTTTCAAAAATGCGGTAAACGATCCGATACCGGTCGATGAAACATAATTAAGCGAAGAACAATTAAAAATCAAATTGATATAACCGGAATCGACAATTTTTTGAATTTTTTTCTGAAAAAAGTTTGAATTGTACGTATCGATATAACCGTTCAAATATATGCACAAACCGCCTTTTACCGTGTCGATTCTTTCAAGCGAAATCTTCAAACTGTCGTCTTTTTCATCGTTAAAACCCGAAACCAAATTATTATTATTTATCATAACCTTTTCATTATCTCCAAAATACACCGTTCAACTTTATACTCTATATATAACAATACACTAAAATCACCATAATGTCAAATATATTAACTATTGAAAATAAATCAAATTTACGTTTTTTCATCGCGATATTTTCCTTACTTTCATTAAAGAACACTGCCGTCAACGCCCCCGGTTGACATAAACGTTTTTACAAATATCGCTCCGGCGAAAACCCGACGCCTATAAAACTATCGGCACATCTGGCGTACAATAATAAAAATAAGTATAGTATATTTTATGGATTTAGGGAAGATATGTATCGTCCTCGTGCGCCCCGAAGAAAGCCGGAACATAGGAGCGGCGTGCAGGGCTTTGGCGAACAACGATATCGCCGATCTGCGCATCGTCGGGGAAAAAAGCGATTATGAAGACGGCGCGGTACGGACGCTCGCACTCCACGCGGCGGACATTTGGGAGAGCGCACGTTTTTTCCGTTCGATAACCGATGCGACGGCGGACTGTACGCTTTCGGCCGGTACGACGAGACGACGCGGTAAAAACAGAAAAGGCAAACTTTTATTGCCCGAAGAATTCGCCGCAAAAGCTGCCGATATCCGCAATACACAGGGCACCGTCGCGGCCGTGTTCGGCAACGAGCGCACAGGTCTCACCGATGAAGAACTTGCCGAATGCACGCTCGGCGTTACGATACCGTCGAGCGAACGCTTCGCCTCGCTCAACCTTTCGCACGCCGTGCAGATAATCTGCTATGCGCTCTTTCGAAAAAAACACTGCGGCATCACGGGGTACACGCCGCTTCCGCTTTCGCGCATCGATGAAACCGTTTCGATCATCGCGGACAATCTGCAAAAAATCGGATTTTTCAGCGTGACGGGACGGCGCGATATGGAATATTTTTGGAGGGCAATCCTTTCGCGCGCCTCTCTTTCCGAAGGCGAAGCGCAATACTTGGAAAAAATATTTACCAAAGCGGCGGGACTGGCTTCACGAAATAAAATTAATAATTAAAAATTGATATCCTCCGGATAAATCATTTCACCTTTTGAAAACATACACGCCCGCTTCAAACAGTTGATAAGCTGACGCACATTGCCCGGCCAATCGTAACTCATGAGTTTTTCACGCGCCCTGTCGGACAGCGCGATGTTACGCTCTTCCAAAAAAGAAGAAGCGATTTCGTCGATATCTTCGAGGTGCCGGCGAAGGGGCGGAAAGGTTATCGTGCAGCCGGCAATCCGATAGTACAGATCGCTTCGGAATCTTCCCTTCTGCATCATCTTTTGCAAATCGGCGTTCGTCGCGCATATCAGACGGATATCGATACGGCGTTCGACATCGGAGCCGACGCTGCGGTAAGTTCCCGTGTCCAATACGCGCAAAAGTTTTGCCTGCAAAAAAAGCGGAACATCGCCGATTTCATCGAGAAAAAGAGTTCCGCCGTTCGCTTTCGCAAAACGCCCCGATCGCTTGACCGCACCGGTATACGCGCCCGGAACCGTACCGAACAGTTCGCTTTCGGCAAGACTTTCGCTGACGGACGACATCTCTACGGAAACGAAAGATTTATCTTTTCGGGATGAATTATCGTGCAGCAATTTCGCCGCGAAAGTTTTTCCCGTTCCGCTTTCGCCGAGAAAGAGTACGGACAAGTCTTTCGGCGCGACTTCGGCAAGACGCCGTTTCAAATCCGTGACAATTTTTGAAGACCCCGCGAATTTTCGAAAACCGCTTATGTCGACCGTACGGGAAAAAGAGCGCACCGGTTTTTTAAATATCCGATCGATATCGTTTGTTTTGGGCAAATGCCGTTTGACGACGGTGCGCAGCAAATCGGAATCGCACGGGAACGGAATACACGTTTTATAATGACGCCGTACGTAAGAAAGCGGAAGCGTATCGTCCGATTTAACAAGAAACAACGCATATCCGCGGCGGGCGATATTCGTAAACATTTTTTCGGTTTGCCCGTTGAACAGCGACGCATCGATGAGTACGAGCTTTTGAAACGCGGCAAGCGCACACGAATAGGATTGCAGGGAATCGATGACTTTGACGGAAAAAACAGGCTCCAGCGCGTGACGGCACCAATCGATCACTTTTCTATCCGAGGATATTAAAACAACGGTGTTTAAATTCGGGAATACCTCCATTTCGTTTCCCCGTTTTTAAGCGGCATGAACATTCACGTTTCCGCCGCACACACGATGCACCGCCTCTTATTTTGTCAAAAACCGCCACACGTCTTTTATGTATTTTTGAAAAGACGATACCCTATCAACAACAGTATATACCATAAGTAGGGAAAAAGCAAAAATATTTTCAAAGGGTTATGAAGAATTTCCGCATAGATTTCGTGACCGCGCGCAAATGTTTTTTCATCGACGCGCTTAATGCGTTCGGCAAAGATACCGAATACGTCTTTATAATAAATAAAAATACTCGATGCGAAGCGGTTCCGTCTGCGGTACACCCATACGTCTTTTTCTTTGATGCCGTCGCTTACGAGCACGAGCGAGGGAGAGGATTTGTAAATCGCTTCGATGACGGCCGCTTCCGCGTTTTTCGAATAATGGCCGATATAGCGTCCGACGATCTGTAAATTCGGAAAGGTATCGCGCACGTTCGATTCGGCTTTTTGCAGCGTCGCCCGCCGGGAACCGAGCAGAAAAATCGATTTGTAATGACGCTCAAGCACCGACAACACTTCGATTACCGCATCGAAAGGATTGTAGCGTACCGGTATCGATTTTTTGAGAAATTTTGCGCCTCGGATAATGCTCTTTGAAACGGGCAAAATCAAATCGGCGCTGCGCACGCATTCGGCGTATTCGCTCTTTCCGCGCGCACGAAGCAGATCCCACACCGACAAAAATACGATCTGTTTCGTTCCGGGCTTTGCAAGGAGCTCAAGCACTGCGGATTCCATGTCTTCCGCACGGCAAATATCGACATTTACGCCTGCGACGCTTATCCTTTGAATACTCATACCGCTTTTATTTTAATTTACCGTACAAAATTATGCAAGGCAAGCGGCGGAGGTTTTACTATCCCCTCTCCGAGCCCGAATACGTCGATTTATTTTCGGACGGCACCTATGTGCAATCCCGCCCTCCGTGTAATACCGCGGATTTTCTACATACCGCGGATTTTCTCCTTGACAAGAAACCAATCTCGTCATACACTGTCAGTATGGACTTAAGAACAGTTTTAACGACCGATACCGTAGATCTCCATCTCAAGGGAACGACAAAGGAAGCGATCATCGACGAAATGCTCGACTTGCTCGTAAAGGCCGGTAAAGTTACGGATAAAGCGGCCGCCCGCGAATGCGTGCTCGACCGCGAGCGCAAGATGTCTACCGGCATGAAGCACGGTATCGCGATTCCTCACGGCAAAACGGACACGGTGAGCGATCTCGTCGCGTGCATCGGTATTTCCGACAACCCCGTCGATTTCGATTCTCTCGATCAGGAGCCGTGCCGCATCTTTATCATGACGCTCTCTCCGGTAAACAAAACCGGTCCGCATCTTCAGTTCCTCGCGGAAGTAAGTCTCCTGTTTAAGAGCCCCGAAAAACGGCAGCTCATCCTCGAAACGCAGGATAAAGCGGAAGTCATCAGAATCCTCACCGAATAGTATTTTCGTTTTTTATAGTTTTTGAAAACGCTCAAAGGCGGTCTTTACGTATTGCATGAAGACCGTTTTTATTTTAAACTCATACTATGAAACTCGATGCGCGCTTCGAATCGAAAAACGGAAAACTCTATGCGCTCAAAACGGGCGCGGAAGCCGATACCGGCGCTTTGATTCCGTTCGACTCGGGCGTCCTTTCAGGCGCTTCGTCCGAAATTGCGGAAACGGAAGCGCAAAGGTTTTCGGATAGCAGCGGCAAAATACTTGCCGTATACGTTCCGCACCGTGCCGTAGAAATTTCGGAAAATATGTACGATGAAATGTATCTTGCAGCTCTCCGCGTGTTTTTAAAGAGCATCGAAGCATACGGCGCGTATGCGATCGTCGTACCGATTTCGGACTGCGGTGCTGAACGGTTAACACAGGCGATGTGCCATACGGCGCGGCGGATTAAAGACTGTGCGTCCGTCATCGGTTTTGCTCTTCCCGATGCACTGACGGAAAGCGAAGCGACAACGTTTACGGACGCGATGAGCGCAAAGCACGCGCATTACGTCTATTTTTCGAACCGGCATACGAATTCGTCTTTCGTCACGTACGCCGTCGAAAGCGGACGCGGACAATCGTAAGCTTTCGTCGCAGGCGAAAATGACGCAAGCATATGCACAACAATTATCGGTATAACAAAAATGAAATATAAACCCGACGGAAAAAATTTTGCAAAGACACAGCGAAGCGCACTTATCTTTATAAGCGTATTAGGCGCATTGTCGCTGTCGATCTTTTTTATATTTCCCGAACAAAAAGTTACCCCGTTTGACATTCCCGTTGCGAAAAACGAAAGGCCGAAAATACAGGCGGAATTCAATACACCGTTGTCCGACAAGCCCGCTGCCGTGCGGCACGGAGACGAAGGACTCACGCTCTACCGTCAGCCGTATTACCGGCTCGCCGTCGAAGATTTTTATATCAGTGAAACGAACAACCGCAGCATTACGCTGGCGATCCTCGAATTCGCCGACAAAAACGACATTCCGCTGTCACTCGCGTTTTCGCTTGCGTATACGGAAAGCCGCTACAATATACGCGCAGTCAACTACAATACGAACAGTTCGATCGACCGCGGTCTCTTCCAGCTCAATGACCGCTCGTTCCCGCAGCTCGACGAAAAAGATTTTTTTAACCCCGCAGTCAGTGCGCGCTACGGAATGGCGCACTTGCGCTTTTGCCTCAATATCGCCGGAAACATCATCCCCGCGCTCGCAATGTACAACGCGGGCGCCAACCGAGTGCGCTCAAACAGCACGCCGCAGTCGACGCTGAACTATATCGGCAATATCATGACGCACAAGCAGATGATCGATAAACGCTTTGCCGAAGAAGTCATGGCATATATCGATTATAACAATCCGCTCGATGCGAACGTATCGGTCGCGATGGGCGGAAAACGCTAAACATACGCCGTCGAAAATTTTTAAAACCGCACCGAACGCAAATTTTCCGTCCCGTGTGCATCGTTTTGAACCGCGCACGGGCAGCCGCCGAAGGGTACGCTTTTTCCCAAGCAAAACTACGCCCACACGAACCACAGAGCCAGAGCTGCGGCGGCTGTCGTTAAAATCGTAAACGGTGCGCCGATTTTCAGCCAGCCCGCAAAATTGACGGGGCGGCCTTCTTTTTTGAGTATACCCATCGCGACGACGTTTGCACTCGCTCCGAAAGGCGTCAAATTGCCGCCGAGACAGGAACCGATAAGAAGCGCGAACATGTAGAGTTCGGCGGCGAGATTCATCCTGACGGCGAGCGTTTTCGCAATCGGCAGCATGACGATAATATACGGCACGTTGTCGACAAAGCCCGAAATGACGACGGATACGACGAGGATCAGCATAAAACCCGCGAACACATTGCCGCCGGTAATGCGCGCAAGGATATGAGCAAAATCGGAGAGCAGTCCCGTTTCAGAAATCGCGCCGACGACGATAAATATGCCGATCAAAAACGCAATCGTTTCCCAATCGAGCCCTTTGATAAGCAGCTGCGTTTCTCGCAGCGATCGGCGCCGTACAAATCGGAACCACAGCACGCCCGCAATACCGAGAAAAAGCACGTACAGTCCCGATAAAAATTCGCAATCGAAATGAAAAAACGAAATCGCCGCAAGCCCGAAAATCATCGCGAGCAGGAGCAGAAGCGGTACCGAAGAAATCACTTCGGTTTTATCGAAATCGGGTTTTTCTTTTTGCTTTGCAAAAAACAAATAAAAATACAGGCAGCCCGCAAGCATACCCGTTTGAATAAAGAAAAAAATCGACGGTTTGGCGGCATGTACGAAAAAATCGTTGAACGTATAGCCCGCGAAGCTTGCAAAAATCATCGACGGCGGATCTCCGACGAGCGTCGCGGTCCCTTCGAGATTCGACATGACGGCAAGTCCTATCATAAAATACGTCGGATCGATTTTAAGCTTTTTGCACAGCGCAAGCGCTATCGGCGCCATGACGAGCACTGTCGCGACGTTTTCAACGAAGATCGAAATAATCCCCGTCATCGCGAGGATGAGTACGATTGCGATTCCCGTATTCGGAGCTTTTTCGACGATTTTATCCGCAATGAACGCGGGCATCTGCGAATAGATAAAGAGCGCGGCTATTATCATGCTTCCGACGTAAATCATGAGCACGTTCCAGTTGACAAGGGATGTGAACGCGTGCACGAAAGGATATATGCGAAGCGGAACGCCGCCCGCAGACGAAAAAATGCTTTCCGGAAATATCGCGCCCAACAACAGGATAATGAGCGCCGCAGCGGATGTAAATACGATTTTTTTATGCTGCACGACGATGACGAGCGCATACATCGAGGCGGCGAGTGCAAGCACGACCCATTTCATTTCCATAGTTAAAAAGTATACAGAAAAAAAAGCCGCAGGTAAATCACACGATTGTATTGCGAGCCTGCGTGCCGCAGATTTATCGACCTTACGCTTTGTAATTTTCATAAAATTTTTTTCGGTTGTAACTATTTTCCGCATCCGTCGTTTATAGAGTGTAAGCATTATATGCAAACGCAAAGGTCACTGTTTTTCCTCCTTTTAACAGTGACCTTATTTTTTTTAACCTGAATGTCGGGTTTCGAAAGTATTTCTAAATAGGGTATGCTTTCAACGAAAACGACTGCCGCTCGATTATTCGTAATCATGTACAATCGCGGCTCTCACAGCGGGCGCCCCGCTTAC
>ERZ773042.1812-NODE-1812-length-12237-cov-16.580529_pt1 | contig 12237 bp, 10 predicted proteins | sample MGYA00511664_ERZ773042 | MGnify/ENA primary metagenome ERZ773042 (study PRJEB29015, sample SAMEA2737984) | human oral metagenome | biome: human oral; feature: human-associated habitat; material: dental | place: China | collected 2036 ... | reverse complement strand
GCGCCGCCCGGGCCGCGGCACGCCAGTCACGCCCCGGTCGGCGGGGGGCGCGCTCCGTCGTCGCCCTCGAGGACGACGTGCCCAGTGAGGACGACGAGGACGCCGAGGAGGCGGGCGCCGTCGGGCTGGACGTGGTCATCCGCCTCCTGGGGGCCACGGTCATTGAGAACGTCACCGTGACGCAGGAAGGACGCTGATGCCAGTCATCTACGAGGGGGCCGTGCAGGATCTCATTGACGAGTTCGGCGAGCTGCCCGGGATCGGCCCCAAGACCGCCCAGCGCCTGGCCTTCCACGTCCTGTCCTCCGACTCCGCGGCCGTGGAGCGGCTGGTGGACGCCCTGCACGCGGTCAAGGCCCGGGTGCGATTCTGCGAGCAGTGCGGCAATATCGCCGAGGACACCCTGTGCGCCGTCTGCAAGGACCCGCGCCGGGACGCCTCGGTCATCTGCGTGGTGGAGGAGCCCAAGGACGTTGTCGCCATTGAGCGCACCCAGGAGTACCGGGGGCTCTACCACGTGCTGGGAGGGGCCATTGACCCCATTAACGGCGTGGGGCCCGACGACCTGAGGGTGCGGGAGCTCCTGACACGCCTGGGCAGCGGGAACGTCGTCGAGGTGATCCTGGCCACGGACCCGAACGTGGTGGGTGAGGCGACGGCGGCCTACCTGACCCGCATGCTGCGCACCCTGGAGGTGCCGGTGAGCCGGCTGGCCTCCGGCCTGCCCGTGGGCGCGGATCTGGAGTACGCCGACGAGGTGACCCTGGGACGCGCCTTCGAGGGACGCCGTCGCGTGGAGTGAGCACGCCCAGCGGCCGCCGACCACCGTCCTGCTTGACCCTCACGCGGCGTGAGGCCCCATGGTCCCGCCTATGAGAGACGCTGGGACCGTGAGCAGGACAGACCACCCACACACCGACGCCCGTCCGGAGGCACCCGACGCCGTCGCCCGGAGGCAGGACGCCGCCAGCACAGGGGAGGCTCCCGACCTCACCGTGGGGGCGGTCGCCGCCTTCGCGGGAGTGAGCGTGCGCACACTCCACTACTGGGACACCATCGGGCTGGTCCGCCCCTCCCAGCGCTCCTGGTCGGGCTACCGGCTCTACTCCCCGGCCGACGTCACCCGCCTCCACCAGGTGCTCGTCTACCGTGAGACCGGCCTGCCCCTAGCCTGCATCGGCGAGCTCCTGGACGACCCGGGGACGGACGCGCTGGCCCACCTCAGGCGCCAGCGCGACCTCCTGACCGAGCAGCTCTCACGCACCATGCGGATGGTCCGCGCCGTCGACACCCTTATTGACAGGACGCTGAGCACCGTAGGCACCTCACCGCGGTCCGGGCCCTTAAGCCCTGCCGAGCAGGCCGAGATCCTGGGGACGGACTGGAGCCCGCAGTACGTCGCGGAGGCCCAGGAGCGCTGGGGGGACACCCCGGAGTGGGCTGAGGCCACCGCCCGGCAGGCCGCCATGACCCGTGAGGACTGGGAGCAGGTCAAGGCCCGGACGCTGGCCCTGGAGGCCGACCTCGTCGCGGCCATGGCCCGTGGCGTGGAGCCGGGCAGCCAGGAGGCCAACGCCCTGGCCGAGCGCCACCGCGCAGACCTGGGCCACTGGTTCACGGTGACCTACCCCAAGCAGGTCCTCATTGCCCGCGGCTACACCGCCGACCCGCGCTTCGCCGCGCACTACGACCGCCAGGCACCCGGCCTGGCCGCCTGGCTCCAGCAGGTGGTCAACGCCAACGCCACCGCCCACGGCGTGGACGTGGAGCACGCCACCTGGTGCTGAGCGGTCCCGCACTCCCCGCAGGTTCTCGCGCCCCGTCGTCGGCGCCACTGGCCGGAGCCAGGCGGGGCAGGCGGCGGCGCAGGGTGGGGCCACGCAGCAGGGCCGCGACCAGCCCCGGCGGCGTCGCTCAGGCCAGGCGCACCCCCTGGGGCAGCTGTCCTACCGGGACGTCCAGGCGGCGGGAGGCGGTCCACACGCCCCCGGCCCCAATGCCCAGGAGCACCAGCAGGCTCACGGGCCAGAAGGCCAGGTGCTGCAGCTCGTCGCGGCTACGTCGGTCGGACTCATTCTTATTCTTACTTGATTCCTCGCAGTACCTGATGACAATCTCTCTCGGCTCAGGCGTACGCATTGCGTCCATAGCCCACCCCGAGGCCTCAAGGAAGGACTTCCCTCCGTACCTGTACTCGCTCTTCGGCAGGGGGGCACGCGCTGAGACGTCACTGAGGATAATGTAGGGGTTGGGCGCGAGCATCCACCAGATCCACTCACCGTGGACGACCTCCCGGCTGTCGACCTCAGGCTTTTCCCTGCACACCCTGCGGTTGTTGTCGGACTTGTCGTAGTCTATATGGTAGACAACGCGGGTCTGGGTCGTCGTCACCGAGTTGGAGGCTATGAGCGCACACAGGGGCGTCCCGATAGTCAGCATGACGACCACGAGGTAGGACAGGACCGCCGACGCCGAGGTCCGCGCCGTCATGGCGGACAGGCCCAGCCCGACGCCGCACACCGAGCCCAGGGTGACGACGAGCACCAGGACGTGCCCCAGGAAGGCGGGCCACGAGGCGCCACCCGCCAGGGTCAGTACGAGCAGGAAGGGCAGCGCCACCGCCAGGAAGGCCATGGCCGCCGCCCAGGCAGCCAGGAGCTTGCCGACGGCGATCTCCCGGCTGCGCAGCATGGTGGCCTGCAGCAGGGCCAGGGTGGCGTCCGCCCGGTCGCCGTTGACCGACATGGCCGACAGGGTGGGGGCCACAATGAGGCCGATCCCCAGGACGAAGCAGAGGATGAAGTTGTACAGGGCCTCCGAGGCGTAGTCGTAGCCATCACCGGGGTTGAGCAGCGACGTCAGCCCGAGGCACACCAGGACCAGGACCAGCGCCCAGATCCCCAGCATGACCTTCCAGCGGGTGGCCCTCACCCGCTGACGCAGCTCCAGCACCATGACCGTGCGGATCCCTGACCAGCTCATCGGCGCTCCTCCTCCATTGACAGGTAGGTCTCCTCCAGCAGCCCGGTCACCGGAGCGAAGGAGACCACCTTGACTCCGGCCTGTACCGCCTCACCCAGGATCGCGCAGGCCGCGGCCTGGTCGGGGACCGTCAGCCGGAAGGACTCGGGGTCCTCCTCCTTCAGGGGCGTCCGGTCGCCCTGGCTCCAGGCCCTCATGGCGGCGTGGGAGTCCTCACCGGGCAGGATCCTCATGCGCCAGACGGTGCGCACCGAGGTCGGCCGCACCGGGACCACGGTCGGTACGGGCGGCACCCCGGTCGCGGGGAGGCCGGGCTGGCCCGGGGACGCGCCCTCTGAGGCCGAGCCTGCCGACGGCTCCGCGGGAGCGGTGCCGGGCGGGGCCGACCCGGCAGCGTCCGGAGGAGGACGAGGCTCCCGACCCCTGGCCCAGGCCGTAGGGGGCTGTGCGGGAGGGGGCCTCGGCCTCCTCGCCGGTGCGCAGCGCCTGGCCCCTGGAGACGAAGACGGCGCCGTCGATCATCTCCTCCAGCTCGCCCAGGACGTGGCTGGAGATGAGCACGGTGACGCCCCCGTCGGCCAGCGAGCGCAGGAGCTGGCGCAGGTCGGCCCGTGAGCGCGGGTCCATCCCGGCGGCGGGCTCGTCGAGCAGGAGGACGCTGGGGTAGTGGATGAGCGCGCGGGCCAGGCCCAGGCGCTGCTTCTGGCCCCGGGACAGGACCCGGGCGGGGGCGGCCGCCATGTCCTCCAGGTGGACGACGGCCAGCATCTGGGCGGCGCGCCCGGCCGCCTCCCGGGTCTCGACCCCCTGGGCGACGGCGAAGGTCTGGAGGATCTCGGTGCAGGTCAGGGAGTCCCAGGTGCCGAAGCTGTCCGGCATCCACCCGACGACGCGGTGGACCTCCCGGGGCTGGGTGACCGGGTCGAGGCCGTTGACGCGGATGGTCCCGGTGTCGGGGCGCAGGAGGGCTGCGAGCATGAGCAGCAGCGTGGTCTTGCCAGCGCCGTTGGGACCCACCAGGCCCGTGACGGCGCCGCTGGGTACGGACACGCTCAGGCCCCGCACCGCAGGGGCGCCGCGGAAGGTACGGGTCACGTTAATGACCTCAACACTCATAGAAAGATGCTACCGGAGAGAACAGGTTACGTACAGGACCTGTCCGCAGGTGTCGTAGGGGTAAGGCCGCGACAGGGAAGCCTGACGCCTCAGCCCTGGCGGTCCATGGAGGTAATCTCGCTGGCAGGTTCTGTTCTGCTGGCTCAGCAGCCCTGGCCCAGGTGAACGCGCTCTCGTGTAAGTAAACGCGCCCTGACCCTCGTGAACGCGCTCTCACGCATATGGACGCCACTTAAGGCGACGTTCACATACGCGAAATGGCGTTCACACGGGCGAAACGGCGTTCGTATACGCGAGGGCGCGTCCAGCCCCAGGCCGGTAACGCCCAGGCTCAGGCCGCCCGGCCCGCCAGCAAGTGGGCGAACTCGGCAAGAGCCTGCTAGCCACGGTCCTGGCCGCACCAGCCCATCGGCACTGCTCCACGGCGTCCTGGACTACCTGGGCCCGTTCACCGGCCTCGGTCAGGGCACTGTGGACAAGCCTGCCCGCGGAGGCCGTTGGCTACCAGTCCGGCCCCGGACGAGGCGGTGGACCGCCTGCCCGCAGAGACCGTTGACCACCAGGCGCTCACGTATCCCGACCAGGGCGGGCTCCTCCAGGCCCTCCAGGGCCGCGACAGCCTCACGTGTGGCGCTGCGAGGCGTCAGGACGCGCCCAGGTCCAGGAGGAGTCGGTGTACTCCTCCTCGGTAGGCTCCAGGAGGTCCAGGACCATGGCGAGCGCCTCCGGGCCGCCTAGACGCGCCTGCATATCAGGGCGGTCGTCAAGGGTACCCAGGAGCCGCTCCAGCTGCCGGCAGGAGACCGGCAGGTACCACACGGAGAACTGCACCGGCCCACGACCCTGGGATTCAATGCGTACACGCCCTGAGACCGCCGTCACCCGTGGTTCCCGGTCCCAGGGGAGGAAGTCGCCGGAGGAGTCGGTGCGCGTGACCTGCACCCCCATGGGGCTCAGGAGGATCCCTGGGCGTACCGGGCCACCACGGTAGATGATCTTCACCAGGTAGAAGGCCGCCTCCAGGCCGAGGACCCCGATCAGACCCCCGGCCAGGACCGGCACGTGGTCACCAGCCAGGAGCGCCGCAAGCACGGTCAGCGGCACCAGGGCTGCTATGAGCCTCAAGGCCAGGCCCCAGGCAACGAGCTCACGGGAGCCCAGCATCCTCACGCCCTCAGGCGACGCCGTCCAGGCCGTACGCCCTCGGGCGCGGCAGCGGCGCAGGCGCACCATGCTCAGCAGGTAGGTCCCGCAGAGGCAGCCCAACCAGACCACCACCGCGACCAGGAGCACGCCCGCACCAACCCACCAGGCCAGGGCCGCACCCATGGCGGCCGCCAGGGACAGCAGCGCGAAGACCCACATCGTCCGGTGCTGGCGGCGGTCCTCCCACGTGCACCCGGCCGACGGGACGTGCGGCGGGACATGGGGCAGGCCGTACAGGACGGACATAGTGACGATAGTACGTCCCCGGTCAGCTGCCTGACGCACCCGAGTCCCTCCGAGCGCCAGGCTCGGCGCGCCCGGCTCGGTGGGGCCCCCAGGTCCTGACCACCCAGGCCCTGGGCCCGGCTCGCGGTGTACCCGGTGCTCGCGGCGCCCCGGTTCGGTACCCCGGATCTTGGTGTACCCAGCTCGGTGCCCCGGCTAGGCGTCTCGCGCCCCGTCCCATGAGGACAGCGGAGGCTTACGCCATGCCGTCCGCTCAGAACCGCCTCTGGGCCTCGGGCCCGGAGGTGGGGTCCCCGCAGCGCCTGGCGGGTCTCAGCTGACCTGCTCGGGGGTGACCCCGGGGCAGTCGGGATCCCTGCAGCGCCTGGCGGGCCTCAGCTGGCGTCTCCGCCGTCGACGTCGTCCTGCCGGAGCCGGGCCTCGACCCGCTCGACCTTGGCGCTCAGCTGTCCCGTCCAGCCGGGGCGGATGTCAGCCTTGAGGACGAGGGCCACGCGGGGGCTCACCTCGGCCACGGCCTGGCAGGCGGCCTTGACTACCGCCATGCACTCGTCCCACTCCCCCTCAATGGTGGTGAACATGGAGGTGGTCTCACTGGGCAGGCCGGAGCTGCGCACCACACGCACGGCCCGGGTTACCGCCTCGGACACCGAGCCGTCAGGCGCGTCGGTAGTGGTGGGGGACACGGAGAAGGCGACGAGCATGCCCTCAGGTTAGCCGGACTGGCGCGGGCTGGTGTTGGCTGGCCGACCAACCGGGTTAACCAGAGCAACCGAGCTGTCCCGGCGTGCCCTGCCACGTACTGCGGCTGCTCGAAAGGGCAACCGGACTGGCGCAGGGCGCACCCCGCCCCCACGACCAAGGGGACCGGCATTGATCTCAGCGCGAACGGGCACTCTCATTCACCCCTGCTACCACGGATGAAGGGACCAGCATACGGAGCACTACGGAGAACTGCGTGTAGGGGAACATTCTGTGCACAGGAGAACATTTTGTGCAGAGAGTAACCGATTGCCCACAAAGTAACCAATCCAGGTCACTTTGTGCGCAAAACGTCCCGCTCTGCACAAAATGTTCCCCTGTGCGCGGTAGCCGCCAGAGGGCTAGGTCTCGGCCTGTTCGAGCCCTTCAAGCCGGTCACCGCGGCCCACCCGTGAGGTGGTGAGCTGGTGACGCAAAGGCACGGGGTGGTCCCTGACGTGTGGTGAGTGCCCCCCGCGGGGCTCGAACCCGCGAGTCTTAATGCACCTAGCGGTGCGGGGTGCTCCCTGACGACCCCTACTCTGAAAGGAAATCATGACTCACTAGTCTTAATGCACCTAGCGGTGCGGGGTGCTCCCTGACCCCTGCCTCTGGGAGGCGCGTGGTTGCAACGTTTCCAGGGGCTGGATCGCCACCGGCCTGTGGAGGCCCTTCCGGAGGTGGCTGGAACAGGTCCATTTTTACCACCTTTCGTTGGTATGACACCACTCGCCACCGACGGCCCCGGGAGCGGATCCGGCGCCGGCTTTGGACGAGACCATGCGGAAAAGTGGCGGTCGGGAGGGGTGTCCCGCACCACAGTAGTGGTGACCAAGACCACAGGCTCGGCTGGCCTCAACCCTCTTGAGCACCCACACGTGCACCCCCTCCACTCGCCAGATCCCCCGGCACAGGCCACCGTCGTCGAGCGCGGGCGCCGCGCCGTAGACCTCCACCCGTCCCGCACAGGACGTGCACAACAGATAGAGGTGGACCGCGTCGTCGGCCTCCTTAATAATATTCCCGATCCTACCACGCAGGGTCTCAAGACTTGCGGTTCTAAACCCATCTCCGGAAGATCGATTGCACTATATGCCAGTGGAGCCGTTCTGGCCGCGTGAGCCCTGGCATTACCCACGCCCCGACCTCACGCACCACCCTGCGAGACCTCAGGACGCGCCCAGGTCCAGGAGGAGTCGGAGTACTCCTCCTCGGTAGGCTCCAGAACATCCAGGACCGTCTGAAGAGCGTGCGGCCCGTCAAGCCGACGTCGCCACTGCCTCGAGGAACGGGGCGAGAAGGCATCCACCAGACGCTGGATCTGACGGCTCGACACCGGCACATAGGCCATAGGGAACTGCCAACCCTCATATAGGTCGCTTGTCCCGATAAAAAGGGACGGCCCTCTGCCTCCCTGGACGACCGGCTCCTGGGACCAGTCAAAGGACACCTGCTCGCCATTGATCCGGGTAAAACTGATCCTCTTACCGTCAAGGAGGATACGCTCAGCCTCCGGCCCCCCTTCCCAGAACATAAGCACAAGATATACTGACCCGCAGATCCCGGCACCGCCGACAGCTCCTCCGGCAACAGCGGGAGCCCCTAGGGCATGAACCAGGGCCGCCCCTGGAAGACCGAGCACCATGAGCCCCCACGGAACCAGTTCCCAGACAATGATCTCCCGGGGAACCACCATGGTCACACCACGATCGGTGCCACGCCAGAGGCATCGGCCTTCACGTATGTACGACCTGATCCGGGCAAATGAGATGCTGTAGACCAGGAAGATGATACCGATCCACAGGAGGACAATCATTATCCCGTACGCCCCGAACACTGACAGGATCGCGCCCAGAAAACACGAAGCCGTCATGACGCGCAATATCGTCAAAGTATTGACGCGCTTACGGTCATACTTATCGCAGGTCCACAGCTCATCATCTTTCTTCAACAACACAGGCTCCCATCGCTGCAGGGCGAGCGCACCGCCTCGGCGCAGCTGCCACCAGATCCCCGGCCATAACCTCACCACCACTTTATCTCCCCAATATTACGCACGGTGCCGCGAGGCGTCAGGAGGCGCCCAGGTCCAGGAGGAGTCGGAGTACTCCTCCTCGGTGGGCTCCAGGACGTCCAGGACCGTCTGAAGAGCATATGGTCCGTCAAGTCGGTGACGCTTTGAGACACTGTGAGAGAAGGTGCCTAGCAGACGCTGGAACTGACGGCACGACACCGGAAGGAGCGACATGGGGAACCGCATCTCATCAACTCTTCCTTTTGTGTTAACAAGCAGGTCCCCGCCGTTTACGTGCGAGGCTGAGGGCTTCTGCGACCAGGGAATGAAACTGCTTTGCCCCGTGATCCGGGTAAGCCGAATGCCCTCGCCTGTAACGAGGATGCGCTCCCTCGCAGGCAGACTCCTCCAGAAACAACGTACAGCGCCCACGGAAGACAGTACGAACGCGACGCCAAGGAAAGACCCTGGAAGATAATCGCTGCAAATCATTTCGAACGCGCCAGAGAAAGCAAATGATAAATACAATACCCACGGCGCCAGATCAAATATTATCAATTCTCGTGGCACCTCCATGACGACTCCACTTTCAGTCGCCAACCATAGAGAGCGCCCTGCCCTCATATAGTGTCTCAAACGGATCAACGACACCGCATAGATCGTGAACATCCCACCTAGAGGAAGATAAGCCAAGAATATTACTGGATCCTCTAGCACGGCCAGCAGAAGAAGCGGGGACGATAATGCCGCACCCCCGGAGAATATTATTGTATTCTTACGTCGCCCTCGATCCGCCTCGGCGCAGGTCCCAATGCGTCTGCTCCTCAGCCAAAAAGGCCATATAAGTTCATATTCTTCTAACATTAAGATTCCTCAGGAACCCCACGACAGTGCGGTCGAATTACCTTCCGATGTCCCTCGCAGGCCGCACTGAGCCCGCCTGGCCGCGTGAACCCTGGCATCACTTCCTCTTCCTATCGCCCAGATTCTGAGGGCCTCGCCTGGCGGCCGCGTGAGCCCTGGCATTACCCACGCCCCGACTTCACGCGCCACTCTGCGAGACCTCAGGGCGCACCCAGGTCCAGGAGGAGTCGGAGTACTCCTCCTCGGTGGGCTCCAGAACGTCCAGGACCGCGGTGAGGGCCTCCGGACTGCTCAAAGACGCCTGCAGTCCAGGGTCGTTGCTGAAGGCATCCAGCAGCCGCTGGAGCTGACGGCACGACACCGGCACATAGCCCATGGGGAACTCCAACCGTCCGGGGTAGTATGCTGCCTCGATAAGAGCGCCTTGCCAGCTGGCACCAATGACCGCTGGCCTCTGCAGCCAGCTAATGGATACGTGCCCGCCGGTGGACCAGGTAAAGCGGACGCCTTCATCGTGAAGGAGAATCCGTTCTACCTCCATGCCTCCGTTCCAGAGAATGCGCACAATATGCATGGAACCGTAGATCCCAGCACCAGCAAAAAAGCCTACGGCAACCGCATTCCCTCCCAACGCACGCACCAAGACCGCCCCGGGAATACCGAGCGTCATAAGCCCCCACTCGACCAGCTCCCACATAACGAGATCGCGAGGAACCTCCATGACCACGCCCAGGTCATTAGCATGCCAGAGACGCCTGCCTCCAGGCATACACGACCTGACTCGGGCCAGCGACACGCTGCCGGACAAAAAGGCTATGCTGGCCCATAAGCTGATAACCATTATGTAGTACACGCCCAGCGCGAACAGGCAGGCAGCCAGAAAACTGAGAGCCGCCATAACACGACATGACATTAGCCCTCTTCTGCGCCTGCGGTCAAACTCGCCACAGGTTAACACCTTATTCGTTTTCTTCTTCAGCACGACCTCCTCCCGGCGCCCAGCCCACATACGGACGGGACAATGGTCTGCGGCCTCTCGGAGGGTCTTCCTGCGGGAGCCGGGCGGGAGGCGTCATAGCCGGGTCGGGGAACCATACGCAGAGCCTACTCCTCCCGCCCTCGGTAGGGAACACCCTTTTATGTACCCGTTTTGTGCGCCCAATTCCCCCGCGTCGGACACACCGCACCGGCACCTTACCGCGCCACCCACCTGCCCCGACGACCTCTGGAGCCACACCCGGAAGGACGTCCCAGGCCAGGTGGGTTAGGAGCGACAGGGACTTTCTCGGAGGCTGGGTGGTGGACGTGCCGACCGCCCGCGCTACGGGCCCGGGAAGGCCGGGCGAATGGTGACGGGCCAACGGGTACTCGTGCCGCGGGTCCCGGGAGACCGGTCGTGCGTTTAGGGGCACTGGGGCCCGAGCCACGGCCCGGGGAGGCCTTGACGGGGCCGCTAGCGCCCGCGCCGGGAAGACCGACGGATCGGTGGTCACCACGGGGCACGAGAAGGGGCCGCTAGCGCCCACGCTGGGAAGACAACCGCCCGCGTCGGGAAGACAAGCTCACGCCACGGGCCCGGGGAGGCCAGGGCCCGTACCACCGGCCGCTGGCCGTTTACCCCGTCTCATACAGGCTCCTCGCTTCGCCACCGCCCCCGCGGATCCGTATGCTGGGCGGCGATGTCACGCCGGTGTGGGCCGCCGCCAGCCAGGCGACGCCCCGGTGCGGCACCGCAGCCGGGGCCTTAGACCCCCAGAACCGCAATGAGGAGAGCCTATGGCCCTGGTCGTGCAGAAGTACGGCGGTAGCTCCGTCAGTGACATTGAGGCGATGCGCCGCGTCGCCAGGCGGGTGGTGGCCACGCGCCAGGCCGGTAACACGGTCGTGGTGGTGGTCTCCGCCATGGGTGACACCACCGACGAGCTGCTCGACATGGCCGACGCCCTGACCGACGCCGCCCCCGCCCGCGAGATGGACATCCTCCTGAGCGCCGGGGAGCGCATCTCCATGGCGCTGCTGGCCATGGCGGTCAGCCAGCTCGGCGTCCCCGCCCGCGCCTACACCGGCGCCCAGGCCGGGGTCCTGACCGACTCCAGGTACGGGCGCGCCTCCATCGTCGGCGTCATCCCCGAGCGCATCGCCCGCACCATCCAGATGGGGGCCGTCGCCGTCGTCGCCGGCTTCCAGGGCATCAACGAGGTCGAGGACGTCACCACGCTGGGCCGCGGCGGCTCCGACACCACCGCCGTGGCGCTGGCCGCCGCCCTCAACGCCGACGTGTGCGAGATCTACACGGACGTCGACGGCCTGTTCACCGCCGACCCGCGCATCGTCCCCACCGCCCGGCGCATCGAGTCCCTCACCAGCGAGGAGACCCTGGAGATGGCCGCCAACGGCGCCAAGATCCTCCACCTGCGCGCGGTGGAGTACGCCCGCCGCTTCGGGGTGCCGCTGCACGTGCGCTCCTCCTTCTCCGACAAGACCGGCACCTGGATCTACGACGGCCGCCGCGAGGGCGCCTTCGTGCCGCCCGTCATCGCCGAGCCCCCTTTCTCCGGGAGCAGCGCCGGCAGTGCCGGGAGCGCCGACGGCGCTGAAAGCGCAGAGAGCGCCGACGGCACCGGCAGCGCTGCTAGTGCTACCAGCGCTACCAGTGCTACCGACGCCGATGATCCGGCTCACGCACCCGCGGCCCGGCCCGCGGTGGATGCCGTGACCGGGCGCGTCATCGCCCCCGCGGGCACGGCCGCGCCCTCCTCGGCCTCCGTCGGAGCCGCCCACAGCTACGCCATCAACGCCCGGGCCCAAGCCCGCCCCCACCGTTCCGCCAAGGAGGATCACGTGGAAGCTCCCGTCATCTCCGGCATCGCGCACGACCGCAGCCAGGACAAGATCACCATCGTCGGTGTCCCCGACGTGCCCGGCGCCGCCGCCCGCATCTTCGCGATCGTGGCCAGTACGGATGCCAATATCGACATGATCGTCCAGGACGTCTCCGCCGAGGGCACGGGCCTGACGAACATCTCCTTCACCTGCCCCGACGGCGACTCCGCCACCGCCCGCGCCGC
>ERZ773042.1805-NODE-1805-length-12294-cov-3.167089_pt1 | contig 12294 bp, 10 predicted proteins | sample MGYA00511664_ERZ773042 | MGnify/ENA primary metagenome ERZ773042 (study PRJEB29015, sample SAMEA2737984) | human oral metagenome | biome: human oral; feature: human-associated habitat; material: dental | place: China | collected 2036 ... | reverse complement strand
AGCATCTCATTCACAAGATCAGGTGCTTTGCCTTGGAGTTCCTGTACGTTCTTCAGATTATTCCCTACCGCCTCAACAGTATTCATGAGATGCTGATTCTCATTGACGCTCCGATAGAGGCGGTCTTTTATCAGGTTCTCCATGTGAGATCGTGCCCCGAGCATTGTATTCGTATGTGCGCCAACATGACCGCCGAAACCGATGAGACCAAACCCCATGATAGAAGGAGCGGCCTCAATTGCCGCAGCCGTGGATTTCTGCAGAATTTGCCGGACAGATGAAATCTCAGCATCATCGCCCTTGAGTGCCATCTGCGCCATATTCTCGATGACCATGTCCGAGACCTGCTGTGCAAACTCCTCCTGCAGCTCTGTATTAAACGTAATTGCGCCCGCTTTTGCCGCGCCAAGAATCCGTTCTTTGATGAGCGTACGCGCGGCCTCGTTTGCGGTTGCTCCTTCTGCGGCCAGTGCCAAATCTTTTGCGCCTGCCCCTGCATAGAGATCTCGCAAACTCTTTGCGTCCCCGCGCCCGAAAATCGTGCGGGCGATCTTCTGCAAAGCAAGCTGCTCGATGACACCCTCGGCAAGCCCCTGTGTTGCCGACAGCGCCGCCGCCTGTGTCGGCGTATACATCGCGCGTCCCTTTGCGTCCAGTTTGCTGAGATTCTCCTCATACTGACTGCCACCGATCTCAAGCCCCATAACGACAATAGCGGCAGCTCTTCCGACATTTGCCGCCGCACCAGGGTTCTTTGTCACGGCAAGAGTGATACCTCCTGCAACCGCTCCAATCCCCTGTGCAGATGCAATCATCGGGATATTCTCTGCAGCACCGCCGATCATTGCGCCAACGGTCTGCCCAACGCCCCCATAGGAATATTCCGGCAGTTCGTCTTTCTTTTTGTCGAGTGCAGTAATCCAATTCTGCTCATCTTCGGTGAGTTTGCGTCTGCCAATCATCGCATTCGCATAGGTCATCTGCTTGCGAATGTTGTAGTAGCCGCGCTCTACGCCTGTTGCGACACTTCCCGCGAAGCGCATAAACTCGTTACTGTATGCATCATTGACCGTCTGCAGCCCCTCGGCATTGTTGAGCATCATGACGGCCTCATTCGTGCCACGCTTTTCGACAATCTCTTTGAGGTATGGCATCGCTTCATAGACGCGTCGCATATTGAGGTCACCGTTCGCATCGAGCATACCGGGCACCTTCTTGAGTTTTTCCGCACGCTGGACAATCTTCATGACTTTTTCCCACACATCGGGGTCATTAGCAATCGTCTCTGCGCGAATCCCAGTAAGATCATGCGCTTTCTTGATCTGCTCGCGCTTCTCATCCTCGCCGTAGAAATAATCCGCATAGAGTTTGGACGCCTGAAAACTCTCAGGCACAACACCCTTGATGAGGTCTTTCCCTGTGATCGGTTCCGGCGGTGCAGTCATGTCTTTTGTGTAATATGGATTGTCGAAGTCGACAGGCTCCACACTGCCATCATGAAAGCGGTCGCGCAGCATGGTGTAGACAGAATCCGCGATATTGGAGACAGACCAATCCGACTCTTTCGGCGGCTCATAGGACTGAGACATCATCAAATCCATCACGTCACTGCTCATGATCGGATTGCCCGCTTCGTCACGTCTGCCCGTGTCATAGGTCGTGTAGGCACTTGTCGGGGCATAGTTCGTGATATCGTTCAGCTCGTCGCTGTTGTTCTCGCCGGGCATCTTGATTTTGAGGCCGATATTTCCGCTCGCAACATCGCGGCGGAACATCTGCATAATCTCATCTCTCTCTTGTGGATCCATAACTACCTCCGTTATTTCCGATACTTACTGTATTCCCCATAGAAAATTTCTGTCCCGGTCTTTCCACCTTGTATCTGCTTGATAAGGTCATCTGTTTTGATTCTGTATGCGCCGCCGCCATTGATTAGCGTGACAACAGAATCTCCATTGCCTGCGTCTACAACACTTGCAATTCCAATGTTAAAGAGTTGCGCTTCGTTCGTATCGATCTCGTTGGCACCAAAGCCGAAGAATCCACTGCTACCGGAGATTGTCATTGGTATCATTTCGCCCGCCATCTTGTCGATAACCCACTGCTGTGGGGGCATTTCCCCGTCATGCTCTTTCTGATATTCATGGATGAGATACAACGTTGAATCCTGAGCAATAGCAAAGTTTGAATCGAACATCCCTGTTTCATATCCGCCGAGCCGCGTCTTGACTGCCTGCTTGACATTGCCCCACTCGTACGAAAACGGACCTTTACCTTCCTTGTAGTCTTTAATGACCTCAAGAAGTTCTTTTCTCATGCTATTATCCATATAGGGATTTCCCATGATCGAATCATAGGCTTTATTGATACCGATTTTTCCTGTTTGCAGGGCGTTTATGAGTTCATACTTGTACTCCGGCCCCGATATTTTGAGTGCCGCTGCTTCTGCTGCTGCACGACGATTCGCCGCCGCCTCCGCTCTCGCTTGATCTGCCTGTCCTGCACGCATTGCGCTGTTCATCAGCTTTACAGAGACACGCGGATTATCGCCGGCAATGCTTGTAATGACCGACTGATATTCAGCTACCGAATGATACTGTCCATCATTTTGGAGCTGCATAATTGCCATCTGCCCCTGCTCAAACAACCTGCTATCTTCACGATCGCGGGCCGCAAGCTGCTTCTGTATTCCGCCGAAAATCTTATCTGTTCTCTCCTCAATCTCCATATCAGAGAGCCGCGTTTCCGTAACGCCACGCCCGAAACCGACGACCTTGTAGGTATTCACGTCAATTTCAGCAACGCCATGTGTCCCCGATTGCATGACCTTCCCAGTCTTACCGTTATAGATGCCGACATGGGCAATCCCATACTGCCCTTCCTCGGCGCCTGTTCCCGTCCAGAATACGAGATCACCATCACGCAGTTCGCTCGGGTCACTGAACGCACGGCCTTCCTCTTTCATCTGAACATATTGATCATCTGCACAGCGGCTCGCCAAATTAAGCCCATAGAGGCCTGCCGCCTGCATCACCCACGAACCACAGTCATACGTGCCGTCCGCGCCGTTAAGAGGGGCATTCAGTTGATACGTAGCCCCTTTTGTCTGTGCGTAGAATTTGTGCAGTGCGTCTGTATTCTGCGTATTCCCGTGCGCATTCTTCTGGACCCATGCTTTGACCGCATCGCGTGACGCCTCAATGCCAAGCTCCTTGATTGCATTCTGTGCCTCACCGAACTCAAGCTCCTGCTGTGCATGCTTCCGCACTGCGCCAAGCGCCGCCGCCCGTTGATTGCCATCCATGTACTGCCCGTACTTATTGCAGATCTCATCCATCCGCTTGAAATCCGCTGTCTGCATCGCGAGAGACATCGCCTGACCGACTGCCTGTCTGCGGAATACCTCTTGTTGTTCTTTTACCTTCTCTTGCCCATAGCCGTCCCATCTGCCTTCAATCAAGGCATCGGAGCGGTTAAACGCCATGTCGAGGGCCGCATCATTCCCGCCATATTCAAGGATTGTATCGTTACAGACATCAAGGGCATTCTTGTACTGCGTGTCCTTATATGCTTCAAACTGCTCCTGCTGATACCGCATGACATTCATGCGGCGCGTTACATTATCCCGCTCCGTGAACTCATTGAACGCACGGGCTCCAGTACCATAACGCAGGACACCTTTGTATTTTGCAAATACGGCATCCATTGTTTTTTTCTGGAGCTTGTCATAGTCCTCGGTGATGTTGAGTGCGCCCTCCTCTTTCTTCTGCATCAGCTCAAACGTGCCCTCACTCATGAGCTTGTTATACATGTTGTTGGCCGCAAGCGCCTGTGTCTGCTCCACTTGATCTTTCATCGTCGTAAAGCCCTTGGCGAGCACATCGGCAGTTGCTCCGCTTGCCTGTGCGAGTGCCTGTTCTCCTGCGTTGCTGTACTGCACGCGCGCAATCTGCGCCGCGGGAACCCCCACGCTTTCTTTATTCTGTAACGGCGAAAAGTCCATGGAACAAACCTCCTCTTATCTCATTGAGAAAAACGTGCTTTGACGCGGCATTCCGTATCCCCGCGCATTATAATTTCCAATGTGACTGCCAAAACTTGTGCCTTTACCGCCCCATCCGTGCAGTCCAACGCTCCAATCTCGACCGCCGAACGAACCGACCTGCGTGCCCGCTGCCTCTGCGGTCTTTTGTGATGCAGAGCTGACGCCCGTATAGAGATTGCTCGCCAGTGAAAACGCACCTGTGAGCATACTGTTCATCATGGCACGGCGCCCCGCTGCGCGATAATCACTTGCATTGGCACTGTGGATGTTCGACTGATTCTGGAAATCTGTCGACTGCTGCAGCATGTTATCGACCTGCTGACGCCCATTGTAGAGACTCATCCCTGTCTGCTCATTGATTGCATAGCCCGTATCTGCAAGAGCCGCCGCAGCGCTTCCGGATGCCGTGACACCGCTCGCGCCGATCGCCGCACGCTGCTGCCCCATCCGCAGGAGTGCCCTGCGCCGTTCATTCTCTGCATTGATCTTGTTATTCTCGTCCTGCCGTTCGGCGGTCTCCTGCGCCTTGTCCGCGTTCATCTGCGCGATCTGCGCATTCTGCTCCGACTGCCGCGCCGCCGCTTCTGCCTGTGCCTGCTGTGCCCTCCCCTGCATCCACGAGGAAAAGAGAGTGCCAACAATTGTCGCCGCTACACCCATATAACTCACTCCTTTTTGAAAAACTCAAACAAATGATACGGCAGGCCGTAGAGCCCCATCGGCTCTGCCTTATGAACAACAGCGCCCAACCATTTCAGCCATGCGATTGTGTCATGGTTTCCTTTATCGACATAGTTATAGAGATACTCCCAGTCATGCAAAAACGCGCGGATTCCTTCGCGCGTTTTCTTGCCTGTATAGATTTTGTGCTTTGCCGTCTCCGCCGTCGCAAGCATCCAGATAATGCCGTGCCGGAGAATAGGATTCGTCTCGATAACGCCAAACGCTGAAATAATAACGCCGTCACAGTAGCAGGCATATGCCGCTTTGCTGTTACGCCAACAATGCATCACCTCCGCTTCGACGTTCGGTCCCGTCATGCCGACGAGCTCGCGGCGATCTTCGGTGCGCAGATGTGCGGCAAGATAGGATAGATCATCATCGGTTGGGGTGCGGTATGTAAACTCAGCCACCTGCTTCCACCTCCGGAACAATGGATAGAATCGTCAGCGGCAGCGGGTCAGTCTGCTTGATCGTCAGATACACCGTGTCTTCATAGCTTGCGCCCGGAACGACGACACGACGCTTGCCGCTGTAAAGCTCAATAGGATTGTCATATTTTTCCGTGCTGCGCCACTTGATCGCGTCAAGACGCTTTTCGCCAACGCCATAAAGCCCGCCGCGCGTATCACGGAAAAGGATTGTCATGCGTGAGACGCGTTTCTTGCGCCCCATGTAGGAGCCGTCCTGCGCACTGAACTCAATCGGCATCGTTTGGACTACACTCTCATACGGCAGCCCCACAACGATCTTGCTAAATTTTTTCGGCAGCTTAAGAGCGCCGTCACTATCTACTCGCAGCTCCTGTAAAACATTTCCGTCAGCAAGAACAGCAACATCCTTGCCAGAGAGCCACACAAGCCCTGTGAGATTGTCTTTTGCCTCTCCCTGATAAACATATCCACTGTCTACATAAAACTGCTCATGCGGCGCCGTGTTGCGTATCTGTGAGCCCATCTGCTCGACGTAATGTGCGCCGTCCCTCTCAACGACCGCCCAAAGTTCTTCCTCACGATTGCCGGAGATTGTGCACACGTCCGCGAACTTCCCTGCCGTTGTGTGCTTGTGCCATGCGTAGACATCTTGCTCCTTGATATATGTCATACCGAGAAGCATCCCGTCTTCACGCACGCACCAAACAATCGTGTTCGGTGTCTGCTGGTAGGCAAGTGCGACAATTGTCTGCCCCTCAAAGAGATGCGCAGCAAGGAGAGATACGTCATCTCCTGTGTATTTGTCCACGTCATAGCTATATGTGAGATCGCGAATGACACTGCCTTGATGCTGCACATAGACAATGCGGCCGCCAATAACGACAGGCGTCAGATTGTTGATGCCGCGATACTCCTGCGGCTCTGCCTTTTGATTCGTCGGTGTGAACACCTCATTCCCACCGCCGACTTTGTACTCTCCGCCGGAGGTGAGCATGAGCATTTCGCCGAACGGGATAATCGCGCGAATACCATTCATCTGACCGCCCGAAAGCGTGCCTGTGATTGCGTCACTGTCCTGCTGCGGGGTATTGACCCAGAAATTGTAATAGTCCCCCGACTGCGATGCCCAATAGGTCTGCGGCTTCGCTCTGCTCCCTGCAAAGACAAGGCGGTCTTCAAAGAAGCTCACCGCTTGCGGATAGCCTTTTTTCGCGCTCCACGCCGAGAGAGAGAAATCATTCGTCGCCTCCGTGTCTGCAAGTTCTCTCGTTACTGTTGCCGCAGCGCTTGTTGCGGAGTTGACTGCCGTAATTCGCGCAACGCCATAATAGTCCTGCGCAAATGTCTGGATAGTCACATAGCCACGCTGCCGCTCGTTTTCGTTTGCCCATACAGAGGTGTCAAATTCATTGCTACGCACACGATATTCGACAATGTCATCGCTTTTGTTTGTATAGTTGAGTGTATAGTTCTGCGTCCGGTTCGCGTGCTGTTCTTGGAGCACAATCCACTTATCCGTCGACTTGTCATGCTTCTCCACAATAAAATGACCGTTCCAGAACCCAAATGATTCTACATAAACTGTCCCACCGGGGATGCATCGGACAACAAGCGGCGTTGTTGGATTCCCTTTCTTTAACTGCCCCCCCATCGTGTGCCCCAACCGAATTAAGCTACCGACCATATCCTCTGTAAAATAATTGACGCTTGCCGTAAGCGTCACATCTCCACGCACTGCGGATGCACCAATCTTTACATTTTCTTTTGTGTTCGGGTCGTCAAACGGACCTCCTGCAATATCCATCCGCTCAAGCTTCCATTCTGTCATGCCATAGCGCGTGAGCGTCATCGGCGGATGATTAACATGCACAAGAAAGAGTACGTCCGCAGATTGCGTGTACTTGATATCCGGAAGATCGGCCTCTTTGTATTCCGTTGGAATCGTCAGTGGGTTCCCATCTTTAACAACAATCCCGCCCTGCGTGAATATCCGTACGAATCCTTCCGTAAACTCAAGCACATAACTCTGTTCCGTTGAATACTGAAACGGAATCAGTCGCGCCTTGCGTCCGCCTTGTGTCTTTGCCACATAACGAAAGCCGGGACGACGTGTTGCCCCTCCATAGCGCAAGACAATCATGTTCTCAAGTTTTGATGCGCCCACATCATATTTCTGCAGATCTGTGCGTCCATAGAGCGCAGGGGTCAGTTCCCCTCCTGCAAAACTAGGCTTGAGTGGATACATCTGCCCTCCTGCCATCAGATGTCACCTCCAAACCGCGCAGCAATGAGCGTATATGGTTCTTTGTCTCTTACATTTTGCTCATCCTCGTTGTTCGCTGCGGCATCCAAGAAGAGCGCCATATACTGCTCATCACAGTATCCGGGAAGTTGTGCATTACCCGTCAGCTTAAACGCGATAGAGCCCGCAAGTTTCCAACTCAAAGCCTCGATAAATTGCTCATCAAAGAGTCCTGTATCATCGATGTCCGCCGTATACTCTGCCGATACATTCGCCACATTGGTGTAGATAGCACGACCTTCTTTGTCGCTGACAATCTGATACCCCGTATACGCAGGGATATTGTCAAAATGCTCGTTATAGAGTTTTCGCAGCGCAAGACAAGACGCAGGATAACGATAGGCACAGGAAAAGTCCTGCGGCTTATCCGTAAGCTCTGCAAGCTGCACGCGACGCATGGCCCACGTCCACGGATATTTCCGCAAAACAACACGGCGACAATGGTCATAGAACTGACCGCACACGCGTGCAGGTTCACTCGCCTCTGCCAATGTTTCAATGTTTTCAATACCAATCCGCGAAAGCGCAAGATTACAGACATCGATCTTATCCATCATTCCACCTCCTTAAAAGAAAAAGGGCTGACGCATGGCAAAAACACCTGCACACATCAGCCCCACTCCTTATTTCTTACGCCCTTTCTTTCCCGCGACCGCCTCATTCGTTACAGGCTCATCAACGGATTCACCCGTTTCAGGCTGCGTATTGTCTGCATCAGGCGCAGCCTCTTCCAGCGCAGCAAAATACGGAGGCACTTCCACCCCCGCAGGAAGATCGACCATCTCGCCCTTCTCGTACAGCCTGTTACGAAACTGACAGGTTGTATTAACGCGATATGTCATCAGAGATTCACCGCCGTTCCAGAGCTCATGTACGCCGTGAGTTTACCGCCCGTCGGTGCATTGCCAGCAATCACAAGGCGCACATAACGGTTGCCCGCACGAATCGGCGCATAGAACTGTGCAAGCGTCGCCGCCTTCTTCGTCTGGTTGACCGAAGCGCCAACCGTAACGCTCATCTCCGTCACGGGAGCGGTGAATGCAGCCGTTGCAGCTGACTGCACCGTGATCGTCTCCACCTTGCCAGACGTGACAGGTGCAGTCAGCTTGACATCGATAAAGAGCGGATGCACGAATGCGCCGCCAAGACCAATGTCGAGCACCTCGCTCGTAACAGACGCCGCCGTTGCGACGTCATTGCAAAAAATCAGTTCGTTGTCAATATAAGCCATAACCTATACTCCTTCCTTTAAGCAATCTTGCTCTCAGTACCGAGAATCGCATCGCAGCGCAGAATCGGGACGCCCCAGAAGTGCGTAATCTTCTTCCCGCCGAACTCGTCAATTGAGAGACGCACATTTGTCTTTTTCGAGGCGAGAATGTCAAGATACGTCTGCACCGCACGATTGCCAAAGAATGCCATCGTGCACTTGTCAGGATTCTCGATCTGGTTGTATGCGCGGATAAGGTTGTCGACAAACGCATCTGCCGCAGCACCCGTAAACTGCGTCGTGTCGATGTTGGCAACGCGAACAACATAGCGCGGGTCACGCACACAAAGGCCCATGTCCCAGTTATACTGCGACTGGTAGCCCCAATACTTCCCGCCATCCTTGTCGACCATCTGGACGCGGCCATTGTCGCGGTACTTAAAGCCTGCACTCGTTCCTTCGGGGAAAATGCCATAGACGGTATCCTGCCCGTAGCCGACAAGCCAGAGAGAGGTCAGTGCATTGCCCGTACCGCCTGCATCGATGATCTGATCTGCCCAGATTTTATCCTGCGCCGTCTTGCTGTAATAGTAGGAAGAAAGCCCCGTAAAGCCCGCAGGGTTGACCTTCTCATCGCCATAGAAGAAGGTCGTCGCCATCTTCTGGTTCATTGCCTCCTGATAGGCAACATTCTCCGAAAGACGCCATGCATTGTCATTGCCGTTGATCTGCATCAGCTTCTCATCGATCTCCGCAAGCGCCTCCATGCCGCCGCAGGTAAAGGACTCCGTCTTGCTCTTGGACTTGCCGGGCTTCGTCCCCTTGTTGATGATACGCCATGCCACATCCGGCAGTTCCGCACGGACAAGCGCCGTCTCCATCGTCTTTTCGTTGCACTGCTTAAACGGCATCACGTCAAGAATACGGTTCGTCTTACTCTGCAGCTCGATAATCTTCTGCTGCGCGAGCTGTCCCTGCGCACCGAAACGCGCTGCCCAATCCTGCAAAGTTACGCAATCACTCATGTTTTATTCCTCCAATTCTTAATACTTGCTGTTCGCAAAAAGCAAATCTGCTGCCGTCGTCTGTGCGGCGGCTTTTCCGTCCGGCGCATTGTCCTCCTTCAGGAGATGACCAATGCGCTGCAGGAACGCCTGCACGGCCGGATGATATGCGGCACCGGATTCAATGAGCGCGTTCATGGCATCGCCGCCGCCGAACGTATCCACAGCGATCTTTGCCGCCGCAAGATTCTCAGGGGTATTGAGCCCCTGCTTAGCGCACTCGTTCATCCATTGGTTCTTGATCTCTTCCGCCTGCCGCTGCTGCTCCATCACAATGTCCGCATGCATCTTGAGCAAGCTGTTTGCCTGCTCCTGCGTCATCTTTGCTTCCTTTGCAACGGCCGAAAACGCTTCTTTCTGTTCGTCCGAGACCGTCAAACCTTCCGGAAGATTGAATTCGTAGACATCAGGAACAACAGGTGTCTCCTGCTGAAAGCCAAACGGATTTTCAGGGGGTGTTTCCTGCTGCCCATCGGGCGGATTGCTCGGCGGTGCCTCCGGAGGAGATTCCGGCGGTACCCCCCCTCCCTGCGGTTCAGTCGTCGTCATCGTTTCGTCCATCTTCTAATTCCTCCATTCTTCTTTGATGCTCACGGCGCATGGCATATTCCAACGCAAGGCCATCCGTTGATTCATTGCCGGATTTAATGCGGCGGATGCAGCGCAGAATTTCTTCTCCAACGGAACGCCGCCCGTTGACGAATATGTCCTCACGCCCGTTCCCCGTTGTGTAGTGTTGATCTACACTGCAGAGGTCAAGCACTTCCAAAACAAAACGACGCCCTTCCGGACGTCGCATAATGTTTTCAAGTGTATCTAGATCCATACATCAACCTCCCCCCAGAATGCTGCCAATCGTGTTTTCATTGACTGGCGTTTCGGAGAGAAGCCTTGCCGCTTCTACGCTGTCTCTCAGCGGCTTTGCCATTGCGGCCGCCTGCTGCATCTGCTGTTCCTGCTGCATCTGCTGCGCACGCTGCTGTCGCATCTTCTGCACATCCTGCTCATCGCGCATGATCGTTTCGGGCGTGCCGGACATCTGCGCATGCTCGCGGATTGCCGCATCAAGATCAAGGTTATCCATGATCTCAGGCGACGCACCCATGAGATTCCCTGCAATCGCAAGGGTTTTCTCCATTGCGTTTGTTCCAACAGCTTTCTGCGCCTGTGCAAGCAGCGAGATAAACTCCGCCTTGATGCTCTCCTCCTGTCCTTTGAGTTCTTCCGGCAACGGCGGCAAAAGACCGTTGCGGTAGCAAATCTCAAACGCCCGCCGCGTGAGCGGTGCAAGAACCTCATTGTGCATCTGCTCCAATACAGGAGAGAGCATCAAAAGTTTCTCCTCGTGCCGTTCCGCAACTTCACGGGCGGTCATTTGTGGGTTGTCCTGTTGTGCAAGCATCACAAAGAGGTCGTTATAAAATGCCGCACCGATCTGCTGCTGCTTGTACTGGATTGTCTGCATGACCTCTCCGCGATCACCTGTTGCCTCATAGAGCGGGCGAATCCCATTGATCATGCTATCCGGCACAAGTGTTTCTTTGCCCGGCAGACGGTTGACCTTGCCAACTGAGGACGGAACAATCAACGCGGGGTCAGAGCGGTGCTCCAAAAGACGCATATTGATCTTCTCGATCTTCTGCAGCTGCATACAGTTCCCAAGTGCGTTGTGCCCAGGGCCAACACCGTAAATCCCGTTGGCGATCACCGTCCAGCGCGGCATCAGAAACGGGACTTCGTGATAGCCGCTAACCTTCAAAAACACGTCGGTCTGCGAATCCTCGAAGTAATAGGATTTATACTTGAAATTGAGCAGCGCATTGGAGTCGGGGTTATAGTCGGCGTTCTTCTCGATGAGCATTGTCACAGGGAAATAATCTTTGAGATTCTTCGCTCGATACGCATTGCGCACCGCATCGCTCACAACATCCTCCCCAAACTCATCCACCATCTGCCACGCGTTGAGCTTAAACTTTCGTGCAAACTGCACCACGCGCCCACGTGCATCCACATTTCCCGCATACTCACCGCAGGTGTACGGACGTGCCCACACACCCGTGTTGAAATCTTCAAGAAGAAGTGCCGCCGCCGTGCCGAACTGCGTGAGTTCCGCCTCGATGTTGAGCAGCATATTGTAAATGTTGCTCTTGGCATAACCCCCCATGAGCACGTCTTGACACTCCTCAAGCCACAGCTTGACCGTGTGATACTCTGCGAGCTCCTTGTCTTGGAGTCCGAGTGCAAACCACGGACGCGACGGAGACGTAAGCCCCGAATGCAGCCCTGCCGCACATTTGCCACTTGCCTCCATCGGATACGGGTCAAGCAGGCAGTAATCGCGGCGCCTGCCGTCCTGCGTCTTGTCCTCCTCATCAAAGCGACCGCGTGTCGGGTTGATATACCTGCTGAGCTGCTTCCATGTGCCCTCAAACTGCGTGCGCTCTGTCATCATCTGCGCTACAAGGTTTTTCTTTCGGCGGATTGCATCACTGTCGCGCAGCATCTCCTGTATTGCTTTT
>ERZ773042.1801-NODE-1801-length-12308-cov-28.092386_pt1 | contig 12308 bp, 9 predicted proteins | sample MGYA00511664_ERZ773042 | MGnify/ENA primary metagenome ERZ773042 (study PRJEB29015, sample SAMEA2737984) | human oral metagenome | biome: human oral; feature: human-associated habitat; material: dental | place: China | collected 2036 ... | reverse complement strand
GTCCAGCGCGGGGGCGCTGTCCGCGGACCGGACGGGCCCGGCCCCCTCGTGGGGAACCGCGGTGACCGTGTCCGCCCCCCGGGGATCCGCCGGGGCGGTGGTCGCGTCAGAGGGGGCCGCGGCTCCGCCGAGGCCGTCGATGGCGTCAGAAGTCATAGGGGTGTCGGGCATGTGTGTTCCTCCGTGTTGATCGTGGATTGCAGAACCGTCTCGGGTGGGCCTGCGTCGGGCCCCGCGCGGCCCGCCTTGTCCACAACACATTCCGGTCGACCCGGGCACCATATTCAGGAGGCTGCGCCTCTTCGCTCCCCCACCCTATCGGTTGGACCGCGTCCAGGGCCCCAACCCGCCGGTGACTTCTCTCACCGGTGGTGTGCGGGGAATCAGGGCCGGACCGGGGCCCTTCCCTGATGCAACGACGGGGTCGGCGTCCGTAGGATGGCGTTATGAGCGACGAGAAGCCCCTGGACGAGGAACCCCCGAAGAAGCGCCGCCGCTCGGCCCGCGCCATCGGCGCCGGAGTGGTCGTGGCGGTCCTCGTCGTCACGGGCGCGATCGGGTGGGCCCTGCACGCCTACGGCCCGCACTTCGGGATCTGGTTCCCGGCGCCCTCGCCGCGCGACTACGGGCGCACCGCGCTGGGGCTCCTCGACGACGGCCTGTACGCGGACACCCCCCAGTGGGCCGCGGCCCGCGCCGACGCCGCCACCCGCATCGACGCCGCCACCACCCACGACGAGGTCGACGCCGTCCTGGGCGATGCCATCGGAGTCGCCGGCGGCAAGCACTCCTTCCTCGCGGACACCGACTCGGACGAGCAGGGGGCCGACTCCTACGAGGCGCCGACCTGGTCGATGAGCGGCTGCGTGCTCACGGTCGCCCTGCCCGGCTACATGGGCACGCCCGAGCAGGGCAGCTCCTACGCCAATTCCATCGCCGACGCCCTCAGCCAGGACGACCTGTGCGGTGTCGTCGTCGACCTCCGCGACAACGACGGAGGGGACATGGGCCCCATGATCGCGGGCCTCTCCCCGCTGCTGCCCGACGGCGTCGTCGCGACCTTCACCATCGGCGACCGGCGCACCCCTGTCGCGCTGTCCGACGGAAGGGTCTCCGGAGGGGGCACTCCGACCTCGGTGGGCCAGAGGGCGAAACTCGCGGTGCCCGTGGCCGTCCTCACCTCCGAGCGGACGGCGTCGTCGGGCGAGCAGGCCCTCCTGGCCTTCAGGGGGATGGCCAATGTGCGCACCTTCGGCCAGCCGACCGCGGGGTACGCCTCGGTGAACACCGCGATCCCCCTGTACACGGGCCGCACGATGGTCCTCACCGTCGGCACCACCACCGCGCGCACGGGCGAGGAGTTCGGGGACGAGCCCATCGCGCCGGACGAGATCCGCGAGGCCGACGAGGCGCCCGCCGCCGCCCAGGAGTGGATCGCGAACAACCAGTGACCACGGGCGGCGCGCTCGGACCGGGACGGCCGGCGCAGGCCGAGCGCCTGGTCGCCGGGGGGCGGGGAGCGCTCAGACCGGGACGACCCCGGGGGCGAGGTCCTGCGCGGGTGGCGCCCACGTGGCGGGGTCGGCCTCCACCTGCTCGCCCGAGCGGATGTCCTTGACCGTGTCCGCCCCGTCGGAACCGGGGAACCACACGAAGGGGATGGCGCGCCTGTCGGCGAACTTGATCTGCTTGCCGAACTTCGCGGCACTGGGCGCGACGTCCGTGGGGATGCCCCGTGCCCGCAACGCGCGGGCGACCGCCTCGGAGCGCTCCCGCTCCTCCTCGCTGGCCACGGCGACGACCACGGCGGTCGGCACCGGGCGCGTCGCGCGCACCAGGGGCGCCGAGATCATCCGGGACACCAGGCGCGAGACGCCTATCGACAGGCCGACGCCCGGGTAGGAGCGCTTGGAGTCGCTGGCCAACGAGTCGTAGCGCCCGCCCGAGCAGATAGAGCCCAGATCCTCGTGGCCCTCCACCTCCGACTCGTAGACCGAGCCCGTGTAGTAGTCCAGGCCGCGGGCGATCCGCAGATCCGCGACGAGCGCGCCCGGCATGCGGGAGCCCGCGGCATCCAGCAGCGCGCACAACTCGCCCAGGCCCTCCTCCAGGAGGGGCCCCGACAGGCCCAGCTCCGCCACCCGGGAGCGGACCTCGGAGGACGAAGCGCTGCGGATGCGCGCCATCTCCAGCAGCGCGCGCGCCTGCGCGGCTCCGATACCACTGGCGGCGAGCTCCCCGGCGACGCCCTCCGCGCCGATCTTGTCGAGTTTGTCCAGGCCCCGCAGCGCGGCGTCCACGTCGCCGACCCCCAGGCACTCGCACGCGCCCTGGACGACCTTGCGGTTGTTCACGAGGACCCTCACGGGCGGGATCGGCAGGGAGTTGAGGGCCTCCGCCATGACCAGGGGCAGGTCGACCTCGAAGTGGAACGGCAGCTGCCCGTTGCCCACCACGTCGATGTCGGCCTGCGTGAATTCGCGGAAGCGCCCCTCCTGCGGGCGCTCACCGCGCCACACCTTCTGGATCTGGTAGCGCTTGAAGGGGAAGTCCAACTCGTTGGCGTTCTCGACGACGTAGCGCGCGAAGGGGACCGTGAGGTCGAAGTGGAGGCCCATGCGGCGCTCCTTGCCGGGGCGGCGGCCCCCCTGCTCGGCCTTGAGGGCCTGCAGGCGGTCGAGGACGTAGATCTCCTTCGAGGTCTCGCCCTTGGCCTCCAGCTGCTCCAGGGTCTCGACGGCGCGCGTCTCGATCCCGCAGAACCCGTGCAGCTCGAAGACGCGGCGCAGGGCGTCGAGCACGTACTGCTCGACGACGCGCCCGTCGGGCAGCCACTCGGGGAATCCGGACAGGGATGTGCGGGCCATGGAGGGATCCACTTCCTTTCGCGGCGCCTCAGCCGATGCGGCGGGCGCGGATCAGGTACTCGTTCGCCGCGATCTCCTCGGCCATGGTGGTGGCCGGCCCGTGACCGGGGATCAGGACGGTCGCGGGGTCGATCGCGTTGGACACGGTGCGCAGGCTGTGGCGCATCTGCGTCTCGTCCCCGCCGGGCAGGTCGGTGCGCCCGACGCTGCCGCGGAAGATGACATCGCCGCTGAGGGCCCACGGCACCGGGCCGTCGGAGTGGTAGAACGAGGTGTTGTCGACGCGGATGTCCAGCTCGCACTCGCCCAGGAACAGGGCCGACCCCTCCGAGTGGCCGGGCGCGGGCAGCATGCGCAGCCGCACGCCCTCCACGATCTCGAAGGCGCCCGCGGGCACGGGCTCCACGCGCTCGGGCTTGACCCACTCCCCCGCGAAACCGGGGGCGGGCAGGGGGACGTGGGCCGCGGGGTCGTCCATGCGGTATACGTCAGGGCCGGGCAGGTACACGGGCAGCTGCGGCCCGTCGGTCCACCCGGCGACCGCCGCGCAGTCCCACACGTGGTCGGGGTGCCCGTGGGTCGCCAAGACGCCGCCCACTCCGACGCCCTCGAGGTCGAGGACCTCGCGCAGCAGGTGCTGGACGCCGGCGGAGGGGTCGACGACCAGGGCCGCCGAGCCCTGGGCCGGGACGAGGACCAGGGCGTTCGCCGCGTAGTACGGCGAGGGGATGACGTGCAGGCGCATGGGTCAGGCGATCGTGGAGGAGATCTGGTCGAGCCAGGCCCTCTTGGTGGTGAGGGCGTCGCGCACCGACTCGGCCCTCTTCTTGTCTCCGGAGGCCTCGGCGCGCGCCAGTTCGGCCTCGAGGTCGGCGATCTGCCCCTCGAGCTGGCCCAGGACCCCGGCCGCGCGGGCGCGGGTCTCGGGGTTGGTGCGCTGCCACTCGCGCTCCTCCGCCTCGCGCACCGCGGCCTCGACGGCGCGCAGCCTGCCCTCGACGCGGTGCAGGTCGGAGGAGGGGACGCGCCCGACCTCCTCCCAGCGGTCCTGGATGCGGCGCAGTTGGGCCTTCGCCTTCTCCAGGTCGGTGACGGGCAGGATCGCCTCGGCGTCCACCAGGATCTCCTCCTTGGCGGCCAGGTTCTCCCGGTACTCGGCGTCGGTGGCCTCGTCCTTGGCGCGGCGGGCGTCGAAGAAGACCTGCTGGGCGGCGCGGAAGCGCGCCCACAGGGCGTCGTCCTCCCTGCGCGAGGCGCGGGGGGCGGCCTTCCACTGGTTCATGAGGTCCCGGTAGGCGGCGGTCGTGCGCCCCCAGTCGGTGGAGGTCTGCAGGGCCTCCGCCTGTGCGATGAGCCGCTCCTTGATGCGCTTCGCCTCGGACTGGGCCTGGTCGAGCTGCGAGAAGTACTGGCGGCGGAGGCGGTCGAACTGGCTGCGGGCGGAGGAGAAGCGCTTCCACAGCTCGTCCTCGGTGCTCTTGTCCAGGCGCGGACCCCGCCGCTGGAGGGTTTTCCACTCCTCGAGGAGCTCGCGCAGGGCCTGCCCGGAGTTCTTCCAGTGGGTGCGCGCCGGATCCTGGGCGACGATGGCCTCGGCGCGCTCGACGACGCCGGTGCGCTGGTCGAGGGCCTGCGCCTTGGCGGCTTTGCGCTCCTCGCGGGCGGTCTCCTTGCGCGCCTGGGCCGCCTCGGCGACCCTGTCCACGCGACGGCGCAGCGCCGCGAGGTCGCCGACGACGTTCGGCTCCGCGATCTGCTCGCGGATGGAGGCCAGGGTCGTGTCGATCTCGCGGGGCGCGAGCTGGGCGAGGCGGTCCTCGAAGAGGCGCACGGAGGCCTCGAGGTCGGCGTAGCGGCGCTCGTAGAGGGCGTAGGGCTGGGCGGGGATCCCCTCGGGGTAGGCGCCGATGGCGCGCTCCGAGTCCCCGTCCTTGACGTACACGGTTCCCTCCGCGTCGATGCGGGCGAAGGGGTGGGCGGGCACCTCCGGGGGCGTGCCCGCGGAGGGAGCGCCGCCGACCGGGACCGTGCCGGCCGTGTCGACGGGGTTGTTCTCTTCGGATGGAATCGGCGTCGTAGTCACGATTTTCCTTCTAATACGAGGGCGTTCGCCCGGGCGCTGCTGCGCGCCTCATTAGGCGCACACGCCCCAGTGTGTCACACCTAACGCCGCTGACGGAAGCGGATGGACGCATTAGGACGGAGATAACACCGCTGCACCGGTGTTCTCACCGTACAGGACGACGCGCCCCTAGTCCGACAGCCGCACCGCCTCGAAGACCCCGTCCACGCGCCGCAGCGCCGCCAGCACCGCGTTGAGGTGGCCCAGGTCCGCCAGCTCGAAGCTGAAGCGCCCGCCGGCCACCTGGTCGCCGGAGGTGTTGAGCGAGGCGGAGAGGATGTTGACCCCGTAGTCGGAGAGCACGCGGGTCAGATCCGACAGCAGGCCGCCCCGGTCCAGGGCGCGCACCTCGATCTGCACCCGGAAGGGCGCGCCCGCCCCCTCCCCGCTCCAGCTCACGTCGACGAAGCGCTGCGGCTGCAGCTCGCCGAGGCGGACCGCGTTGGCGCACGTCGAGCGGTGGATGGAGACCCCCTGGCCTCGCGTGATGAATCCCACGATTTCGTCGCCGGGCACCGGGGTGCAGCACTTCGCGAGCTTCACCCAGATCTCGTTGGGGCTCATGCCCGCCACCACGATCGCGCCCTCGCGGGCCGGGTCCTGGCGGATCTTGGGCTGCCCCGGCGTCACCGCCTCGGAGAGGGTCTCCTCGGTTCCGTCGCCGCCGCCCAGGTTGTCGACCAGCCTCGTCACGACGCTCTGGGCGGACACGTGCCCCTCGCCGAGGGCCGCGTACAGCCCCGACACGTCCGGGTAGCCGAAGGACGTGGCCACCGACAGCACCGACTCGTGGCTCATGAGGCGCTGCAGCGGCAGGTTCTGCTTGCGCATCGCGCGCGCCAGCGCCTCCTTGCCCGACTCGATGGCCTCCTCGCGCCTCTCCTTGGAGAACCACGCCTTGATCTTCGAGCGCGCGCGCGGCGAGGCCACGAACGCCAGCCAATCGCGCGACGGCCCCGCCTTGTCCGACTTCGAGGTCACGACCTCGACCGTCTCGCCCGACTCCAGCCTGGTGTCCAGCGGCACCAGGCGCCCGTTCACCTTCGCGCCCACTGTGCGGTGGCCGACCTCGGTGTGGACCGCGTAGGCGAAGTCCACGGGCGTCGCCCTGGCCGGCAGGGTGACGACCTCCCCCTTGGGGGTGAAGACGTAGACCTCGTCGCCGGCGATCTCGTAGCGCAGCGAGTCGAGGAACTCCTCGGGGTCCCCGGTCTCGCGCTCCATCTCCACCAGGGCGCGCAACCAGTTCGCCTGCTCGTCGGCCCCCATCTTGTCGGTCTCGCCCTGGGCGTTGGGGTTCTGCTTGTACTTCCAGTGCGCCGCCACGCCGTGCTCGGCGCGCTCGTGCATGTCGAAGGTGCGGATCTGGATCTCGACCGGCTTGCCGCCCGGGCCCACCACCGTCGTGTGCAGCGACTGGTAGAGGTTGAACTTGGGCATCGCGATGTAGTCCTTGAAGCGGCCCGGGATCGGGTTCCACCTGCCGTGCAGCGAGCCGAGGACCGCGTAGCAGTCCTTGATGGACTGCACGAGCACCCGCACGGCCACCAGGTCGAATACCTCGTCGAAGGCCTTGCCGCGGACGATCATCTTCTGGTAGATCGAGTAGTGGCTCTTGGGCCGGCCGCTCACCGTCCCCTTCGTGCCCGAGCGGCGCAGGTCCTCCTCGATCTGGTCGATGACGTCGCGCAGGTACTCCTCGCGCTGGGGGGCGCGCTCGGCCACGAGGTGGTCGATCTCCTCGTAGATCTGCGGGTACAGCGTCTTGAAGGACAGCTCCTCCAGCTCCCACTTCACCATGTTCATGCCGAGGCGGTGGGCCAGGGGCGCGTAGATCTCCAGTGTCTCCTGCGCCTTCTTCGCCGCCGAGGCGGCCGGGACGAAGCGCCACGTGCGCGCGTTGTGCAGCCTGTCCCCCAGTTTGATGAGCAGCACCCGGATGTCGCGGCTCATGGCGACCAGCATCTTGCGCAGCGTCTCGGACTGGGCGGCCGCCCCGTAGTGGACCTTGTCGAGCTTGGTGACGCCGTCCACCAAGTCCGCGATCGCGTCGCCGTACTCCGCGCGCAACTGGTCGAGGGTGTAGTCGGTGTCCTCCACCGTGTCGTGGAGCAGGGCCGCCACCAGCGTGGGCGTCGTCATGCCCATCTCAGCCAGGATCGTGGCCACGGCCACCGGGTGCGTGATGTAGGGCTCCCCGCTCTTGCGCGTCTGCCCGCTGTGGCACGCCTCGGCCGTGCGGTACGCCCTTTCGACCACCGCGATGTCGGCCTTGGGGTGGTTGGCCCTGAGCGCCCGGACCAGGGGCTCGATCTGGGGGATCGTGGCGCGCGAGCGCGCGCCGAACCACAGCAGGCCCGAACGCACCCGCGAGCCCGCCGCGGGCAGCGCAGCGCCCTGTCCGGAGTTGTCATCGCCGCTCATGCACACATGATAGGCGAATGCGCGGGGCCGACGGCCACTGCAACGCGGTCGTCGGCCCCGGGGCGGGCGCGCGAGCCCCTACACCTTGAGCGCGGTCTCCACCGTGATGCCCCTGAGGCGCTCCCTGCCCTTGAGATCCGTGAGCTCGAGCAGCACCGCGACCGCGGCCACGTCGGCGCCGCACTGGCGGATGAGCTCGACCGCGGCCCCGGCCGTCCCGCCTGTGGCCAGGACGTCGTCGATGACGAGGACCCGCGAGCCGGGGACGACCGACTCGGGGTGGATCTCCATCCGCGCGCTGCCGTACTCCAGGGAGTAGTCGACGCCGATGACGTGGCCGGGCAGCTTGCCCGCCTTGCGGATCGTGAGCATCCCCAGGCCGAGCTCGGTGGCCACCGGGGCGCCCAGGATGAAACCGCGGGACTCCAGTCCGGCGACGGCGTCGATGCGGCCCTCGTAGCGCGAGCCGATCAGCTCGACGAGCTCCTTGAAGGCCGATCCGTTCGCCATGAGCTCCGTGATGTCGCGGAAGAGGATTCCGGGCTCGGGGAAGTCGGGCACCTCCACCAGGTTGTCGCGCACCAGTTCGGCGATGCGCTCTCCGAGTTCTCCGATCATCGCTGCCTCCTGCGCCGGGGCTGGGCGGCCTGGCCGAGGTGGCGTCCCGGCTTGATCGGGGCGACCTTGACCCGGGCGGGCTCCCCGTCGGGGCCCTCGGCGCTGGCGCGCTGCTTGGCGACGGCCTTGTTGTGCTCCTGGGTCCTCCTGCTCATCTCCTGGAAGGTGACTAGCAGTGGCGAGGCGATGAAGATCGAGGAGTAGGTGCCGGCGATCATGCCGATGAACAGGGCCAGCGAGATGTCGGTGAGGGTGCCCGTGCCCAGCAGCACCGACCCGATGAGCAGGATCGAGCCGACGGGCAGCAGCGCCACCACGGAGGTGTTGATGGAGCGCACCATCGTCTGGTTGACGGCCAGGTTCACGAACTCGGCGAAGGTGTAGTGCTTCTGGTCGTAGACGTCCGCGGTGAGTTCGCGGACCTTGTCGAAGACCACGACGGTGTCGTAGAGCGAGTAGCCGAGGATCGTGAGGAAGCCGATGACGGTGGCCGGGGAGACCTCGGCCTGCGCGATGGCGAAGACCCCCACGGTGACGGCGATGTCGTGCAGAAGCGCCAGCAGGGCGGACGCCGCCATCCTCCACGACCGGAAGTACACGGTCATGAGGAGCGCCACCAGGGCCATGAAGATCGCCAGGGACTGGGCGGCCTTCGTGGTCACCGCCGAACCCCACGAGGGGCCGATCGAGGAGGAGGCCACGTCGGCCGAATCGACGCCGTAGGCGCCGGCCAGGGCGCTGCGCACCGTGGCGGTCTGCGCGGTGTCCAGCGAGTCCGTCTGGATGCGCACGCCGGTGGAGCCCACGCGCGTCACCTTCGCCGAGGACACCAGGCCCGTGCCCGTCACCGCGCGGGTGGCGGTCGACTCGGACTGGTCGGCGACGTTGGTAACGTCGAACTGGGAGCCGCCGGTGAACTCGATCGAGCGGTTCAGGCCGAGCAGGCCGGCCAGCGCGAAGCACACGACGATCACAGCGGCGGCGACGCCGACGAACGCCTTGCGCCTGGGGACGACGCGGTAGGACTTGTCACCCGAGTACAGGGCGTTGCCCCACTGAGCGAAACTCATCATTTCAGCGTTCCCCTTCCTGCTCGGCGGCGCCCGTCCGGACGGCATCGGCCCCCGCCTCGTCGGCGCTGGCTCGCGCGGCCAGGCGGGCCTGTCTGCGGCGCTGGGCGATGGACTTGCCCTCGTCGGCGCCGTCCGCTCCCCCGGACGCGCCCTGCCCGCGGGACACGACCCTGCCGCGCCCGGCGTAGACGAGGGAGTTCTTGGCTCCCAGGTGCTCGGGGTCGAGGCCGGAGAGCTTGTGGCCCTGGCCGAAGAAGCGCGTGCGGATCAGCAGCTCCATCATCGGGTGCGTGAAGAGGAAGATCACTGCGAGGTCGATGACGGTCGTGACGCCGAGCGTGAAGGCGAAGCCCTGGACGCCGCCGACGGCCAGCAGGTAGAGGACCACGGCCGCCACCAGGTTGACGGCGTCGGAGACGACGATCGTGCGCTTGGCGCGGTCCCAGCCCTCCTCGACGGCAGCGCGCAGAGGCCGGCCGTCGCGGACCTCGTCGCGCACGCGCTCGAAGTAGACGATGAAGGAGTCCGTGGTCACGCCGATCGCCATGATGAGGCCGGCGACGCCCGCCAGGGACAGGCGGTAGCCCATCAACCACGACAGCAGTGCGATCACCTGGTACGTGATGACGGTCGCGATGATGAGCGAGCCTGCGGAGATGACCGCCAGGCCCCGGTACTGCCAGATCAGGTAGAGGATGACCAGGGCGAAGCCGATGACGGCCGCCCACAGGCCCTTCTCCAGGTGGTCCGAGCCCAGGGTCGCCGAGATCTGCTGCTCGGACTCGACCTCGAAGTTGAGGGGCAGGGAGCCGAAGCTGAGCTGGTTGGCCAGCGACGCGGCGGAGGTGGCGGTGAAGTTGCCGGTGATCTGCGCCTGTCCGTTAGGGATGACCGCGTTCATGGAGGGCGCGGTGATGACCGTTCCGTCCAGGACGACCGCGAAGTGGTTGCGGTCGGGGCTGCCCCTGTAGAAGCTGGAGCCCTGGGCGTCCTGGGAGTGGAAGCCGTAGAGGATCGTGGAGGACTCGGAGAACGCCTGGGTGCCCGCGTCGTTGAACTGCAGGTCCACTCCCCACTCCCCCGTGGTCTGGCCGGTGGAGTTGCGGACCTGGCCGGCGCTGGCGGCCTTGAGGTCGGAGCCGGGGACGGTCACGGGGCCCAGGATGTACTTGATCTGCCCGTTGGAGTCGCACGCGGCGTAGGGCTTGTCGGCCGCGCCCTCGGTGCGCGAGGCGTCAGCGGCCGCCGAGCAGTCGAGGGTGAGGAAGTCGTACATGACCTGCTCGGTCACCCACCCCAGGTCCGAGGCGTTGGGGGGCGTGGAGGCGGGGGCGTCGGAGAGCCGGCCGTCCTTGTCCTGGTCGGCCGTGGCCAGCGCGGTGGCCGGGTCCATGGCCGTGGAGACCTGCTGGCCGGACTGCGCGTCCTGCTGATCGGGCTCCTGCGCCGACTGGCCGGCCCCGGACTGGGAGTCCGATCCGGACTGGGAGCCCGACGGATCGTTCGCCTGGGTCTGGGAGGCGTCCTGGCGTACGCCCGTGGCGGCGCCCATGCGCAGCACCGGGCGGAAGTTCATCTGCGACGAGGAGCGGATGAGGTCGAGGGTCTCCTGCGAGGGCGTCCCGGGGATCGACACTGTGATGTTCGAATTGCCCATCGATGTGATCTCCGACTCCGCGACGCCCGAGGCGTCGATGCGGTTGCGGATGATGCTGATCGCCTGCGTGATGTCGTTCTCGGTGATCTCGCGCTGGCCCTCGGCCGTGGCCTTGGGGGTGAGGATCAGCTGGGTCCCGCCCTGCAGGTCGAGCGCGAGGTCGGGTACGTATGAGACGCCCTTGGTCACGTGCCCGATCACGAGTGCCGCTCCGGCCGCGACCATCGCGACCAGCAGCACCACGAGCGAGCGCACAGGGCGGCGCTTCTTGGTTGCCACGGTAGTTCTCTCCAGAGCCTGTTCGGCTAGTTCAGTTCTTGTCGTCCGCCTCGTCGGCGGCCCCGGTCGCGGCGCCGGCGTCCTCCGGCCCGTCGGACTGGTCGGCCGAGGTCTCCAGGCCCAGCACGGCCTCGTCCTCCTCGGGGGCCTCGTCGTCGTCCTCGGCCTCCTCTTGCGCGCCAGCGCCCTCGAGCGGGGGCTCCCCGCCGATCTCGCCGATCATCTGGCGGTCCCAGTACATCTCGTGCCCGTCGGTGGTCTCCAGGACGACGATGTCGCCGTCGAGGTCGACGAAGCGCCCCCAGAAGCCGACCCGGGTGTGGACCCAGGCGCCGGGGGTCACGGTGCGGAGCTGCTCGCGTTTCTCCTCTTCCATTTTTGCCATCTGCTGTTTGCGGGAACGGCCGGAGTACCACATGACGCCGACGGCCAGCACGAGCATGGCGATGAGCAGAAGGTTCTGGTCCACGAGTGTTCTCTTTCGTTGCGGAGGGGCGTGCGAAAAACACACGCCAGCACAGTCTAGTGCGTGAACACGCCCAGGTCTAAGCGGTAATCGTCACGGCGCGCCGCATGGCGGATCCTCAATGGAAAAGCGTTGCCCCGGCGTCGGGCGGCGCCAGTCCCAGGTGCTGCCACGCCCTGGGGGTTGCCATCCGCCCGCGGTTGGTGCGCACCAGGAACCCCTCGCGCACCAGGTAGGGCTCGGCGACCGTCTCGACCGTCTCCGCCTCCTCGCCGATCGTCACCGACAGGGTGGTCAGCCCCACGGGGCCGCCCGCGAAGCGCTTGCACACGGCCTCCAGGACCGCCCGGTCGAGGCGGTCCAGCCCGAGGGGGTCGACCTCGAAGAGGGCCAGGGCCGCCCGCGCCGCCCCGAGGGTGGCGGCGCCGTCGCCGTGGACCTGGGCGTAGTCGACCACGCGGCGCAGCAGGCGGTTGGCGATGCGGGGCGTCCCCCTGGAGCGGGAGGCGATCTCGTGGGCGGCGCCCTCCCCCAGGGGGGCGCCCAGCAGGGAGGCGGAGCGCGCGACCACCTGCTCGAGCTCGTCCGTCTCGTAGAACTCCAGGTGCGCGGTGAAGCCGAACCGGTCGCGCAGGGGCGCGGGCAGCAGCCCCGAGCGGGTCGTCGCGCCGACCGCGGTGAAGCGCGGCAGCGTCAAGGGGATCGACGTGGCGCCGGGGCCCTTGCCGACGACGACGTCGACGCGGAAGTCCTCCATCGCCAGGTAGAGCATCTCCTCGGCGGTGCGGGCCAGGCGGTGGAT
>ERZ773042.1800-NODE-1800-length-12308-cov-90.068963_pt1 | contig 12308 bp, 6 predicted proteins | sample MGYA00511664_ERZ773042 | MGnify/ENA primary metagenome ERZ773042 (study PRJEB29015, sample SAMEA2737984) | human oral metagenome | biome: human oral; feature: human-associated habitat; material: dental | place: China | collected 2036 ... | reverse complement strand
GCGAAGAAATCGTAACACAACTCAAGAAATTCGGCGTGAAAGAAGATTTCATCCGACTTCGCGAAGGATTAACCCGCATCAATGTTAAAGTAAAAGCATCTGATGAGGAAACAGAGATTAACGGCCGCGGTCCAATCATCGGTGCCGACGAATTAGAGGCTCTATACAAACAACTCGATGCGTTGACCGAAAAGGACACCTTAATCCTTGCTGGGAGCATTCCTTCTAGTTTACCAAGCGATATGTACGAACTCATTATGGAGCGTTTGCAACATAAAAACATTCGCATTGTAGTAGATGCTACAAAGGATTTACTTACACGAGTATTGCCATATAAACCGTTCTTGATCAAACCTAACAATCATGAACTTAGCGAAATCTTTGGTCGCACTCTCGCTACAAAGGATGACCTTGTAGAAGCTGCCAAAGCATTACAAGAGAAAGGTGCACAACACGTGCTCATCTCCATGGCTGGTGATGGAGCTATCTTAGTCGCTGCTGACGGCACTGTATACACGAGTCCTGCCCCTAAAGGCATACTCGTAAATTCCGTAGGCGCCGGCGATTCCATGGTCGCTGGCTTTATTACGGGCTATGAAAAGACAGGTAACTTACAAGAGGCGCTCTACTGGGGCATCTCCAGTGGATCTGCCTCTGCCTACTCTGAAAACCTCGCAACCCTTGAAGAAGTAGAAACACTACTTTCACAAGTACGAGTTAAATGATTTTATATTTTATTTGCATCAAGGAGTACATATATGCAAATCACTGATTTATTAAAACCTCAATCTATTTTGCTGAATGCAGATCCTGTCACAAAGGCTGACGCCATTTATACCTTAGGCGAATTGATGGAAAAAGGCGGCAACCTCATCGATAAAGGTGAGTACTTAAGAGCTGTCTTTGCTCGAGAAGAGTCAGGTTCTACTGGTCTCGGTGATGGTATCGCCACACCGCACGCTAAATCCGGAGGCGTAAAAGAAGCAGGCCTTGCAGCTATGGTCGTGCCTAATGGTGTGGATTTTGAAGCACTTGATGGTCAACCATCTCGCCTATTCTTTATGATTGCTGCTCCAGAAGGGGCGGCTGACACTCATGTAGAGGTATTGAGTCAGTTAGCAACGATGGTGATCGACCCTGATTTCAAAGAAGCCCTTATCGCAGCTCCAACTATAGAACGTTTCTTGGAGCTAATAACAGCTAAAGAGCAAGGCAACTTTGATCCATCTGTAGAAGGGTTTATCAAAACAGCAGAGGATCAAAAAGTAACCGGTATTACTGGTGCTATTGAAGCGAAGGCTACAGAAGCAATTGAAAAGGTTGCACCTAAGATTTCTGTAGATAACCCGCATTATGATGTACTAGCTGTTACAGGCTGTCCTACTGGCATCGCACACACCTATATGGCTGCTGAATCTTTAGAACGTAAGGCTAAGGAAATGGGTATTTCCTTAAAGGTCGAAAAAAACGGTGCTTCTGGCGTTAAAGACGCTCTTACAGCTGAAGAAATTGCACATGCTAAATGTATTATCGTAGCTTCCGATCGCCAAGTAGAAATGGCACGCTTTGACGGTAAACCTATGATTCAAACTAAGGTAGCGAATGGCATTAATAAAGCTGAAGAATTATTGCGTGAAGCTATGGCTGGTACAGCACCTGTATATCACGCTTCCCAATCCGACAAAAATGGCGCAGTAGGTGCATTCGATGCGGCAGATAACTTCGGTCGCCAAATCTACAAACATTTGATGAACGGTGTATCTCACATGTTGCCGTTTGTTATCGGTGGCGGTATCTTGATTGCCCTCGCCTTCTTATTCGACGTATTCGATCCAGCGAATCCTAAAAACTTTGGTTCTGGTACACCTCTTGCGGCTTTCTTAATGCAAATCGGTGGCGCTTCCTTTGGCTTCATGCTACCAGTATTAGCGGGTTACATCGCGATGAGTATTGCGGACCGTCCAGGTCTTGTAGCTGGTTTCGTTGGTGGCTTATTAGCTAACCAAGGTGGCTCCGGTTTCCTAGGCGCATTGATTGCCGGTTTCGCAGCAGGTTATTTGGTATTATTAGTTAAGAAATTAGTATCTGGTTTACCTCAAGCATTAGAAGGTACAAAACCGGTTCTCTTCTACCCTGTACTTGGCGTATTGTTCATCGGTATCGCTATTACCTTTATCATCAATCCTCCTGTGTCTGCACTTAATCACTGGTTAATGGACTCCTTGCAATCCATGGGCACAACTAGCCGCGTATTGTTAGGTCTTATTTTTGGTGCTATGATGTCCGTTGATATGGGTGGCCCTGTAAACAAAGCGGCTTATGTTATCGGCACAGGTGCACTTGTAACTGGTGAATACGGTATCATGGCTGCTGTAATGGCAGGTGGTATGGTTCCTCCATTGGCAATCGCTCTTTGTACTACATTCTTCCCTAGCCGTTTCACAGAAGCAGAACGTAAATCTGGTATCACAAACTACATTATGGGCCTTTCTTTCATCACCGAAGGGGCTATCCCATTTGCAGCTGCTGATCCAGTTCGCGTATTGCCAGCTTGCATTATCGGTGCTGGTACAGCTGGTGCATTATCCATGTTCTTCGAATGCACACTACGCGCTCCACATGGTGGTATCTTTGTAGTACCAACAATTGGTAATCCACTTCTTTACCTTGCATCCATCGCAATCGGTTCCATTGTGGCTTGCTTCATCTTAGCACTTGTAAAGCCAAGTTTAAAAAATAGTATCGCTAAATAGATCATAAAATTAACCAGCCATTATAGCTTATATATAATTGATGGCTGATCATTGATTATTTATGATTGAGGATTCATAAATTATTGATTATTGATTATTGATTGTTGATTGTTTATGACGAGTTTCGACGATTAGCGGATAGTAACTAATAGTTAACATTTAGCGACTAATTGATTAATGACTCTTATCGATGGTGAAAGCAAGTGTCACACCAGTAGATATAGTAAAAGGACTAGAATGTACGTGTTCTGAACTAACCTAAAATTGGACATAATTTAGGAGGTATAGTTCAAAAATATACGTGCTCTAGTCCTTTTCTAATATTCAAAAATAATTAATATTATTTTATAATTCATTATCAAAACTACTTTCAAAAGTGGAAGCAAATCCTCAAAATTGTACAATTACATCGATTTATGTTAAACTATATAAATATTAATTAACTTTAAAATTATAAATTATTATTAGAAATCTAGTTCGGAGAGCTAATTCATGAAGTCATCCAAAAATTGTAAGGTTACTGCTGCATTTCTTGCCGCAGCTGCGTTGGGTGGTGTTGCCCATGCAGAGCCTACACTTAACATGAATGATTTAGTAGGTACGAGTACCAGTGCTGAATCAACGACACAGAGTACTACAAGTGTAGCAACTCCAGTCGTGAAACCAATGGCAACTCAGCCAGTCTTACCAACTACACCACAACCGTCCACCGTTGTACAACAACAAACACCACCGATGGCACAACCTCAACCATCCTACGTGATGCAACCAGCAACGGTTAGCCCTGTACAAACTCAACAAGTTACACCATTGCAAGCAGTACCACAACAAGTAGTACCAATGCAATCTCAACAACAGGTTCAACCTCAACCTCAGTATGTTGTCAATAAAGATACAAAGGCTGTCATGGAACCTACATTAGCAATGCACAGCTTGATAAATGTACAGCGAAAAACTGAACCTGTTACTGTAGAGAAACCAGTAGATGGTAAGCAACAAGTACAAACTACACAAGTGCAGCGTACGCCTGTTGTGATTCAACAAGAATCCATAGCGCCATTAACTGTATCTAATACTACAGTAACAAAAGCCGTGGTAGCCAAACAAAGACTTACAATTCGCGATATTCAACGTGCTGAGCGTGAGCGTTTAGCTCAACTAGCCGCGGAAGAAGCAGCTAAACAAGAAAATATATCACAAGTTGATCAACAACAACTCGCTCAAAAACAAGTTGAAGCTCAACGTCAAGCAACACTACAAGCTCAACAACAAGCAGAAGCCCAACGACAAGCAGCTTTGCGGGCGGAACAAGAACGTGTGGTAGCTCAGCAAGCCGAGGCTCAACGACAAGCGGCTTTACGTGCTGAACAGGAACGTATCGCGGCTCAACAAGCTGAGCAAGCGCGTATTGCAGAAGAACGCCGTCAAGCGGCAGAGCTGGAACGCATCCGTATCCAAGAGGAACAACGCCGTATTGCTGAGCAACAAGCAAATCAAGAGCATTTAGCTGCTCAACAAGCCGAGGCACAACGCCAAGCAGCTCTAAAAGCAGAACAAGAACGTATTGCAGCTCAACAAGCTGAACAACAACGTATCGCAGCCGAGCAAGCTGAGGCGCAACGCCAAGCAGCTCTAAAAGCGGAGCAAGAGCATATCGCTGCTCAACAAGCTGAAGCACAACGTCAAGCTGCTTTAAAAGCGGAACGTGAACGCATCCTCGCTCAACAAGCCGAAGAAGAACGCTTAGCCGCTGAAGAAGCAGCTCGCCAACGTGCCGAAGCTGCCGCTAAAGCCGAAGCCGAACGACAAGCGGCTTTAAAAGCTGAACAAGAACGTATCGCTGCTGAAAAAGCTAGAGCTGAACGCGAAGCAGCCATTAAGACTGAACAAGAACGTATTGCGACTATACAAGCCGAAGCGCAACGCCAAGCAGCGTTAAAAGCTGAACAAGAACGTATCGCTGCTGAAAAAGCTAGAGCTGAACGCGAAGCAGCCATTAAGACTGAACAAGAACGTATTGCGACTATACAAGCCGAAGCGCAACGCCAAGCAGCGTTAAAAGCTGAACAAGAACGTATCGCTGCTGAAAAAGCTAGAACTGAACGCGAAGCAGCCATTAAAGCTGAACAAGAACGTATTGCTGCTAAACAAGCAGAACTCGCAAGACAAGCTGCAATCCAAGAAGAGCAAGAACGTTTAGCAGCTGAACAACTAGCAAAAGAAGAAGCTGAGGCTGCAGCCAAAGCACAAGCTGAAGCTGAAGCCAAAGCTAAGGCTAAAGCAGATGCAGACGCTGCTGCTAAAGCTCAAGCTGAGGCCGAAGCAAAAGCTAAAGCCGAAGCAGACGCTGCTGCTAAGGCTCAAGCTGAGGCAAAAGCTAAATCTGAAGCTGAGACTAGACAAGTTCAAGAGAGCAAATTACCGCAATCTTATGTAGATGCTCGTAATACAGCCTCTACAAAAGGCTCTCCTGTAACAGAAGAGAAAAATATTCTTTCCCAACCAATGGATCCACCATTGCAAGCCAATGCATCTGCAAAAATTAGCCTTGCCTTTGACGCGAAAAATTACGAATCTATGTCTACGACAGTAGATAATAAGGAAATCAAATATCGCGCCTTCGAGTATATCCCTTACGTGGCTAATCCAATCGACATAGATCAGCAATACATGAACATTTATGTACCAGAGGAATATTTCAACAACGGCACTATCAACGGTTACAACACCCAAACAGCCCCTATCTTCATGCCAAATGCGGTAGGCGGTTATATGCCAAGTCAAGCTATGACTCCAAAAATGGAAAATGGTAAACCTAACAGTGTTCTTTACGCATTATCCCGTGGTTATGTAGTAGCTTCCCCTGCTACACGTGGTCGTACCAATAAAGCTTCCGATGGCAACTTCATCGGTAAGGCTCCTGCAGTAATCGTTGACTTACAAGCGGCTACAGCCTACTTACACGCCAACGATTCCGCTATGCCAGGTAATGCAAACCGCATTATCACAAATGGTACAAGCGCTGGCGGTGCGGTATCCTTGTTACAAGGCGCTGCGGGTAACAGTTCCGACTTCCAACCGTATTTACAAGCATTAGGCGCGGCTACAGCGGCAACGAATGTATACGCAGTTTCTGCGTACTGCCCTATCACTAACCTTGATGCGGCAGATATGGCTTATGAATGGAGCTATAAAGGTATTACCTCCTTCAACAAAGTAACGATGGGTCAAGGCGAATTGCCTCAAGCTAATGTAGGTGGTAACGCTGCTCCACCGCAACGCACAATACAACGTGTAAACTTGAATGCTGATGATATAGCATACTCCAACTTACTAAGTGAACACTTCCCTGAATACGTAAATAATTTACAATTACATGACTCCATGGGGCGTGTCTTAAAATTAGATAAGAATGGTAATGGTACTTTCAAAAATTATGTGAAAGCGTTTATTATTGATGCAGCTAATAAAGCACAAGCTAAAGGTACTGATTTATCTAAACATACATACCTTGTAAGAGATAATAAAACCGGAGCTATTAAAGATATTAACTGGGAAGCTTACAACCAATTTGTAAGCCGTTCTAAAGCACCAGGTGCATTCGACTCCCGTTCTAATGACTCTGGCGAGAACAACTTATTTGGTACAAGTACAACAGATAACAATCACTTTACAATTACTGCAGCTTTACACGATACAACATCTAACCAAAATGTATACGTAGAAAATGCTAAAATTGTTACTATGATGAACCCAATGAACTATCTAGGTTCCCCAGCAGCGACAAATGCGCAGTTCTATCGTATCCGCTATGGCACAGCTGATAGCAATACATCCATAGCTATTCCATTAATTGTAGGGACACGTGCTCAGAACCTTGGATACCAAGTGGATATGGCAACACCATTTGATGTAGACCACTCTGGTGACTATGATCTAGATGAATTATTCAACTGGATGGACAATATCGTTAAAAACGGTAGATAATTACAATTAAATACTTACCATAACATAAAAGGAGCTACCTAGTAGCTCCTTTTACATTATGCCAATTTTCTTTATGTCAAATTAAGTATCCCTAAAATAAACTTTTGCTGTGTAAAGCCAGAAAAAGCCCCTCTAATGAGGAGCTTTGCTATATTAGGAAAGCATGTTCACTACTTTCACCAATCATATTCTATTACACTTCAGGGAATAAAGCTGTAGATAAGTAGCGTTCGCCTGTATCAGGGAGAATTACTACAATATTTTTACCTTTATTTTCAGGGCGTTTTGCCAATTCTTGAGCCGCCCAAAGCGCAGCACCAGAGGAAATACCTACCAATACGCCTTCTGTGTGACCAAAAGCTTGAGATGTAGCAAAAGCATCCTCGTTAGAAACTTGGATTACTTCATCGTAAATGTTAGTATCCAATGTATCTGGAATGAAGCCAGCACCTAAGCCTTGGATTTTATGAGGGCCTGGTTTACCATTAGATAATACAGGAGAATCTGCTGGTTCTACGGCAACCACATGTACATCAGGGTTTTGTTCTTTTAAGTAACGACCTGCACCTGTCAACGTACCGCCTGTACCAACACCAGATACGTAGATATCTACGGTACCATCAGTATCTTGCCAGATTTCAGGGCCAGTTGTTCTGTAGTGAATTGCAGGATTAGCTTGATTTACGAACTGACCTGCTTCAATAGCACCAGCTGTAGCCGTTACGATTTCCTTAGCTTTTGCAATAGCGCCTTTCATACCAAGAGAACCGTCAGTCAATACGAGCTGAGCGCCATAACCAAGCATTAATTTACGGCGTTCAATGGACATTGTTTCAGGCATTACGATTACAACTTTATAGCCAAGCGCAGCACCTACAGCAGATAAGCCAATACCTGTATTACCAGATGTAGCTTCTACAATTGTACCACCTGGTTGTAATTCACCAGACTCAACAGCCGCTTGAATGATTGCTGCTGCGATACGATCTTTTACAGATCCACCTGGGTTAAAGTATTCCAATTTAGCAAAAATATTTGCTTCTGCACCAAATTTAGCACCAAAACGTGTAGCTGCCAATAATGGTGTTTTACCGATTAATTCAACAAAAGATTTAGCAATTTTAGACATAGTGGTCACTCCTTAATTAAATAGAACCATCCCAATTATCATATTTTGTATCAAGTTTAGCGTAAGTCCCATCAATTACATCTTGTAGGGTTACGTTTTCTAAATAATCATGAATATAGTTTTGTAAGCCTGCCCAGAAACCAACGGTGCGTTCGTTGATTACTGTATCAGTACTCACCCCTTCATCAAGAGTAGATATGATAGCCATCGATTCCTCAGTAGCAAGCAATATTTCAATAATTGTGTACTCCTTAGGGTTTTTAGACAATCGATATCCGCCATATTTACCGCGGATACTATCCACTAGGTTAGCAGCGCCTAAACGAGCTACGATACCTTCTAGGTATTTTTCAGATATGCCTTGTCGTTCTGCCACAGATCGCAAGGAAACTGGTTTATCTTGACCTTGCTCTGCCAAATCGATGAGAACCATCAATGCATAACGACCTTTTGTGGAAATCCTCATATATCTTGCCTTTCTTTGTAAACGTTAGTGTTAAACACACCCATATTAAAAAGTGCTTATATTATATTTATAAAGCTATTTATAAAACCTTTCATATTAATAGGAATTAATTTCATTATAGACCACTCACTATAAAAATGCAAGAACTTATTTCCTACTTTTATAAAGGGATATTAACAACACAAAAGGACCAGCCCGAAGGCCAGTCCTTTTGCGTATAGTTTGTAGTTTGTTATATGAGGTTTACCATGATGAATTGGAGAGGGTTCATCTGGTATTGGGACTTACCGTATCGTCAGGAAAACGATGCGCGCCCGTGTTTATGTCATTTGAGGAGTTGTCTAGATTACTCTAGCATTTAAGTATAAGTTTCTTAATTAGATTTTACCTACAAGATCAAGACCTGGTTTCAAAGTGTCTTTACCTGGTTTCCAACGTGCAGGGCACACTTGATCGCCATGTTTAGCTACGAATTGAGCAGCTTGTACTTTACGAACCAATTCTTCAGCGGAACGGCCGATACCCATATCATGAATTTCTGCTGTACGCACGAAGCCTTCTGGATCTACTACGAATGTACCACGGTAAGCCATAGCAGATTCTTCTTGGAATACATCGAAGAAATCAGCTAATTCATGTTTTTTGTCAGCTAACATGTAGTACTCGATCTTATTGATGCTTGGAGAAGCATCAGACCATGCTTTGTGAACGAATTCGGAGTCACAAGATACGGAGTAAACTTCGCAACCCAATTCTTTCAACTCTGCATAGGAGTTTTGTACGTCTTCCAACTCAGTAGGGCATACGAATGTGAAGTCTGCTGGATAGAATACAAATACAGACCATTTACCCAACACGTCTGCAGTGCTAACCTTTACCAATTCAGGTTTTTTGAAAGCATCAAGTGTAAATTCAGGAAGTTGTTTACCAATAATAGACATGTTATGTCCTCCTTATTTGAGTTCCATATTTAACGAATATATTTACATTGGTGTACTTAGCACCATATCTATATCTATCTTTGTCTATATAATAACAAATATCATTCAATATTGCAAGCGTTATTTTTAAATTTATCGATATATTTTTCCAAATTTTTTCGATGTAAGCAAAAAAAGAAGAAAGATGCTCATTTCTGAGCATCTTTCTTCTTTTATGTACTACTATTTTTTAAGTTCTAAGATTGCATCTACGAAACCACGGAATAATGGGTGTGCATTATTTGGACGAGACTTAAGTTCTGGATGTGCTTGTGTACCAATGAAGAATGGATGATTTTTTACTTCAATACTTTCAACAAGACGGCCATCTGGAGATGTACCGGAAATCACAAGACCTGCATCGGTCAATTGTTGACGGTATTCATTGTTGAACTCATAGCGATGACGATGACGTTCATAAATCAAATCTTCCCCATAAGCTTCGTGAGTTTTCGTACCGGCTTCCACTTTGCATGGATAGATACCTAGGCGCATTGTACCGCCTTTTTTATCTACATCAACTTGATCACTCATCAAGTCAATTACTTTGTATTTAGCATTTTCATCGAATTCGCTAGAGGTTGCTCCTTCCATGCCACATACGTTACGAGCAAATTCCATTACTGCAGATTGCATGCCAAGGCATAGGCCAAGATATGGAATATTGTTTTCACGAGCGTATTGGATTGTGCGGATTTTACCTTCTACACCACGGGAACCAAAGCCACCAGGCACGATGATACCTTCAACACCTTCAAATACCTCTTTAGGATCTACAGATGTATCATCAAGTTCTTCAGAGTCAATCCAACGAATATTCACTTTAGTACCCGTAGCAATACCAGCATGATCTAGAGCTTCAACTACGGATAAATACGCATCATGCAACGCTACATATTTACCAACAATAGCAACTGTAATATCTTTATTAGGATTCAAGATCTTATGAACCATTTCTTTCCATGCAGTCATATCACATGGACGATCTTCAAGACCTAACTTTTTGATAACAATATCGTCAAGACCTTGATCTTGCATCATCAATGGCACTTCATAGATAGAGCTACAAGTTTGATTTTCAATAACTGCTTCAGGTTCTACGTCACAGAACAAAGCAAGTTTTTCTTTCATATCATCAGAGATATGTTTCTCACTACGACATACCAAAATATCTGGTTGAATACCAATACTACGCAATTCTTTTACACTATGTTGTGTAGGTTTTGTTTTCAACTCGCCTGCGGCATTGATGTAAGGCACCAACGTAACGTGAATGTAAAGCACATCGTTACGACCTACTTCTTTTTTCACCTGGCGAATAGCTTCCATAAATGGCAAACTTTCAATATCACCTACAGTACCGCCGATTTCAGTGATAACTACATCAGCATTATCCTCTTTACCTACACGGTAAACATTTTGTTTAATTTCGTTTGTAATATGTGGAATTACTTGTACAGTGCTACCTAGGTAATCACCTTTGCGTTCTTTATTGATTACAGACCAATATACTTTACCAGCTGTAATATTGGAACGTTTACTAAGGTTAATATCGATAAAGCGTTCATAATGGCCCAAATCAAGGTCCGTTTCAGCGCCGTCATCTGTTACAAATACTTCACCATGTTGGTAAGGGCTCATCGTACCCGGATCGATATTAATGTATGGGTCAAATTTTTGAATCGTTACATTGAAACCGCGGTTTTTTAGTAAACGACCCAAAGATGCTGCTGTAATTCCCTTCCCAAGAGAAGAAACAACGCCGCCAGTTACGAAAATATACTTAGTTGCCATGATGCCTCCCACCTATTACATTTTTTCCGGAGCGGAAATACCTAAAATACCCAAGCCTTGACGAAGAACGAGGGCAATCGCTGTAATTAATCCAAGACGAGCTTGTTGTAATGCTGGATCTACGCCAATGATACGACCTTGACGGTAGAATGAATGGAACATACTTGCCAAATCGTATAGATAACGAGCAATACGATGAGGTGCACGATGTTCAGCAGCTTGAACGACCTCTTCCGGATATTCAGCTAATTTCTTAATTAATTCTAATTCCATTTCACTTGTAAGTGTTGTGAAATCAGTTTCACTATAATCGCCAAATGCGATGCCAACTTCACGCACTTGGTTGTAAATGCTGTGAATACGAGCATGAGCATATTGGATATAATACACTGGGTTGTCATTACTGCGAGATTTTGCCAAGTTAATATCGAAATCAAGTTGGCTGTCTAAGGAACGCATCAAGAAGAAATAGCGAGACGCATCTACGCCAACCTCTTCAATCAATTCATCTAATGTAACGCTATCACCACTACGTTTAGACAATTTAACAAGTTGTCCGTCACGGAACAATGCTACCATTTGTAATAGCAATACTGTTAATTTATCAGGGTCATAACCAAACGCCGCCATAGCCGCTTTTACACGACATACATAGCCATGATGGTCAGCGCCCCAAATATCAATCATCTCTTTGAAACCACGGTCATATTTATTGCGATGATATGCAATATCTGCCGCCAAATACGTAGGAACCCCATTATCACGAATAACTACGCGGTCTTTATCATCACCATAATCAGTAGATTTTAACCATAAAGCACCGTTTTTTTCATAAACTTTGCCAAGGGCCTTTAATGCCTCTACGGAATGATGAATCTCATCAGTTTCATGAACTGTACGTTCAGAGAACCAGTTATCGAACGTAACGCGGAAGTTTCTTAATGTTTCCTCTAAGCGAGCTAATTTTTCTTTTAAGCCCTCTTCCTTAAACAAGGCTACACGATCTGCTTCGTTCATAGCATTTAATTTATCAAAGCCTTCGCGTTCTGCAATCGCTTTCGCTGTTTCAATAATATCTGGGCCACGATAGCCATTTTCAGGGAACACTAAAGCCCCTTCTGGAATATCGAACTCAGGCATAGAACCGTCTTCATTGCGTTTAGGTGGGAATACTAATGTAGCACCTTGTAACTCTTGGA
>ERZ773042.1799-NODE-1799-length-12310-cov-21.009466_pt1 | contig 12310 bp, 10 predicted proteins | sample MGYA00511664_ERZ773042 | MGnify/ENA primary metagenome ERZ773042 (study PRJEB29015, sample SAMEA2737984) | human oral metagenome | biome: human oral; feature: human-associated habitat; material: dental | place: China | collected 2036 ... | reverse complement strand
GTGTGCGCCCCCCGCCCTGTTGGGGCGGCGGCCCGTCCCATCGCGGGCCCCCTGGGAGCCCCCGGCGGGGCGCCTGGGCGCGGGGGGCCTCACTGGGCCTCCCCCCGCCTCCAGAACTCCAGGACATCGGCCCCGCACGAGGTGATGGACCCGGCGCCCATCGTGATGAGGATCCCCCCCTCGTCCACCAGGCCCGCCCCGGTCCGGGCGGCCTCGTGCATGTCGGGCACGTGGAGGGAGCCGGGCAGGGCCGACGTGATCAGCGTCGAGTCGACGCCCGGCTCGGGGTCCTCGCGCGCCGCGTAGACGTCCGTGACGACCACGTGGTCGGCGGCTGCGAGCGCCTCGGCGAAACGCGCCGCGAAGATGCGGGTGCGCGAGTACAGGTGCGGCTGGAACACGACGGTGACGCCGCCTGCCCCCGCGACGACGCGCGCCTGGCGCAGCGCGGCCGCCACCTCGGTCGGGTGGTGGGCGTAGTCGTCGAAGAGCCTGCGCGAGCCCACCCGGCCGCGCTCCTCGAAGCGCCGGGCCGTCCCGGTGAAGGAGGCGAGGCCGGCGGCCATCTCGGGCAGGCCCACTCCGAGCGCCGCCCCCGCCAGGAGGGCGGCCGTGGCGTTGAGCACGTTGTGCTCGCCCGCGACCGCGAGCCGGAGCACGGCTGTCTGGCCGTCCCACTCCACCCGCGCCGTCGATCCCGACGCGGTGGAGTCCACGTCCTCGATGGCGGCGTCGGGCCGTTGGGCGCAATGCCCCGGCCGCCCGTAGGTGATGGTGATGATGCCCCGCTCCCGCGCGTGGGAGGCCAGGCGGGCGGCGCCCGGGTCCTCCGCGCAGGCGACCAGCGCTCCGCCCGGGACCAGGCGGGCGGCGAACTCGGCGAAGACCGCCTCGAACGCCTCGCGGCTGCCGTAGCGGTCCAGGTGGTCGGGCTCCACGTTCGTCACGACCTCCACCGACGGCGAGTAGTTGAGGAAGGAGCCGTCCGACTCGTCGGCCTCGGCGACGAACACATCCCCTGCGCCCAGGTGGGCGCCGGAGCCGAACTGCGGGACCACGCCGCCCACAGCGACGGACGGGTCCGCGCCGGCGCTGCGCAGGGCGACTGCGAGCATGCCCGAGGTGGTGGTCTTCCCGTGGGCGCCGGCGACCCCCACGAAGCGCATGCCGGTGGCCGCCAGGGCCAGCGCCTCGGAGCGGTGGACGACCCTCTGGCCGCGCCCGCGGGCCGCCGCCAGCTCCGGGTTCGACTCGCGGATCGCCGTCGACACGACGACGACGGCGTCCGCTGGCACGTGCGCGGGGTCGTGCCCCGCGAAGACGGTGATCCCCAAGCCCCTGAGCCGCTCGAGGACCGGGGAGTCCGCCCGGTCCGACCCGGACACGCGGGCGCCGCGCGAGGCGAGGAGCTCGGCGACGACGCTCATGCCCGCCCCTCCGATCCCGATGAAGTGGTAGCGGCCGGCGATGTCGAGGCCGCTCATCAGCTCTCGCCCCGCGCCACGTCGATGACGATCCCGGCCAGCTCGGCAGCGGCGCCCGCGCGCCCCAGTTGGCGCGAGGCGCTGGCCATGCCGTCCAGCCGTGCCGAGCCGAGCAGCGGGAAGACCGTGTTCCGCACGACATCGGCTGTGAAGTCCTTGTCGGCGAACAGCTGCGCGCCGCCCGCCGCCACGTGGTCCGCGGCGTTGAGCCTCTGCTCGCCGTTGCCGATCGGCAGCGGCACGTACACGCACGGCAGCCCCAGGGCCTCCATCTCCGCCACGGTCCCCGCGCCGGAGCGGCACACCACCAGGTCGGCGACGGCCAGGGCGTCCTCCATCTGGGACAGGTAGTCGATGACCAGCCAGCGCTCCCCCACGCCCGCGGCGCGGACCGCCTCGCGGACGGGGGCGTCCTTCCCCCGCCCCGTCAGGTGGACCACCTGGGCGCCGTCGGGCAGTGCGGCGGCCGCCGCCGTCATCTGCTCGTTGATGTGGAGCGCCCCCAGTGACCCCCCTGTGACCAGGAGCGTGTGGGCGCCCGGGTCGATGCCGAGGCGCGAGGCCGCCTCCTCGCGGGAGCGCCTGGCCCCCTCCTCGTCGCGGCGCCGCTGCGCCAGGGAGGCGATGGCGGCCCGCAGCGGCAGGCCCGTTGTGACGGTCCGACCCCGCTTCGCCCTCAGCGGCGACGAGTCGAAGGTGAGGGCGACCACCCGGGCGCGCCGCGCCCCGACCTTGTTCGCTATCCCCGGTCTGGCGTTCTGCTCGTGGACGACCACTGGCACGCCCGTTCTGTGCGCCGCCGAGTAGGCCGGAGTCGACACATAGCCGCCGAACCCCACCAGCGCGTCCGCCCCCTCCAGGGCCTCCTCGCACAGGCGGCGGGCGGAGCGCCACCTCGACGGCAGCGAGAAGAACTCCAGCGAGGGGCGCCGGGGCAGGGGGACCCTCGGGATCTCGACCAGGGGGAGGCCCGCCGCGGGCACCAGATCCGCCTCGAGGCCCTGCGCGGTGCCCAGGACGGACACCTCGCACCCCAGATCCCGCAACTGCGCCGCCGTGGCGAGCAGCGGGTTGACGTGCCCCGCAGTCCCGCCACCGGCCATGACAACCTTGACCACGTGAACTCCTAACGATCGGGCCCCAGTCTATCGGGCCGAGCGCTTCTTCGGCGCCACCCGGGGGTCCCTCCCGGCCGACGCCTCGTCCGGCCGCCCCACCATGGACATCCCGGCCCCTGCGCGCGCGAAGGAGGCGACGACGCCGACGGCGAGCGCGGTGAACAGGAACGAGGACCCGCCGTAGGACACCAGGGGCAGCGGAACGCCGATGACGGGCCCCATGCCCGTCACGGACAGGACGTTGATGACCGTTTGGGCGCCGATCCACGTGGCCGTGCCGCCGGCGGCCACGGCGACGAAGGGGTCCTGGGCGTTGCGGCACACGCGCATCATGCCCGTCACCAGGGCGCCGACGCACACCAGGACCAGCAGGGTCCCGCCCAGCCCCAGCTCCTCGCCGATGATCGCCAGGATGAAGTCCGTGTGCGCGGCCTGCAGGTAGTTCCACTTCTCACGCGACGCGCCCACCCCCAGGCCCGTGAGCCCGCCCGAGCCCAGCGCCCACAGGGAGTGGTCGATCTGCTCGGGCGCCGACAGGTCCCTCTCGCCCGCCGTTCCGGGCAGGACCGCCAGGATCCTGCGGATGCGCGTGGGGTTCGACATGACCAGCCAGACGGCGGCCGCGCCCGCCAGGGCCCCGAGGACCGCGAACCACTTCTTGGGCAGCCCCGCGATGAAGAGCGCGCCGACCGCAGCCGCGAACACGACCATGGCGGTGCCCATGTCGCGCCCGAGCATGACGGCGCCCAGGGCGATCAGCATCGGCACGGCCGCGCACTTCGCCATCGTCCTGAGGTCGCCGAGCCGTCCCTGATGGCGTTCGAGCAGTTGGGCGAGCAGGATGATGAGCGCGAGTTTGAGCAGCTCGGAGGGCTGCGCCGTGAAACCGCCGGGCAGGCGCACCCAGTTGGCGTTGCCGCCCTGGGCCATGCCCAAGGGGCTGAGGACGAGCGCCTGGAACACGACGGACACGGCGAACATGGGGATCGCGGCCACGTACCACCAGTTGCGGGGCACCCGCGAGGCCGCCATGGCGACGATCACGGCCACCACGATGATGATCGCGGGCTTGACGTACTCCAAGTAGGGGTTGTTGCCCCGGGCGATGTTCGTGACCGTCTGCGCGGAGAAACCCATCACCATGCCGAGGAACACGAGGACCAGGGTGGGGAGCACGATGAGGTAGTAGGTGACCGCGGGGTTGTCCTCGTGGACCTGGCCGGAGCCGAAGCGGATGCGCGGCAGCTTCCGGGCGCCGAGCCGCCAGCGGCGTTTGGCCCCCGTCCCCCGCTGGGCGCCGCGCGCGCTCATGGGCGCCCGCCCCACTGCGCGGCCAGGCGCCGGACGGCGTCGGCGAAGGCCTCGCCCCTGCGCGCGTAGTCGTCGAACTGGTCCCACGAGGCGCAGGCGGGCGCCAGGACCACTGTGTTGCCCGGGACGGACAGGGCGACGGCCTCGTTGACCACGGAGAACATCCAGTCCTCGTGGCCGTCGACCTCCACGCGCGGCACCCCGGGGGCGCATTCGTCCAGGGCCGCGGCCAGCGCGGAGCGGTCCCGGCCGATCACGACGACGCCGCGCAGCACCGGCTCGACGGCCCTGATGAGGTCGTGGAAGTCCTGGCCCTTGGCGTCCCCGCCCACGATCCACACCGCGGAGCGCGGGGGCAGGCCCGCCAACGAGGCGCGGGCAGCGTGCGCGTTCGTCGCCTTCGAGTCGTCGATCCACGTCAGGTCCGCCGCGTGGCCGATGACCGCACGGCGGTGCCCGGCGGGGCGGAAGGAGCGCAGCCCCTCCTCGACGGCCTCCGCCTCGACCCCGTACGCGCGCGCCAGCGCGGCCGCGGCGAGCGCGTCCGACAGCGCCGCCGCCGAGGGGTGGGGCCCGTAGGCGGCAGACAGATCCGACACGTGCGCCAGGGCGAGCGCGTGGTGGGCTCGGTCCTCGACGAAAGCGCGATCCACCAGCAGGCCCTCGACGATGCCGAGCTGCGAGACCAAGGGGGCTCCGAGAGCCAGGCCGATAGCGCGCGCCCCCTCGACGACGTCCGCGTTCTCAACCATTGCCTCCACGCGCCGATCCGAGGCGGGGTAGACGCAGGCGCGGAGCGTGTTCTGGTAGACGCGGGCCTTGTCGGCCGCGTAGGCCTCCGCGCTGCCGTGCCAGTCCAGGTGGTCAGCATCCACGTTCAAGCAGATCGAGGCCAGGGGGGACACCGAGTGGGCCGTGTGCAGTTGGAAGCTCGACAGCTCGACGGCGAAGACCTCGGCGGCGGAGTCGATGGCGCGTGTGATCGGGGTGCCGATATTGCCCACCTCGGCGGCGTCGGCCCCGCCCGCCCGCAGGATCTCGCCCAGCATCCCCACCGTGGTGGTCTTCCCGTTCGTGCCCGTCACGCACAGCCACGGGCGCCCGGCGCGGGGGCCCGCCTCCTGGAGGCGCCAGGCGAGCTCCACTTCGCCCCACACCTCGATCCCGGCCGCCCTGGCGCGGGCGAACACTGGCGAGCGCGGGGGGACGCCCGGGGACACGACGACGACGGCGGGCCGCATGCCCACGACAAGGTCGGCCAGCTCCCCGGCGTCCGCCTCGACGGACAGGGGGACGCCCGCCGCCTCGTCGAAGTGGAGGGTGCCGCCGTCCTTGGCGTCGAAGGCGCGCACGTCGAATCCGCGCGAGGCGAGGGCCCCGGCGGCCCCCTGCCCGCTGCGCCCCCATCCGACGACCGCGATCGGCGAGGCCGGGGCCGGAAGAGCGCTCATCGGGCGGACACCCACTCCGCGTAGAAGGCGCCCGCCCCCGCCACGGCGAAGAGCGCGGCTATCAGCCAGAAGCGGATCACGATCGTGACCTCCTTCCAGCCCTTGAGCTCGAAGTGGTGGTGCAGGGGCGCCATGCGGAAGACCCGCTTGCCTGTGGCCTTGAACACGCCGATCTGGATGACGTCGGAGAGCACGACCAGGACGAAGAGCCCGCCGATGACCACGGCGAGGAGCTGGGTCTGGGTGAGGACCGACAGCCCGGCCACCGCTCCCCCCAGTGCCAGGGCGCCCGTGTCGCCCATGAAGATCTGGGCGGGGGAGGCGTTCCACCACAGGAACCCGGCCAGCGCCCCGATGAGGGCGGCGCAGAAGATCGCCAGATCCAGGGGGTCGCGGGTCGTGTAGCAGTTGGTGACGTTCACGGTCCCGCCCGTGCAGTCCTGGATGCGCTGGAAGTAGGTGATGAACGTGTAGGCGCCGAAGACGAAGATCGAGGCGCCGGTGGCCAGGCCGTCGAGGCCGTCCGTCAGGTTCGTCGCGTTCGACCACGCGGCGACGATGAGGTTGGTCCACAGCAGGTAGAGGACCACTCCGAGGGCGAAGCCGGCGAAGCCCAGGGTCAGGGCGGTGGGGCGGGCCACGGAGATCGACAGGGTGCCGGGCACCTGCCCGTAGGCGTTGGGGCCGACCAGGGTGCCGACGGCGAAGAGGGAGGCGACTGCCACCTGGCCGGCTATCTTTCCGCTGGGGTGCAGGCCGAGCGAGCGCTGGCGCATGATCTTGATGCCGTCGTCGAGCAGGCCGATGGCGCCCAGGCCCACGAAGAGGAAGACCAGGAGCACTCCGGACCACGACGGGCCCACCCCGGTGATCAAGGAGCCCGCCAGCCAGGCGACCACCGCCGCGATGATGATGACCAGGCCGCCCATGGTGGGCGTGCCCCTCTTGGTGAGGTGCTGGGTCGGGCCGTCCTGGCGGATGAACTGGCCGTACTGGTGGGTGATGAGGTAGCGGATGAGCAGGGGCGTTCCGCTGATGGAGATGGCCATCGCGATAACGAACGCCGCAATCAGACCGATCATCGGGTGGTCGCCTCCTCCAGGAGGCCGTCGGCCACCTGCCATGAATACGAGTTGTAAGAGCCCTTCACCAGGACGACGCAGTCGTCGGTGAGCCGGTCGAGGACGGCCGCCAGCGCGGCGCCCGGATCCTCGACGAGGACGCGGTCGGGCACGGACGCGGCGCCCTCGCTGTAGTAGTGCGCGTCGCGGCCCAAGCCGATGAGGGCGTCGACCCCCGCCCCGGAGAGCATCGCGCCGACGGCGCGGTGGGTGGCGGGGCTGTCCTCGCCGAGCTCGAGCATCTCGGACAGGACGGCGATGGTGCGCCGCCCCTTCCCGATGGCCTCCAGTGCGGCGACGGCCGCCCGCATCGAGTCGATGTTCGCGTTGTAGGAGTCGTCGATGAGGGTCAGGGGGACCGCGCCGATACGCAGGCCGCGCACGTCCATGCGGTGGGGGCTCAGCGCCCGCGCCCCGCTGAGGGCCCGCGCGATGAGGGGCAGGCCCAGGCCGAGCGCGCGCGCGCCGGCGGCCGCTGCCAGCGCGTTGGTCACGTGGTGGGCGCCGACGAGGGCCAGGGAGACGGGCTCTCTGCCCTCGGGGGCTGCCAGGGTGAAGGAGGCCCGGCCGGCGGCGTCCACGCGCACGTCCTCGGCGACCACGTCGGCGTCGTCGCCGCTGGGCGAGAAGCGCACGACGGGGCCCTTGGCCCGCGGGGCCATGGCGGCGACGTTGGGGTCGTCCGCGTTGAGGACGGCTGTGGCGTCCTGGCGGGACCCTTCGATGAGCTCGGCCTTCGCCTCGGCGACCCCGGCCACGGATCCGAACCCGCCCATGTGCGCGTGGCCGACGACGAGCTCGATGGCGACATCGGGGGGGGCGATGCGGGTGAGGTAGGCGATGTGCCCGGGGCCCGACGCGCCCATCTCCAGCACGAGGTGGCGGGTGGACTCGTCGGCGGTGAGCACGGTCAGGGGCAGGCCGACCTCGTTGTTGAAGGAGAGCCTGGGGGCGACGGTGGGGGCGTCGGCGGAGAGCACCTGCAGGAGCAGGTCCTTCGTGGTGGTCTTCCCGACCGACCCGGTGACGGCCACGACGTCGATGGCGCCGCCCGCGCGGAGCGCCTCCAGGTGGGCGCGCGCCAGGTCCCCCAGGGCCCCGGTGGCGTCCCCGACCACGACCTGGGTGATCGGCGGGCAATCGGACAGGTCGACGACGCGCTCGACCAGGGCGCACACGGCGCCGGCGCGGGCGGCGGACGCCACGTAGTCGTGGCCGTCGGCGTTCTCCCCCCTGCGCGCCACGTAGACCCCGCCGGGGGCCGCTTCGCGCGAATCGGTGACGACGGGGCCGTTGGCGGAGACGTCCGGCCCGTGGACGACGCCCCGGGTCGCTTCCGCGATCCACGTTGCGCTGCGCTGCATGTGTTTCCTCCAAGCCTTGGAATCGACGTCACTGGGGTTTCGAGGGGTACAGCTCCGCCGGGGTCGACGAGGCCGGGATGCCCAGGTTGTTCACCGCGGTGCGCGCGACATCGCCGAAGAGCGGCGCCGACGAGTCCGAGGAGATGACGTCCACCTTCGGATTGTAGAGCACCACGGAGATCGCCAGGCGGGGGGCGTCGGCGGGGATGATGCCCGCAGTCGTTGAGACGATGCCCTCCTGGCCGTTGACCACGATGTCGGCCGTGCCGGTCTTCACACCGAGGCGGTAGCCCTCGACCTTCGCGGCCGCCCCTGTGCCGTTCTTGTCCTCGACGACCGACTCCATCATGGACAGGAGCTGGGCCGCCGTGGAGGCCCCCATGACCTGGACGGGCTCGTCGGCCTCGGGGGCCTCCACCGTGCCGTCGGCGTTCGTCCACGACTTGACCAGGTGCGGGCTCAGGCGCGTCCCGCCGTTGCCGATGGCGGCCAGCATCGACACCTCCTGCAGGGCCGTGACCATGTAGGCCTGCCCGAACATCGTCACGTAGTGGTCGCGCCCCTGCCACTGCTCGCCCACCAGCCCGGGGGACTCTCCCGCCAGCTCGATCCCGGTGCCCGCGCCGAAGCCCATCCGCTCCATCATGTCGCGGCGCTGGGCGTCGGAGAGGGTCTCGCCGATCAGGACGGTGCCCGTGTTGGACGACTCCGCCAGGATCCCGGTGGCGGTGAGCGCCTCGGTGCCGTGCTGGTGGTAGTCGGTGATGGGCCCGCCCGCGTCGGCGTAGTCCAGGGAGTAGGGCACGTCGAAGACGCTCGTGGGCGTGATGGTCCCGAAATCCAGTCCCGCGGCGATGGTGGCGAGCTTGCCCACCGAGCCGGGCTCGAAGGCGTACTGCACGCCGGCGACCGGCTGGGGCTTGGCGTTGTCCGGCGGGGTGGAGTCCGAGTCCGCCATCACCAGGATCTGCCCCGTGGATATGTCCTCGATGACGACGGTCCCCCACTCGGCCTGGTGGCGGCTGACACGGGCGTCCAGCATGTCCTGGATCTGGTGCTGCAGGTCCGCGTGGATCGTCGTCTGCAGGCTCCCCCCGTTGACGGGCTCGACGGTGGTCCGCTTGCCTCCCGGCATGATCGCCCCGTTGGGCGCGGTCTCGAACGCCTCCTCGCCCGGCCTGCCGGTGAGGAGGTCGTCGAACCGCGACTCCAGCCCCGACGACCCCTGCCCCTCGGCGTTGACCGTGCCGATGAGTGGCGCCGCCACGTTCCCGTTGGGGTAGGAGCGCTGGTACACGGCCTCCCATTCGATGCCGTGGATGTCCAGGGCCCGGATCTGCCGGTAGGTGACCGCGTCGACGTTGCGCTTGAGGTAGACGTAGGTGGAGTCGCCCAGCAGCCGGCCCCCGAGCTCGGCCTCGTCCATGCCGAGCAGGGGAGCCAGCTGGCGGGCGGCCTCGGCGGGGCCCCGGCCCACCTCGTCGCCGTTGTCGTCCTCGTGGACGTAGGCGCGGATGTTGATCTGGTTCACCGCGATGTCGTAGGTGAGGATCGAGTCTGCCAGGACCACTCCCGTCGCGTCGGTGATGGAGCCGCGTTTGGCGGCGACCTCGCTGGAGTGCGTCCTGATGGACTGGCCCTCCGCCGCCAGCGTCGGCCCGGCGATGATCTGCAGGTAGACGAGGCGCATCGAGCACGCGACCAGGAAGACGACGATGGTGTAGAGGATCCCCCGGGATCTGCTGTAGGTCAGGGACACCCGGACCTCCTTACTCACTGGGCGGGCTTACCGCCTTCGACAGTACCCGTTCCCAGAGTGATGAACCCAGTGGGACCTGCGGGGACCATGCCATTGGCCCTCGCCGCCGCCTCCAGCGCGCTGGGCGAGGCGGCCTCGTCGAGCTGCGCCCGCAGGGCCCACGACTGCGCTTCGAGCTCGTTGAGCTGGAGCTGCTGCTCGCGGATCTCGAAGGCGGTCTGCGCCATGCGCGTGTTGAGGATCATCGAGACGACCACTGCGGCGATGGCCACGGCGACGACCGCGATGGTGCCCATGAGCACGGAGCGGCGGGGGCGCTTGCCCTCGACGATGCGCAGTTCCCTGGCCTCGTCGCGGCGGAGCTCGGGGCGGGGCGCCGGGCGAGTGGTTGCGGTTGCTGCGCTCATTGGTGTTCCTTCCACGGTCGGATGAGCTCGGCTCCGCGCAGGCGCACGGAGGCCGAACGGGGGTTCTTCTCTTGTTCGCTTGCGGGCGCCCGGCCGGCCCCGCGGGTGAGGAGCGCCAGCCTGGGGCGCGCCTCGTCGGGGACGACGGGCAGTCCGGGGGGAGCGGAGACGGTCGATCCGCTCCGCAGCACGTTCTTCACGATCCGGTCCTCCAGGCTCTGGTAGGACTCGACGACCAGGCGCCCTCCCACGCGCAGGGACGCCAGCGCGGCGGGCAGCGCCCGCTCGAGGATGGCGAGCTCGTCGTTGACGGCCACGCGCAGCGCCTGGAAGGTGCGTTTGGCGGGGTTCCCGCCCGTGCGCCTGGCAGGGGCCGGGATGGCCTCGCGGACGATGTCGACCAGTTGGCCGGTGCGCGTCAGGGGCTGGGCGCCGCGCCTGGCGACGACGAGCCTGGCGATGCGCGGGGCGAAGCGCTCCTCCCCGTAGGCCCTGAGGATCCGGGTGATCTCCTCCTGCGGGGCGGTGGCCAGCAGCTCGGCGGCGCTCACCCCGCGCGTGGGGTCCATGCGCATGTCGAGCGGCGCGTCCTGGGAGTAGGAGAAGCCCCGTTCCGCGTCATCGAGCTGGAGGGAGGAGACGCCGAGGTCCATGAGCACTCCGTCGGCCTCCCCCCGCGGAGCGTGGTCGGCGACCACCTGGCCGATGGAGTCGTAGGTGGCGCGCACGGCGAGGAAGCGGGGGCCGAAGCCCTCCAGGCGCTTGCTGGCGAGGGCGACGGCCTCGGGGTCGCGGTCGATGCCGATGACGACGAGGCCGGGGAAGCGCCGCAGCGCGCCCTCGGTGTGGCCCCCCATCCCCAGGGTCGCGTCGATGAGCACTGAACCGGGGCCCTCGATCGCGGGGGCCAGCATGTCGAGGCACTCGTCGAGGAGGACCGGGGTGTGGAGCTCCGCCGCGTTACGGGTGTTACAAATGTTGTAGGAGTGCTCCGTGTGGCGCGACGAAGCGTGCGATGCACCCTGTGCCTCGTCCATGTGCGCCTCCTTGGCGGCCTTGTACACAGCCCGTCCACCCAGGTCCCCTACCGCTTTCCGCCACCGGGGAAGTGATGTCGGAGCAGCGGGCGGAGACCTGGACGCACGGGTTAGAACATCCCGGGAATGACCTCTTCCGCAGTACTGGAGAAGACCTCCTCCTGGACTGCGAGGTACTCGCGCCAGGCTGAGGAGTTCCAGATCTCGGCCCTCGAGCCCGCACCGATGACGGTGAGCTCGCGGTCCAGGCCCGCGTATTTACGCAGGTCGGCCGGGACGGAGATCCGCCCCTGCTTGTCTGGAACCTCCTTGTACGCGCCCGAGAGCATGACGCGGATCCAGTCGCGCGCCTGTTTCGACGACAGGGGCGCGCGGCGCAGCTCAGCGGTCATGTTCTCGAATTCCGCAGCGGGGAACGCGTACACGCAGTGCTCCTGTCCGCGGGTGAGGACGATGCCGCCCTCCATGTCCTCGCGGAAACGAGCTGGGAGGAACATGCGCCCCTTGTCGTCGAGCTTGGGCTCGTACGTACCGAGGAACATGCCACCCCCTCCCCTCTTCGGAACTTTCCCCCACTTTACCCCACCACCAGCAAATGTTACGGCGAGGTCACGGGCGTGTCACCATATTTCACTTTAGAAACACGCGTATTTCCAAGGAAAATTCTTGGTGGAGCAAAGTGGGGAAAGTTATCACACACTTTTCCTCCCGGCGCGTCGCGCGGATCCCGCCGCCCCCAGAGGTGACGGCCCCATTCCGTCGGGATTCCAACGATCCTGGGTAGTCCTGCGGCCGCGGCAACGGGGATGGGGAGGGAAGTGGGGCAAGCGGTGGTGGAAGGTGGGGAGGGGGGTGGAGGGCGGCCCCGCCCGCTACGAGCCCTGGTGGCGGTGTGCAGAGAGCCCTAAGTGATTCCGCGGCCCCGGACCTGGGGCCCGCTGCCCCCAGACGGTGGTGACGTGCGACAGGGCCCGGGCCAGTTCGCGCCGTTCCCAAGGCTTCCCACCCACGGGGCACTGTGGAGGGCGGCCCCGCCCGCTACGGGCCCTGGTGGCGGGGCTGTGCACTGTTGGGTGCTTCGGGGTGCGGCAACGCGCAGGGCCCGAGCTGGTGGCCATAGCCGATGCCGGTGGGCCCGGGCGGGGGTGTCCGTGGACGTGTCCACTTGCAGGGGCCCGCATGCGCGGCGGGCCGGGACCGGGGCGTGCGCGTCCCGCTCGGGCGCCCCCGACAAGGCCCGCTCCTGGCGGGGTCGGCC
>ERZ773042.1798-NODE-1798-length-12311-cov-5.075392_pt1 | contig 12311 bp, 8 predicted proteins | sample MGYA00511664_ERZ773042 | MGnify/ENA primary metagenome ERZ773042 (study PRJEB29015, sample SAMEA2737984) | human oral metagenome | biome: human oral; feature: human-associated habitat; material: dental | place: China | collected 2036 ... | reverse complement strand
GGAGGGGCATAGCCCCTCTTTTTTTATAGGAGTGTGTCATGTCCGATCTGTTCCTTTGCCTTCTCATTTTTCTCATGCTATACTATGTATTCGGTGATAAATTGTTTCCGCGATAACGATCTATATAATTAAGAAGCAAATGATTGCTTCGGGTTGCAATCTTATATGAATTTATGTAATATGGGGAGCGTATCGCCATGGATGATCAATGGTATTTAGCGGCGCTCTTGCAGTGTCGCCATATCGGCAGTGTTCGTATGCGCCGTCTTTGTGCTGCCGTTCCGCGGGCACAGGAGATCTGGTCGATGTCTGCAGGAGCGCTTCGAGCCACGGGGATTCTTTCTGATGCGCTTGTAGAGGAGCTTGTACGGCATATTGCTGCACATCCCGATTTGCCCGAACGAATTGAGGCGGACTGCGCGCGGCAGGATGTCGCCGTTGTCACGATTGATGAAGCACTTTACCCGATTGTGCTGCGTGAAATCTTTGACCCACCGCTCGTTCTCTATTACCGTGGCATGCTCGTTTCGGATGCACGCCGGATCGGGATCGTCGGTGCACGTAAATTTACCGCCTATGGAGAAGCCGCAGCGATGGAGTTTGCCGAACGGCTGGCGGCGACAGGTGTCACCGTCGTCAGTGGAGCGGCGCGTGGTATTGATACACGTGCACACCGCGGAGCGCTGCGCAGCGGCAGGACGGTCGCGGTACTCGGCTGCGGTGTGGACATTGCCTACCCGCCCGAGAACCGCCGATTGCTCGTGCAGATCATCGAGACCGGCGGTGCCGTCATTTCGGAGTATGCCCCGGGAACACAGCCGCTGCCCGCATTTTTCCCTGCACGCAACCGCATCATCAGCGGACTCTCTGAGGGGACGTTGGTCGTTGAGGCGGCACGGCGCAGCGGTTCACTGATTACGGCAGAGATGTCGCTGAGTGAGGGACGGGATGTCTATGCGATTCCCGGCAGCATATACTCACCGCAGAGCAGCGGCTGCCATAATTTGATTCGCATGGGAGCGCGCTTGGTGGAGTCCCCGCAGGAAATCTTGGAGGAAATGCGTCTCGCCGAGCCTCCACGCCGTCCTGTACACGAACAGCTGACACCGGAAGAAACTCGTATTTATCAGGTATTGTCCTTTGACCATGCGCTCAGCATGGATGAGATCGTGGACAGTGTGCCGGAGCATATTACGGCAAATATCCCGCTGCTCCTGCTTCAAATGCAGCTCAAGGGAATTATTACAGAAAATGAAATGCACGCCTATCGCCGTGCTGAAAGGAACTGATGGATTGGCTACGCTGACATCTGCACCGAAAACGAAAACCTCTAAAGCGAAGAGCTCCAAAAATGCCAAAACCTCGGAAAAGAAATCATCACCTAAAATTCTTGTCATCGTTGAGTCTCCTGCAAAGGCAAAGACTATTGAGCGCCATCTTGGGAATAACTACATTGTAAGAGCTTCGATGGGGCATCTGCGCGACTTGCCGAAGAGTCAGTTCGGCATTGATGTCGAAAATGAATTTTCTCCAAAATACATCAATGTACGCGGCAAGGGCGATCTGATCCGTGCACTCAAAAAGGATGCCAAGAACGTGGATAAGATCTATCTCGCAAGCGATCCAGATCGTGAGGGAGAGGCGATTGCATGGCATCTCGCGTTCATCCTAGGCATTGATCCGGAGAAGGATTGCCGGATCGTCTTTCATGAGATCACGAAGCCCGCAATTGAGGAGGCGGTACAGCATCCGCGTCCCATTTATATGGAGCAGGTCGACGCACAGCAGGCGCGTCGTATGCTGGATCGCATTGTGGGGTACAAGTTGTCGCCGCTGCTCTGGCGAAAGGTGCGCAAGGGGCTGTCTGCTGGACGTGTACAGTCGGTGACGGTGCGCCTCATCTGCGATCGAGAGCGTGAGATCGACGCATTCCAGTCCGAGGAGTACTGGACAGTTGAGGCAAAGCTGAAAAAGGGAAAGAACACCTTTACGGCGGATGTCACACATGCCCACGGAAAGAAAATTGCACTGCACAGCGAGGCACAGACAAAGATACTGACCGATGATCTCGTACGGCAAAACTTTACGGTCAAGGAGGTAAGGCGCAGCGAACGACGCAAGAAGGCAGCGCCGCCTTTTACGACCAGCTCGCTTCAGCAGGATGCCGCCCGCAAGCTTGGCTTTACCTCCGGCCGCACAATGATGATTGCCCAGCAGCTCTACGAGGGGGTTGTACTGGGACGGCACGGTGCAACCGGTCTCATCACCTACATGAGAACGGACTCTACGCGCATTTCGAATCTTGCCGTCGATGAGGCGAGAAGCTATCTTAGTGAGGAGTACGGCAAAGAATATATCCCGCCGCGTCCGAATATCTATGCAATGGGAAAGAAAGCACAGGACGCACACGAGGCAATTCGACCGACGAGTATTCTGCGGATACCTGCGGAGCTGGAATCCTATCTGAACCGCGATCAGCTGCGCCTTTATACGCTCATCTGGCAGCGCTTTGCGGCGAGTCAGATGGCGGCCGCTGTCTATGACACGATTGCTGCACAGATTGCAGCGGGAGACTATCAGCTGCGCGCACACGGGTCAAAGCTGAGGTTCAAGGGCTATACCGCCGTCTATGTCGGCGCAGAGATTTCGAAGAAGGAGAAGGACACACTTCTGCCGGAACTCGAGACGGGTGACACACTTGCACTCGCTGAGCTGAAGCCGGAGCAGCATTTTACGGAGCCGCCGCCGCGCTACAACGACGCGTCGATTGTAAAGACACTGGAGGAGATGGGAATTGGCCGTCCGAGCACCTATGCGCCCATCATCGAGACGATACAGAAGCGTGGCTATGTCGAGCGCCGAGAAAAGCAGTTTCGTCCGACTGAACTCGGCTTCATCGTCACGGATCTTCTGGAGGAATACTTCAAGGACATTGTGGATGTAAAATTTACGGCAAATCTGGAAGGGGAACTTGACGAGGTCGCAGACGGCACGCTCGATAAGAACGATCTGCTCCGAAAATTCTATGATCCGTTCGAGGAGACACTGAAAAAGGCAGAGGATGTGATCGGTGAAGTGGAGGTGCCCGACGAGGTCACAGACATCCCATGCGATAAATGTGGACGCATGATGGTCGTCAAGCAGGGGCGTTTCGGAAAATTCCTCGCGTGCCCCGGTTTTCCGGACTGCCGAAACGCAAAGCCTCTTCTGCGTGACACGGGGGTTGCCTGTCCGAAATGCGGCGGCAAGATCGTCGAACGCAAGAGTCGGCGCGGGCGTGCATTCTTTGGCTGCGATCGCTATCCGGACTGTGACTATACAACATGGGATGAGCCGCAGAAGGAAAACTGCAAGGTATGCGGCTCCTTCATGCAGAAACATCGCTACCGCACGGGGCGCAGCATCCTCTACTGCAGCAACGAGGCCTGCAGTTCGCGTATTGGCAGTCCCATTGAAAAGGAGCTTGCACGGCAGAAGGAGCGTGCTCAGGCGAAAGAGTCCGGCGCGGAAAATACAGTGGAGAAGGGGAGATCGGTGAAGAAAACAACGCGCCGCAAGGGAACGCGTGCATGAAGAAGGTCATCGTTATTGGTGCGGGTCTTGCCGGAAGTGAAGCGGCATGGCAGGCGGCGGAACACGGCGCGCAGGTGACGCTTTTTGAAATGCGCCCCCTGCGCAGCACTCCCGCACATAAGACAGACGGCTTCGCTGAACTTGTGTGTAGCAATTCCCTGCGCGGTGCAGGCCTTGAAAATGCTGTAGGCGTACTCAAAGAGGAGATGCGCCGCATGCGCTCACTCATCATGCAGGCAGCCGACGCAACTACTGTTCCTGCGGGCGGTGCTCTCGCTGTTGACCGTACCAAATTCAGCGACTATGTTACGGCGCGTATCAAGCAGCATTCGAATATCACGGTACAGCATGAAGAAATTACACAGATTCCCTCCACGGATGAGGCGATCGTCATCATCGCCTCGGGCCCGCTGACGGATGGAGCGCTCTCTGCTGAGATTGCCGCATTGCTTGGCAATGACTCCTTCTATTTCTACGATGCCGCCGCTCCTCTTGTAACTGCTTCAAGCATTGACATGATGCACGCATACCGTGCCTCTCGTTATGGGAAGGGGGATGCGGCATACATCAACTGTCCAATGAACGAGGAACAGTATGAGGCGTTTTATGCGGCACTCACCACGGCAGAGACGGCACAGGCACATGATTTTGAAAAGGAGATATTCTTCGAAGGCTGTATGCCCGTCGAGGTCATGGCGGCACGCGGCAAGGATACCCTTCTCTACGGTCCGCTCAAACCTGTCGGACTCGAACATCCGGAGACGGGCGTGCGCCCTTATGCCGTCGTTCAGCTGCGGCAAGACAATGCGGAGGGAACAATCTATAATATGGTCGGTTTCCAGACGCGGCTCAAATGGCCGGAGCAGCAGCGCGTGTTTCGGATGATTCCGGGGCTAACGAATGCAGAGTTCCTCCGCTATGGCGTAATGCACCGCAATAGCTTCATCAATGCACCGCGTCATCTGCGCTCGACCTTTCAGCTGCGCATCAATGAACGCCTCTTCTTTGCAGGGCAGATGACGGGGGTGGAGGGCTATGTTGAGTCTGCCGCATCCGGCCTGATGGCAGGCGTGAATGCGGCACGCCTTGCGGGCAATGGAGAACCGCTTGTCTTTCCATCCAAGACCTGTCATGGGGCACTCGCGCACTATATCACCTCCTGCGATCCGATGCATTTTCAGCCGATGAATATCAACTTCGGACTGCTTCCGCCGCTTGCGCATTTGCCTCGTCGTACGCGAAAGCCGGAGAAGAAGCGCTTACTCGCACAACGGGCCTTAGAAGAGTTGGATTGTTTTGGTCGGAGCATATGAAAGGACAATACAACGTATGACATTTCATGCAACTACCATTGTCGCTGTCAAAAAAGGAAATAAGGTTGCAATTGCGGGAGACGGGCAGGTAACCTTTGGCGAGCGTGCCATTATGAAAGCGAATGCACGCAAGGTCAGGCGCCTCTATCACGGAAAAATTCTCGCGGGATTTGCGGGATCGGTTGCAGATGCATTCACCTTGTTTGAGAAATTCGAGGTCAAGCTCGAATCCTACAGCGGAAATCTCCAGCGAGCCGCTGTAGAGCTTGCGAAGGATTGGAGGACAGACAAGGTACTGCGTAAGCTCGAGGCGCTCCTTCTCGTGGCGGACAAGGACAGCATTCTTATGATTTCCGGCAACGGCGAGGTCATTGAGCCAGACGGAGACTGCACCGCCATCGGCTCGGGCGGTTTCTTTGCACTCGCCGCAGCGCGTGCCCTCACTGCACACAGCACGATGGATGCGCCGGAGATCGCAAGGGAGTCGCTGTCGATTGCGGCGGACATCTGCGTCTATACAAATCATAATATTACGGTGGAGGTACTGGAATCATGAGTCAGATCGGAGTCAACGAACAGACGCCTCGTGAGATTGTTGCCGAGCTCGACAAATACATTGTAGGTCAGCGCGAGGCAAAGCGTTCCGTCGCAATCGCACTCCGCAACCGTTGGCGCAGCCGTCAGTTGGATGACGAGATGCGCGAGGATGTCGTACCAAAGAATATCTTGATGATCGGTTCGACTGGTGTCGGCAAGACTGAGATTGCACGCCGTCTTGCGCGTCTTGTCCGTGCCCCGTTCCTCAAAGTCGAGGCGACAAAGTTCACGGAGGTCGGTTATGTCGGACGCGACGTGGAGTCCATTGTACGTGATCTTGTCGAGACCTCCGTGCGCATGGTGCGTCAGCAGAAGATCGATGAGGTACAGGAAAAGGCGAAGGAGAATGCCGAGGAACGTCTGATTGACGTGTTTGTCCCTCCTGCAAAGAAAACATCCAATCCCCTCAGCAGCATTTTCTCCTCGAATACAGAGGAAAAGCAGGAGACTGAAGAACCGCCGAAGTATCAGGCGGGGCGCGAGTGGGTACGAAAACGCCTGCACAAGGGGGAGCTCGAAAACGATGTGATCGAGATCGAAGTCGAGGAGTCTGCGCGCCCTGCGGGCAATATGTTTGCGGGATCGTCTCTCGAGGGGATGAGCGACAATCTCCAATCCATGATCGGAAAACTTGTACCGAAGCATCATAAGAAGCGTAAAGTTACGGTCGATCAGGCACGCAAGATCTTTACGGCAGAGGAGGCGGACAAGCTCGTCGATATGGATGTGGTTGCAGAGGAGGCAGTGTATACTGCCGAGTACAGCGGCATTGTATTCCTCGATGAGATTGATAAGGTAGCGGTCAGCAATGGTCGCAGTGCAGGCGCAGACATATCGCGTGAGGGAGTTCAGCGCGACATCCTGCCGATTGTCGAGGGCTCTACTGTCATGACGAAATACGGGCCGGTCAAGACAGATCACATCCTCTTCATTGCAGCAGGTGCATTCCATACAGCGAAGCCCTCCGATCTTATTCCCGAGCTGCAGGGCCGTTTCCCGATACGTGTTGAACTCAAATCACTCGTCAAGGAGGACTTTGAGCGTATCCTTACAGAGCCAAAGAATGCACTTATCAAGCAGTACAGTGCACTCCTCGGCGTGGAGGGAATCACCCTCCGCTTTGCGGACGATTCCATTGGGCGTCTCGCTGAACTTGCAGAGACCGTCAACGAGCAGACGGAGGACATCGGGGCGCGTCGTCTCTACACACTTCTTGAAAAACTTCTCGAAGAGCTCTCTTTTGATGCGTCGGATCTCGAGGAAAAGGATATCGTCATTGATCGTACTTATGTGGATCGCTGTCTCGCGGATATTGCGGGAGACCACGATGTCTCGCGCTTTATTCTGTAAAAAGCATAAAAAGGGCTGTTGTACGAAGTGTAGTGACCCTGACCTGACCCCCAAAAGTTAGTTTTCCTAAGTCTAACTTTTGGGGGTTAGGTTATTTCTAGCTTCATGCAACAGCCCTGTCGTATTTACATACCTATTCTTTCGCGCGCACATTTGTCTAGCCGCATTTTTCTTGTGTAAATCGAAAAGCAATAAAATATAAAGATTGACGTGATAGAGAAATCGAGTTAATTGCTACGCGCGAAAATTTTGGTATTGCAATAGAATCCCTTTGAATAGATTCCTCGATGTTTTTCTATTGCCTAAGTTTCACTTTTATGCGATAATTCATTGTAAGAGAATTTGCGGAGGTGAGCGGTGCAATGGACGAACAGGGCGGTCTCTTTGAACGTGCTGCATATCAGCCGCTCGCAGAGCGTGTTCGCCCGCATTCACTCGAAGAATTTGTCGGGCAGGAGCATCTCCTCGGCAAGGGCAAGGTGCTGCGCCGCTTGATCGAGAGTGACCATATCACGTCGATGATTTTCTGGGGGCCGCCTGGAGTCGGCAAGACAACGCTTGCACAGATCATCGCCGCACGGACACAGGCGAGATTTATCAATTTCTCTGCGGTGACGAGCGGGATCAAGGACATCCGAACGGTCATGCAGGAGGCGGAACGCCGCCGCATATACGGCGAGCGGATCATTGTCTTTGTCGATGAAATTCACCGATTCAACAAGGCACAGCAGGATGCCTTTCTGCCGTTTGTCGAAAAGGGGAGTATTGTGTTGATTGGGGCAACGACGGAGAATCCGTCCTTTGAGATCAACAGTGCTCTTCTGTCACGATGCCGTGTCTTTGTGCTTCAGGGATTGAACGCGGAGGACATTAAATGTCTGCTTCAGCATGCTCTTGCTTCGGAACGAGGGCTCCGCGATATGAACGTCCACATCTCCGATGAGGCGCTGACGGCTCTTGCCGCCTTTGCAAACGGGGATGCACGGAGTGCACTCTCCACGCTCGAAATGCTCGTTCTGAATGCGGAGGAACGCGCAGGTGAGATCTATGTGACGGAGGAAGATCTGGCGCAGTGCATCTCACGCAAATCGCTGCTCTACGATAAGAGCGGAGAGGAGCACTTCAATCTCATCTCCGCTCTCCATAAGTCCATGCGCAATTCCGATCCCGATGCGGCGGTCTACTGGCTTGCCCGCATGCTCGAGGCGGGCGAGGATCCCCTCTACGTCGCGCGGCGCGTGACACGCTTTGCGGCGGAAGATGTGGGGCTTGCCGACCCGCGGGCACTCGAACTCGCAGTTGCGGCCTATCAAGCATGCCACTACATTGGCTTTCCGGAGTGCAACGTCCATCTGACTGAGGCTGTAGTCTACCTATCTCTTGCGCCCAAATCGAATGCGATGGAAACTGCATACCTCGCCGCAGCAGCAGACGCACGCATGATGCTCGCAGAACCAGTGCCGCTCGTCATTCGGAATGCCCCGACGAAACTCATGAAGGATCTCGACTACGGGAAGGGCTACCAATACGCACATGACGCGGAGGATCATATTACGAATATGCAGTGCATGCCGGACAATCTCGTCGGGAAAACATATTATCATCCGACCGAACAGGGGATGGAAGGACGCTTTCGGGAACGACTGGACTGGATTAAGGAATGGAAGAAAAACCACCCCCTCGGAAACAATTTAGATAAATAAATAAAAATAACTAAAAATATTAGATAAATAATAAAGAATAGCGCATCTGACGAATATTTTTTGTCACAAAGAGAAAGGAAGGAACTCCGGCATTGGATGGGAAGCTGAAATTATACGGGTTTAACAACCTCACTAAGGCGTTGAGCTTCAATATCTATGATATTTGCTATGCGAAATCGGCACGTGAACAGAGGGATTATATTAAGTACATTGATGAACAATACAATTCCGATCGACTCACGAAGATTCTCTCGCAGGTGACGGATATGATTGGTGCACGGATTCTCAACATTGCCAAGCAGGACTACGATCCGCAGGGAGCAAGCGTTACCATGCTGATCGCGGAGGAGGCGGCGGTTGTATCCGGCAGCAAGACCCCCGTATATGCAAAAGAGCCGATGCCGGAGACCATCCTCGCACATCTTGACAAGAGTCATGTGACTGTGCACACCTATCCGGAGTACCATCCTGATACAAGCATTGCAACCTTCCGCGTAGATATTGACGTGGCAACCTGTGGTGAGATCACGCCGCTGCAGACCCTTGACTACCTCATCAGTCAGTTTGACTCGGATATTATCACGATGGATTACCGCGTACGAGGGTTTACGCGCGATTTACAGGGGCGCAAGCTCTTTGTAGACAGCAAGATGACATCCATTCAGGAGTTTATCAAACAGGAAACGCTTGACGAGTACGATGCTGTAGACATCAACCTCTATCAGGCAAGTCTCTTCCATACGCGTATGCTGATCAAGGAACCGCAGCTGCAAAATTATCTCTTCAACACGGATGTCGATGAGATTCCGCCAAAGACACGGCTTCTCATCAGCACGAGTCTGCGCCGTGAGATGATCGAGATCTTCAGCGGAAGGAATGTGTATTAGCGTATCTGCTAATCACGACAGTATTTTGAGGGAGTGGTTCTATGCCCATGTTCAAAAAATCCCTCCTCATTCTGCTTGTTCTTGCCCTTTCCGCCCTCGGCGGCACAATGTACGGTTACTACACGGAGCAGAGCACAATCTCTCTCGACGCTGGAACAAACGACCTTGCCGAAACGAAGCGCGTCATTACCGTATATGTGACGGGGGAGGTAAAGAAGCCAGGGCTCGTCACTCTGACGGAGGGGCAGCGCGTTGCCGATGCTGTGAATGCCGTAGGCGGTGTGATCGAAACAGCAGATGTTGACCGCATCAATATGGCAGCATTCCTAGAGGACGGGATGCAGGTTCGTGTGCCGGAGCGCGTGGGGGGATTTTCCGAAGGCTCAAAACCAGCGGTGTCCGGGAAAAATGCAGAAGGGCTGATCAATCTCAATACAGCGAGTGAAAAGGAACTTCAGGAACTGCCAGGCATCGGGCCTGCCATGTCCGCCCGCATCATCGAATATCGTGAGGCAAATGGCGATTTCCAAAATATTGAGGACATCAAAAAAGTGCGCGGCATTGGCAATGCCAAATTTGAAAAACTGAAAGATAAGGTGACCATATGAAAACGGGGCAGTATCAGCTCTCATTTCTCAGCGGTCTCCTTTTTTCGTTTGCGCTTGGTTGTACATGCAGTGTGTGGATGCACATCTCGTTTACGGAGTCCCTCCCATATTTGATTTTATTGCTGCTTCTATTTCTCCTTGCCTCCGGCATTCTGCTTCTGAAACACAATGAGAGAACGTGGATTCCCTTTGTAGGACTTTTTTTTATGTTGGGAATGCTTCGTTTTGCCGCAGCATATGAAATTCCCGTGCAGGATATTTCACGTTCGGTGGGAGAGCACGTTCGCGTTGTGGGAACGATTGCAGATGCACCGAGAATCCGAACGGATGTAGATGGCACACGGCATATCCGTTATACAGTGCATGCGCGTGAATTAATACAGGGGCATGAGGAACGCACGGCACGTGGGAAATTCTATGTCTATACGAAGTATAAAGACATGGAGGAGAATTATGTCGGAAAGATCGGCGATATGCTTACGGCAGAGGGGAAAATACGCCGCCCACAGAGCTATCAAAACCCGGGGCAGCTGGATACGCGATTCCTGCTGCGTGCAGATGGGATTACGGCAGCACTCTTTGCAAAAAAAGATGACATCCACATCGAAAAAAATACAGAGATATCTCTTGTACAAGCATTTATGGATTGGGCTGCAAATGTGCGCGCACATTATTTTGAGGGGATGGCAGAAGTCATGCCGCGCAGTGATGCTGCAGCTATCTTTGCCATGCTCTTCGGCGGCTACGAGGGGATACGCCCAGAGCTTCTTGAGGCGTTTACGATTACAGGAATTGTACATATTCTCTCGGTTTCCGGCTCTCACATCAGTCTCCTGGCAGCGGTCATTGCATGGGTTGCCCTCTTTCTGCACTTGCCGCGTTGGCTGTCGGCCACGGCGGTCATTTTTACGATTGTTGTCTATGTCATCCTCGCGGGGCTCGTAGCCCCTGCTATACGCTCAGGCATCATGGGGGGCGTTGCCTTTCTGGGGCTGATTCTTGGGCGAGAGCGAGATGCCCAATATTTGCTCGTACTGACAGGGCTTCTGATGTTGCTCGTCTCGCCGCTTCTCCTCTTCCATATCAGTTTTCAGCTCTCCTTTCTTGCAACGGCGGGGCTTCTCTTTCTGGCCCCCATTCTGCGTGAATGGATGGAGCGCCTGCCGCGTGTCATTGCAGCGAGTTTCTCTATTACCATGGGGGCACAGCTGGCAACATTGCCGGTTCTTGCATGGCATTTCAATCAGATTTCACTCTCGTCCCTGCTCTCCAATCTCCTTGTTGTACCTCTCGTCGATCTCATTATCATCCTAGGTCTTGCAGGCGGCATTGCGGCGTTTCTTGTTCCCGTGTTCGGGAACATTATCTTTTCCGTTGACAGTCTCCTGCTTGGAGTCACATTTGAGATGACACGTGCGATGGCAGCGCTCCCGCTCTCTCAGATCTGGCTGCCCTCCCTTGGAATTTTATCAGGACTTTTCTACTATATTATTCTTTCTATTCTGCTTTTTCCGAAAGCATATCGCAAAAAAGTAGGAATATTTATTTATCGCTTTCGCTTTAATATCATAATTATTTCTTCTTTTTTATTTATTGCTCTATTTTCTTGGCAGGTGCTGCGCACAGATGAAATGGAGGTGCATTTTATTGATGTCGGGCAGGGGGATGCAGCCCTCGTTGTAACGCCGCACGGCCATGCCATGCTCTTTGATACGGGGGGAACGCGGGACGGAGACTTCGATGTTGGAGCACGCGTCGATTTGCCGTATCTGCGCCACTATGGAATTCACGAAGTGGACTATATCTTTCTCTCACATGCTCACGAGGATCACGCGGCGGGTGCGGGTGCGATCCTCTCACATATGCCTGTCAAGCATGTCTATACCGCCGATGAGGGAACTGCCGCCTACGCGAGAAGCATGCGGCTCGGTGACGGCAGCCCTCTACTGAGGAAAATGAGCAGAGCGGAGGCAGGACAGTCCATTATACTGGACGGGGTGACAGTGGATATTCTCTATGCGCCCTCCTATGACAGCGTGGATCATACAACGGGAAATGAGGTCTCAAACGTCTATCGCGTACGTTATGGAAATGCCAGCTTTCTCTTTACGGGAGATCTTGTGAAGGAGCACGAGGAAAAAATACTTTCCCAAAAAACGGAGCTCCATACGACTGTGCTCAAGGTTCCGCATCACGGTTCGGATACATCCAGCTGTGAGGCCTTCGCGCGAGAAATAAGACCGCTCTACGCCGTTTACTGTGTGGGCGCGGATAACACCT
>ERZ773042.1797-NODE-1797-length-12318-cov-2.360515_pt1 | contig 12318 bp, 11 predicted proteins | sample MGYA00511664_ERZ773042 | MGnify/ENA primary metagenome ERZ773042 (study PRJEB29015, sample SAMEA2737984) | human oral metagenome | biome: human oral; feature: human-associated habitat; material: dental | place: China | collected 2036 ... | reverse complement strand
ATGAAATTAAGTGATATGCTTAATACGGCAAAAGGAACGGTGGTGGAACCATATATAGGTAAAAATTTATGTCATGACTGGATTTTGGCTCCTCTGAAGGAAACAGGAAAGGCGTTGGATGCCATAGGAGAATTTTATCTTAGATAAAATTTCAATATTTTAAAAGTCTGAATATTGAAGATAAGCAGGAGGAAATATTTTGAAAAAGGGAAATACGTTGGAAAAAAGAATAAATAAAGAATTACATGATAAGATAGTAAAAATACATAAAAATATAAAAAAAGATGTTGAAAAGGCAATAAAAGGGTACAAAAAAGCGTGGAAGGGAAGTGAAAGGGAAGTTTTTGCAGAAGTGGCATTCTGTATACTGACACCCCAGTCAAAGGCGAAAAATGCATGGCAGGCAATTACTGTACTTGTAGAAAATGGACTGCTTTTCAGCGGGGAAGCGGAAGAAATTGCAGAACATCTGAATATTGTAAGGTTCAAGAATAATAAATCAAGATATCTTGTGGAATTGAGGGAACTTATGACTGAAGATGGAGAACTTCAGCCAAGAAAAATCCTTTCAAGACAGGGAAATACATTTGAAAAGAGGGAATGGATTCTCAAAAATATAAAAGGTATGGGAATGAAGGAAGCAAATCACGTACTAAGAAATTTAGGATTTGGAGAAGAAATAGCAATACTTGACAGACATATTTTAAGAAATCTGGCTGCATTGAATGTAATAGATGAAGTTCCAAAATCAATGACAATAAAAATGAGAGCCACAATTGCTGGGATGGCAATTTTTGCTTTGGGGTTCATGAAACCTCCTCGATTTCTTTATACGACCTGTCTATTTTATCGTATAAACCTATGACCAGTGCGGTAAGTCATGAAAGTCTTTTATGTTGTCTTGAGCTTCTTGTTCTCTTTCTGCTAAAGCTTCTCTTAAACCCTTCAATGCATCAAAGGGCATAAAGATTTTTGCTCTGTTTGCCCGAGACATGCGAAGGTGTCCGTAGTGCATCTGAGATGCAAACACATCCTCTTTTGCACCATCTTCTGCTGGCGAGAAACCATGTTTAGGCTTCATTAGTTTCTTCTCCACTACGGTGTCCTCCAATCTGAGCATTTCTCTGACGTGCAGTTGCTTCTGGAAGCAAATCCATTGCCTTGAGCAAGGAGTTCTTTCCAAACCTCTTCTTTATGGCGTTGATAGTATCTTGGCGCTGGCGCTCTTTCTCTAAAACGGTATTGTCCTGGAAAAGCGACGTCTGGATACCTGAGCCCGTTTCTTCTTGAGTGTTTCCAAAGGTAAGACCAACACGATGCACACTTTCTGAAGGTATTACTCTCTCGTCAAAGAAAGATAAAACCTCTGCCATAAGCTCATCTCTAGAGTTAGTAGGGTAAGAGAGTTTCTTAGTGCCACTACTGGATGGAATATGTCTTCTCCAACTCCTGTAGTCTCCCGTCTGCCTAAGCTCTTCCATCTGACTCTCTGTTGCCGAGTAGCCAATATAGATACCAATAGAAGAGCAAACCAGCTTTTGTGTTACAAGCTCTAGCGTTAATGCTTCAACCATCTCTTTGAAGATAAGTCGTGCTCCCTCTATGTCTCTATTGTGGTCAAAGACCTGTGCTGTTGAAACAGAATGACTTTGAGACTTATATGCCTTGATATCTGCAATGGTGGTTGGCTCAATGCCCCATGCATGGTCAATAAGAATTTCTGCATCAACGCCAAATTCTTTATACAGAGGCTCTGTAGGAGTCATTGCAAGTTGCCCCATAGTATGAATATTCATTGCCGCAAGACGCTTTTGAATACCTGCACCAATATGCCAAAAATCAGTTAAAGGTTTATGGTTCCAAAGTTTAAGCTTGTACGACTCTTCATCAAGTTCACCAAAGAAATTTGGACTGTGTTTTGCCGTGATATCAAGCGCTATCTTTGCCAAATATAAATTAGGACCCAATCCACAGGTAGCAGGAATACCAGTGGTTTTTGCCACGTCTGCACGGATCTTCTCGCCCAACTCTCTTGCCGTACATCCGTAAAGCGATAAGTACGGTGTTACATCAATAAATGCCTCGTCAATGGAGTAAACGTGGATGTCTTCTGGGGCAATGTATTTAAGGTACACCGAATAGACATCTGCAGAGCGCTCTACATACAAAGCCATACGAGGAGGTGCTACCTCGTAAGTAAGATTTTTGGGAATCTCAAAAACGCGACAACGTCCAGGAACACCCAACGCACGAAGCGCCGGTGAAACCGCCAAACAAATTGTCTTTTCTGTCCTGGTAAGATCAGCCACAACAAGCTTGGCCTTCATGGAATCAAGGCCTCGCTCAACACATTCAACTGATGCGTAGAAACTCTTTAGATCAATAACCAGGTACTGTTTTTGAGAAGGTGCCATGGCTTAAATAAGCACAATGCCTTGCGAGACTTTTTCTGCCACGTCATTACCTACAAGATAATGGACAATCTCAAGGCCAAACTTAAGAGCTGTTCCTGCACCTTGACTGGTAATAAAAGAGCCATCGACACAAACAGCATCTTGCGAAAGATTGGCGCCATTCTCTGAGAGGAAATGCTGAAAGCCAGGGTTGGAAGTGGCCTTCTTACCCGCAAGCAATCCGCGCTTGGCGTAAATTGAAGGAGCGGCACAAATTGCAGCAAGTGCGCGACCGTCTGCGGCAAACGAATCAACCGCCTGCATAAGTGGCTCACAAGCTTCAAGATTAGTGGTTCCAGGAAGACCTCCCGGAAGTACCAACATGCTGTAATCATCAAACGAGACCTGACTGAGCAACTTGTCTGTTAAAAAGGTAACCTGATGAGAAGAAGTCACATTCAAAGAATCAGAGATAGACACTTTGTCACAAGGAATACCTGCACGATATAGGACATCAACAACGCTCAGTCCCTCAATCTCTTCACAGCCATCAGCAAAAAAGACAGCAACACGCTTGTCAGTACATGGTGTAAACATCTGACTCCCTTCTCGTCTAAAACTAGTACAAGTGTACGCCTTTTTACACAAAAATGGACACTCAAGTTTGTGCTTGAGTGTCCAAAATTTTACCCAGTTAAACTGTTACAGAAAGTAACCGCCAAGCCCTCTGTAACCTGGCGAGAAACCCTACTCCTCGCTAATACCCTCGTTAATAGCCTGAGCAATAGCTTCTTGATCATTAGAAGCACGAAGCAGAGACTTAAACTCATCTCTCATCAGAAGTACAGCGGTCTTAGACAGAAGCTTAATGTGAGTAGTGCCAGCTTCTCCATCTGGAACAAGCAGTGCAATAGCAACATCAACGGGCTTCTCGTCAAAAGAAGGCCACTCAAGAGGGGTGCTGTTCTTGAAGACAAAGATAGCTGCATCCTTGATAGCAGCATCTTTTGCGTGAGGAACTGCAAAACCATCAGTCATGCCAGTCTCGCCCATTTCCTCGCGAGCCAAGAAAGCATTGTAAACAGCGTCTGCATCATCAGTTACGCCAGCCTCCAGTGCCTTGTCGGCAATAAAACGCAGGACATCATTACGGCTCGCTACGTTTTGATTTACAAAAACATTGTCTGCCTTAACAAAACCGCTCATGAATCTTCCTTCCGTATGTTTGAGCTTTGTGGCTCAGTAACTTCGTATGTAGTAATAATACCCGCAATGAAACAAAATTTGCCTTGAGAAACTTTACTTTAGAGCCATCCTCATAATCTGTTGAACATCTGCTGTTTTAAGCTGCATAAAGTTACCCGCATGATCTCCACCGCGAGCATCAATAGTGCCCTCAGCCATCTGGAGAATATCTTCTTCTGAAGGGTTTACTCCAAGCTCAGCAAGAGAGGTTGGCATACCAATTGCATGACACCACTGATTCCAAGCTTCAATTCCTGCAAGACCTGTAGCTGTTGGGTTATGGAAGTTGTTTTGAACTCCAAAAACATTGACTGCAAACTGCGCAAAGCGCTCTGGATCTTGACGTATAACGTAGCGAGCCCAGCTTGCCCAAATAGCCGTGAGACCAGCACCGTGAGCTACATCATACTTTGCGCTGAGCTCATGTTCTATGGCGTGAGATGCAAAATCACTTACGCGACCAGTGCCGGTAAGACCGCAGTGAGAAAGCGACGATGCCCAAAGCAAATCTGCGCGCGCAGCGTAGTTCTCTGGTTCTTTGACAGCAACCAGAACAGCTTCTTTTACGGTGCGTAAGAGACCCTCAGCTAGCTCGTCGGTGAGTGCAACGTCTTTCTCGAGCGTAAAGTAACGCTCCATAGTGTGCATCATAATGTCAGCACCCGTTGATGCTGTCTGATATGCACTCACGGAATAGGTGAGCTCTGGATTCATGATGGCAAAGCAGGGACGACCACTTTGATGATGATAAGAACGTTTAAGGACACGCCCATCAGCCAGCGTAATGTTCATAACAGAAGAATCTGAGGTCTCAGAGCCAGTTCCTGCGATAGTAGAAATGACACCAATAGGAGCTGCCTTTGAAACACTGACCTTATGCAAATAGAGGTCTTCAAGAGAGACATCATTGGCTAAGCCGTATGCAATAGCCTTAGCAGAATCCATAACAGATCCGCCACCGATAGCCAAAATGAAGTCAATGCCCTCGCGTTTACCCAGCTCTACAGCTTCTTCTGCAAGCTCTAAACGAGGGTTAGGGACAACTCCATCACAGTCAACATAAGCAATTCCAGCTTTGCTTAAAAGCTGGTGGATCTGGTCAAGCAAGCCACTCTTTACCACGTGATTGCCGCCAAAATGCACCAGCACCTTGCTGCCTCCATGGGCAGAGACAAGCTCTGCCACACGAAATTGAGTATCTTTTCCAAAAACCACCTGAGTAGGTACAACGTACTCAAAATTAACCATGACTAAGGACCTTTCTTACCTACTCGAACAACATCTTAAGCGCGAGGCTCTTCTCCCCACCAGAACGTTGCAACAGTTCCAGGACCAGTATGAACGCCAATTGTTGCACCAATAGTAAAGATGTTGATATCGCCTGTCTGAGGAAGCTTTTCTTGAATAAGCTCTTTAACAGCCTGGGCATCAGAAGCGCACTCGGAGTTAGAGATAAACACCTTACACGCATAAGCATTTCCCTGCTCAGCAGTTTGAGTCATAACCTCAACAACACGAGCAATTGCTTTCTTCTTACCACGTGCCTTCTCTTTAACAGCCAAAGATCCGTCAGCTTCAACATCCATAACAGGACAAATATTAAGCATGCCGCCAAGCAAACCAGCTGTCTTAGAAATGCGACCGCCACGAACAAAGAAAGTCAAATCTGTTGAGAAGAACCATCCATATACACGGTGACGAGCTTCTTTAGCCCAAGCAACAACCTCGTCAAAAGACAAACCCTCATCATGCTTATCGGCAAGACCATCTACAAGCAGGCCATATCCAGAAGACGCCTGAAGAGAGTCGACAACCTCAATCTTTCTGTCTGGGAATTCCTGCTCAATCTCTGCCTTTGCCTGGCAGGCAGACTCATATGTTCCAGAAATGCCCGAACTCAATGTAACATGAAGAACGTCTTTGCCTTCCTCCAGGAAAGGACGCCAGAAGGCCATGTACTCACCAATTGATACCTGTGAAGTGCGGCACTCAGCACCTGCAAGCATCTTTTTATAGAGATCTGCTGGTGCATTAGTGCGACCAAAGTCATCCTTGCACTGAACGCCATCAAGTTCGTAGTTGAAATATACATATTTCACATCACGTGACTGAAGGTACTGCTCACTTACATCAGCAGTTGAACAACAAGTTACAACATAATCAGACATACGGTCTCCCAAAGTACCTTAAAGAGGCAACAATAAAATCTGCTCAGACAAAGAAAAGTATACTTCTTCTCACATTTTGACGCAGCAATCCCATCAACTAGGTAAAAATCACGTATACTTTCTCCCGAATAATTACTAAAACCATACGCATAAAAAGGATTATACGTGTCATCTCCAGCTCATACACCTTCTAATATTCTTACACACAATTCCTCGCAAACGCTCATCTGGAAAGGTGCTCTTTTATTCTGTGCCCTTGTGTGGGGAGGCTCTTTTGTAGTCATCAAAGATGCAATCAACTATATCCCTACCGCCTGGTTGATGACTTTACGGTTTACACTTTCTGTTGTCGTAGTTGGAATCATCTTCAAAAAAAGACTTAAGAAGAATCTTGATATCAAGCATCTTAAATTTGGTGCACTCTTAGGAATTCTAAATGGCTTTGGATTCCTTCTTCAAAACGGAGCGCTTGCCTACACTACAGCGGGTAAAACAGCTTTTATCGCCTCTATCTATTGTGCAATGATACCATTTGTCAATTGGCTCATTGCAAAAAAGAGACCCCATATCTCCAGCATTATTGCTGCTTGTATGTGTGTTGTGGGAATTGGTCTTATCTCACTTGGAACAGACTTCTCATTTTCCTTTGGTACCGGCGAACAAATGGCTTTAATATCAGCAATTATTTTTGCATTTGTTTTTGTACTTACTGCAGAACTTTCACACAAACTTGACATCATTACACTTACCATAGTTCAGCTTGGTGTAAGCACTCTTCCTTGTCTAGGTTGGGCTCTCCGTTTTGAAACTATGCCAAACTTTTCTCAAATTCCTTCTACTGCGTGGATAGCGCTTGCATACATCATTTTCATTGCAACTGCTCTTACTGGTGTACTACAAAATCGATCACAGAAATCTGTTGCACCTGTTCAAGCATCACTTATCATCTCTTTGGATACCATTTTTGCAGCAGTTTTTGGCGTTATCTTCCTTGCTGAAGTTATTACCCCTACGATTTTCCTGGGCTTTATTGTTATCTTCGTTGCAATCTTTATCAGTGAACTTGGCGAGAAACCCGCAGAACCTCAAACCACCTTAAAAAGCTAAGAGCTCTCTACACAAAACATGCCTAAATAAAAAGCCCGCATCTGCGGGCTTTTTCTACATGAAAAACAATGCTTACATCTCACGAGAGCTCATCATGGGGCCATCGGACCAAAGTGTAATCTCTCCTGAAGCTAATGTTTTAGGGACATCAATAAGGCGCTGGTTGGAAGAGCCTCTAAAACGCAAGGTAATATCGTGGAGACTCTGAATCCATGGACCATCTACCAAAACGTCTATACAAGACAGAATGCGATCGGTGTACTCTGTATGCCACTTTCCCTCAGTCAGCTGATCCCAGGTGTGTCCTGAATACATCCAGATACTCTTTTGTGGATAGGTAGCTCTGACCTTCTCGACAAATTCAACAAGACCTTCTTGGTTTTCTGGCTCAAAGGGCTCTCCACCAAGAATAGAAAGGCCATTAATATAGACAGGCGCAAGTGAATCAATAATTTCTTGCTCTACTTCTGGGGTAAACTCTCCACCGCTCTTGAAGTCCCATGCCTCGTAGTTAAAGCAGCCTTCACAGTGCAAGCGACAGCCTGAAACAAACAAAGTTGTTCTTACGCCAACACCATTTGCAATGTCTGAAAACTTAATATTTGAATAATTCATACATAACCTTTAATGGGTAACCTCCGCATATTTTGGATGTTACCTGATACAGATAATAAAAACGAGCAGAAGGGCTTAAGTGCTCTTCTGCTCGTTTGTCTGGTACTTAAAACTTAGAGGTGAAGGACGCGGTCCTTAATCTCCTGGGTACGGCCCTGGTTCCAGAACTGGGTACCAATGTAGCCGCAAGTACGACGAGCAACGTTCATCTTGGTCTGGTCACGGTTGCCACAGTGTGGGCACTCCCAAACCAGCTTGCCGTCCTCCTCGACAATCTGAATCTCACCGTCATAACCGCACTCCTGGCAGAAGTCAGACTTGGTGTTGAGCTCTGCGTACATGATGTGGTCGTAGATGAACTGCATAACACTGAGAACAGCCTCAATGTTGTCCTGCATGTTAGGGACCTCAACGTAAGAGATTGCTCCACCTGGAGAAAGACGCTGGAACTCAGACTCAAACTGAAGCTTCTGGAATGCGTCAATCTCTTCTGCAACGTGGACGTGGTAGCTGTTAGTGATGTAGCCCTTGTCGGTAATGCCTGGGATAACACCAAAGCGGCGCTGAAGTGCCTTAGCAAACTTGTAGGTAGTGGACTCAAGAGGAGTTCCGTAGAGGGAATAGTCAATATCCTCTGCTTCTTTCCACTCGGTGCACTTATCATTCATATGCTGCATAACCTGGAGTGCAAATGGAGTTGCCTCTTTGTCGGTGTGGCTGTGACCAGTCATAGCCTTAACGCACTCGTACAGACCTGCATAACCAAGGGAGATAGTAGAGTATCCGCCGTAAAGAAGTGGATCGATAACCTCACCCTTATCCAGGCGAGCAAGTGCGCCGTACTGCCAAAGGATAGGAGCAGCATCGGACAGAGTGCCCTTCAAGCGATCATGACGAGCACGAAGTGCACGGTGGCAAAGCTCAAGACGCTCATCAAAGATCTTCCAGAACTTGTCCATATCGCGACCAGCAGAAAGAGCAACGTCAGGAAGGTTGATGGTTACAACACCCTGGTTGAAGCGACCATAGTACTTAGGCTTGTTTGGCTCATAGTTCTTTGCGCGAGCAACGTTGTTGAAGCCATTACCAGAACGGTCTGGAGTCAGGAAGGAACGGCAACCCATGCAGGTGAAGGTATCACCCTCGCCTTCCTTCTCGCCCTTAGAAAGCTTGTACTCCTTCATCTTCTTCTCAGAAATGTAGTCAGGGACAAGACGACGAGCGGTGCACTTTGCAGCCATCTGAGTGAGGTAGTAGTACTTGGAATCCTCGTAAACGTTATCCTCTTCAAGAACGTAGATAAGCTTAGGGAATGCAGGAGTAATCCAGACACCCTCCTCGTTCTTTACGCCCTGATAACGCTGACGGAGCATCTCCTCGATGATGAGTGCAAGATCCTGCTTCTCCTGCTCATTCTTTGCCTCGTTGAGATACATGAAGACGGTGATGAAAGGAGCCTGACCGTTGGTGGTCATCAAAGTGACTACCTGATACTGAATGGTCTGAACGCCACGAGAAACCTCATCACGAAGGCGCTTCTCAACCATCTCGTTGAGCTGCTCAGCAGAGAGCTCAACACCAACGGAGTTCATCTCCTCCATAACGGTCTTGCGAATCTTCTTACGAGAAACATCAACAAAAGGAGCAAGGTGAGCCAGGGAGATGGACTGACCACCGTACTGGCAGGATGCTACCTGAGCAATGATTTGAGTTGCAATGTTGCATGCAGTGGAGAAGCTATGTGGGCGCTCAATCAGAGTACCGGAGATAACAGTGCCGTTCTGCAGCATGTCATCAAGGTTAATGAGGTCACAGTTGTGCATGTGCTGTGCAAAGTAATCGGAATCGTGGAAGTGGATGAGACCCTCATTGTGAGCAGCAACAATGTCCTCTGGAAGAAGCTCACGCTGAACGAGGTCCTTAGAAACCTCACCAGCCATGTAGTCACGCTGAACAGAAACAACGGTAGGGTTCTTGTTGGAGTTCTCCTGCTTGACTTCCTCGTTGTTGCACTCAATCAGAGACAGAATCTTGTCATCAGTGGTGTTCTTATGACGCTTCTGGTTCTGGATGTAGCGGTAAATGATGTACTTACGAGCAACCTCAAAGCGGTCAAGAGCCATGAGCTGATCCTCAACAAGGTCCTGGACCTCCTCGACGGTGACGGTGTGTCCAGCCTTCTCACACTCATCGGTAACGTTAAGGGAAGCAAACTGAATCTCACGCTCAGTCAGGCGCTGATCCTCAGGGACCTCTGCGTTAGCTTTAGCAATTGCGTTAACAATCTTCTCAACCTCGAAGATGACCTCTGAGCCATTGCGCTTGATAATCTTCATGTGCAAACTCCTTGAACAAACGTTGGTGAAAGCAACGCTTTCATGCGTGTTTAATTGGATTATCACTGCGGTTCCTAAGCTTTTGCCTAAGCGAAGTGATTGGGAACCCGCTTGTGTGATGGGAACTACTATGCCACAACTTATAGTGTTTGGGTTCGAGAACTATAACAATATATTGTAAAATTTCCACACGAATACAAAATTATGTATTGACACGTTGCGGCAACCAATATCTCTGCAGGTAGAAAATTAGCTAGAAACTTCGCTAATTACAAAATTTATTAATGGTCAAAAAGTAATTCGATTTTTTGTATGTAGGCATTCGTCGCCTTTCACAAATGCGTCACAATTCGCCACTCAGTGCTCACTTTTGTTGAGCGTTTGGGGATTAAAAAAGCCGACACAAACTGTCGGCTTTGATAACTAATCTAATGGAGGCTGTGGACGCCAGGTTGCATCTTTATAGATAAGGCGTGCATCCTTCCAGCCTTTTATAAGGCGAGAAAGGCCAGACGAGAAGTGCGCTCTATCTACCAAAATGAGTCGAATAATCTCTTTTGCAAAGGTCAGCGCAGTACCAACACCAAAGAGCACAGGATTGTAATCACCATGAACTTGGAAGTAACGGGCAATATAGCCGCGGTTACGTGTGATGTAGTAGCGCGTCATATCAGAGGTTGAATTAAGCTGGCGCACAGAACCAATACTCTGACCAGGAACTTCTCGACATCTTGAAAGGACAAAGTCTGAAATCAAAATAGGCTGCGTTACCTTGCTGGCTAAATAACCATACAAAGCATCGTCCCAATAGATAAAGAAGCGCGCATCAGGTAGACCAATCTTCTGCACTACAGAACGCTTAAAGCAAGCACCCTCAAAGCACATAACATTGCACTCACGATAAGGCACACCGTCAAAGCCAGCCTTTGCCAGCGGATTATAGATGCCCAAGGCAGTGCTAAAGCGATACTGCCAGAAGAAAGGACCGCCGTCAAAGTCGTAGCGCTGACCTTGGATAACCTCAGCCTTGTCTGACCATGCGTCAAGCTTATCAAGACCATCAGGCAGCACGGCTACGTCATCGTCCATAACCCAGAACCACTCAGCACCCAGCTCATAGCCTACACGCACACCCTCAGAGAAGCCGCCGGAACCGCCAGTGTTTTGCTCCATAGGTACATAACACACGCGATTAGTGCCACCGTGAGCATCAGGATCTTCGGTGGTTTCTCCCCACATGGTTTTGACCTTCTCGGAAAACTCAGACACAAGCGAGGACGTCTCAGAGGAGTTCTCGTTGTCCACAACAATGATGCGCCATGGAGCCTGCGTGAGCTGCGTAATGGAATTAAGCAGGTTGGAAAGCAGTTCCTGGCGTTTAAAGGTAACTATGACAAGAGCGGTGCACTTCATATTTCCTCAAAATGTGACTTCGAGAGTGGGTTTAGTACCTCTATAGTATAAAGCAGCAATCAAAAGGAGTTTAGATGAGTCACGCTCAAAACCACCAACCTTTGGTTTCTCTTGTTGTGCCCATATACAACGTTGCAGACTATCTGGAGCAATGCCTAGCAAGTATTCAATCGCAGAGCTACACAAACCTGGAGATTATCTGCTTAAACGATGGCTCAACAGACTCGTCTTTAGCTCTTTTGGAAGCATATGCTGCCCGTGATGGACATATTGTCATCATTGACAAAGAAAATGAGGGCTACGGAGCAACATGTAATCGTGGCATTGCCGCAGCTCACGGCTCATGGGTGGGTATAGTTGAGCCTGACGATTACCTTGAGCCAACCATGGTTCAAGAGCTTGTTGATCTTATCCAAAAAAACGGCGGAGAAGACCAGGTAGATATTGCACGTTCTGCGTATTGGCGCGTGTTTGGTAACCAGAAAAACGGCCGAGCAGGAGCAAAGTCGCAGTTCAAAGGAGCTGCCGGCGCTGCCGAGTACAGAGTTCCCTGCGCTTATAAGGGCCGTGTTAAACCCAAGCTACAGCCTTGTTTAATTGATCAGATGGCACAGCTTCTGTTACACCATCCAGCCATTTGGACGGCACTCTATCGCAAGGAATTCTTGACCCAGAACAACATCAACTTCAAAGAAGTTCCTGGTGCAGGCTGGGTGGACAACCCCTTCCTCATTGCGTCGCATTGTTGTGGTGCTCGTCTGGTGTACACAGACTCTGCGCTCTACAACTATCGCGAGAATGGCTATGCAGAAGCTGTCGTTTTTGCACAGCGTCAACCCAAAATCCCACTTGAACGCTGGAACGACATGATGGACGTTGTGGACACACGCGACATCACCTCAAACGTAGTGCTCAACGCGCTTACGCTGCGTGGCATCAATTACGCACTGCTTACAAAAGATGCACTTACCTGGCGAGAAAAACATGATGCTGCAAGTGAGATTGACTCAGAGGTACACGATCTTCTTGCCAAGAGCTTTG
>ERZ773042.1795-NODE-1795-length-12321-cov-8.460215_pt1 | contig 12321 bp, 11 predicted proteins | sample MGYA00511664_ERZ773042 | MGnify/ENA primary metagenome ERZ773042 (study PRJEB29015, sample SAMEA2737984) | human oral metagenome | biome: human oral; feature: human-associated habitat; material: dental | place: China | collected 2036 ... | reverse complement strand
TTCCGCACGCGTCACGAAGTGCACCCTTGATAATGGCAAAGTCCGTTCCGTGCTCAACAGGCTGGACATCGTAATTGAGGATTGCAGCTGTTATCGCACGACTCATCTCATTCATCATATAGGGATTGCTGACCTTCTTGATGTATTTGACAAGCTCTTTGTTGGTGATAATATAGCCAGCTCTTGCCCCTGCGAGCCCGAACCCTTTTGAGAACGTACGAACACTGATCATGTAATTATATTTTGGTCCGAGCATTACCGCCGATTCTTCTCGCGGGATAAAGTCTGCATAAGCTTCGTCTATTATTGCATACACTTTCAGCTCCTCGCACTTGCTAACTATGCGCTCAAGCTCAGCATTGGACAGAAACTGCCCTGTCGGATTGTTGGGATTATCAATGTATACGAACGAAGTATTGCTATCTATCGCAGCAATTAATCTATCCACGTCTTCTTTAAAATTATTCTCATCGCTCATATCTATCCCGTGCACTTTCACGCCCATTATCCGCGAGTACTCGACCATGTCGGTAAATGTCGGCATAAACATGACTGCTTCAGCATCGGGTTTTGCAAAAACATTTACAAGAAGATATAGTGCCGAAACACTTCCGTCGGTCATAACAACATTTTCCGGCTCAATGAAAGCATAGTCTTGCCAGTACTTGACGACAGCTTCCTGCGCTTCTTTGCTATGCGGGTATTGATAAAGTCTGTTTACGTCAAAATTATGGACAATATCCACAACTACATCAGGAAATCCGTAGGGATTTATGCCTAGACTACAATCTAAAGTATTCTCATCTGCAAGCGGTGTGTTATCTGCGTAACTCCGTATATCGGGCAGCAGTTCATCGCGAATCTTTGTTTTATCGATACTCATATTGACGCCTCTCGTATTTTGCTGTTAGTTATTATAAAGTGATAGTAGACACAAAGATCATTTATACTTATATTATATTGAATAAGATGTAAATTCAAAATAATTACTACATAGATAGATACAGACTGGTCTTGAATAAAATTTCTACACAGTCACCAATATATAAACAAAAAGACGCCTAATCGCGAATCGTGCCATTTGAAAACTCTAATGCCATTGATTTCAGTTATGTTAAGCGTCTTTTAATCTATAATTATTGTAAATAGATATTTATTCACTTATTCCAAGATGGAGTTAAATATCATTTCTGCTTATCAAGCTTCGCCTGCAGTTTCTTACCCGCCTTGATTTCTTCCTTAGTCCAAGGTATTGCCTTGCACACTACAACATACCTAGCTTCATCATAGTCATATGCACAAGTGCTGAGTGTAATAATCTTGTCATTCGTTGTCGCAGTAATGCCTGTACTAATTTTAGAATTCTTTATTGCATAGTTAATAAATGCTTGTTTATCTGCTTGATTATTAAACGAATACTTGTACGCATCACTCGTAGCCGGAGTAATATATGACGAAATTATTTGCAGATGATACTTTTTATCAGGTGTAATAAGTTCAAAAGTCTTATGATCCTTGTAGTAGTCCGTCTCTTTTGTGTAACCCCTTAGCGATTTGAACATGCTGCCATCATGCATATGATGCCCGTAAATAATCGTATTGAAATCAGAGAAATCAGCACTGTTCCTATAATCCATAAAAATCGAACCGGAAACGCTATACTTTTTGTTAATGTCAGAGTGTAAGTACTGGTCATTATCTTTTCCGTGCATTATTGGATAGTTGATTATGGTATCTTTCTGGTAAATCCATCCAACTACATCAGGATTCAATTTCTTAAGTGCATCAAAATCTACAACACCCGTGAATTGATTAGGATCCACTTTTGCTTCCTTTGCAACCTGCTTAAATCCACTTCTCGAATGGTAGTATTTATAAAGTGCTGTTCCGACTTTGTATCCACTTACCACAATCACACAAACCAAGCAGAATATGATTACCCTAAATGCCCAGTCCATCGCACTATTTCTTTTGCCACTCTTGTTGGTCTTTTTGCTCATATTTTCCTTCTTATCCATTTTCTTTTCTTAGCCACCGTTATCTTATAAGTTTCTTTTGCTTCTAACTCACGAGTTTAAGGCACGTGGTCGCTTGCTTCAATGCCTTTATTTCAATGCCTTTATATTTATCACTTATCATAGTCATATCCCCTTCTGTATTAAATCTTATGAACACACCTCATGAAACTAAATTATATCATTGCAAAATATTGAACTCAATATCATGAAACGAACTGTATTATTAACAAGTATCATAACCTATTCATCACATTATTCTGTATAATGATATCAGCGCAAGTTTTATTATAGCAATTTGCAAACAATGATTTTGACGGTTCTGTGATTTACGTCATAACATTCTAAATACATTTATATATGGAGAGTAGAAAATGGGCAAAGAAATTTTAAAGCTTCAAAACGGTAGCGACATTCGAGGAATCGCTATGAACGGAGTTGAAGGTGAGGATGTAAACCTGACAAGGTACAATGCACTTGCAATTGGTGCGGCATTTGCACACTGGTTAGGCTTCAAGGTAGGGAAGAACTCATTCGACCTCAAGATATGCGTAGGAAGAGATCCCCGCATCACTGGTCCAGACCTAGCTGATGCACTCATGTCGGGTATGGCATATCTAGGTGTTCAAGTAAGCGATGCAGGTCTAGCTTCCACCCCGGCTATGTACATGTCGACAGTTATGCCGTTCTACGAATTTGATGGAGCAATAATGGTTACGGCGAGTCATCTGCCATTTAACAGAAACGGTTTCAAATTCTTTACCGCTGAAGGCGGACTCAACAAAGCAGATATCAAGGAGGTGCTCGAATACGCGGCAAGCGCACACATACTTCCCTTCGAATACAACGCTGAGAGCGTGAACCTCATGCAGATGTATGCTGCTCACCTCCGTTCGATAATCAGCACGGGAGTTGGTGGTGATTTAAGCAACATGAAAATTGTTGTAGATGCTGGAAATGGTGCTGGCGGCTTCTTTGCTACTAACGTCCTCGCCCCTCTTGGTGCGGATATCAGTGGCAGTCAGTTCCTTGATCCTGATGGTACTTTCCCTAACCACCAGCCAAACCCTGAGAACAAGGATGCTATGGAGTCGATTTGCAAACAGGTGCGCGAGACTGGTGCTGACCTCGGAATCATATTTGACACGGACGTTGATAGAAGTGCCGCTGTAACATCAGAGGGTAAGCCAATCAGCAGAAACGCAATCGTTGCTCTTGCTGCTGCCATTGGGGCAGATGACTATCCTGGCGGAACTGTCGTTACTGATAGCATCACATCAAATGAGCTCCATACGTTCCTCGAAGATAAACTCGGTTTAAAACACCTCAGGTATAAGAGAGGCTACAAAAACGTAATCAACAAGGCAATTGAGCTATCAAAGAAAGGCGAAAATGCATTCCTCGCTATCGAGACTTCGGGCCACGCAGCTTACTCTGATAACTACTATCTAGATGACGGTGCTTTCCTTGCTGTTCAAACTATTATCAATGCGGCTAACCTCAAAAAGGAAGGTAAAGGCATTGAGCACATGATTGCAACCCTCGCCGAGCCTGCTGAATCAGTAGAGATTAGATTTAATCTGACTACAGATAACTTTGGTGAAGTTGGAGATAAAATCCTCGAGGACATGAAAGCTTGGGTTGAGCAGAATGAAGGTCTATCGCTCGAACTTCCTAACTACGAAGGAGTACGGATTAACTATAGCCTTGATGGTCATGATGGTTGGTTCCTGCTTAGGAAGTCACTTCACGACCCTGTGATGCCGCTTAATATTGAGTCTGTCAGCGAGGGCGGAGTAAAAATAGTACTTTCACTCATCAAGAAATTTCTCGAAGGTAGAGAAGGAATAGATATTTCCGTACTCAGCTAAATTTACAATTTTATAAAAACTAAGTTCAAGCTATCTTCACAACATGCAAAAGCAAGAGCTACGAAGTTAACTTCGTAGCTCTTTTATTGTTATTCTTTTATAAGTCTCTCTACTACGATATTATATCCATCAATGTCTACAGCTTTAACTTCTGTATCTTTAGGAATAACCTCTCTACCGAGAGCATGTAGCACCTCGCCGCCAAAATCCACTTTACCTTTAAGCTTCAAATCGTCTACTGTTCTTCCAATATGACCTACATACCTTTGTTTTATTTCTTCTCTATGCTTAGCCGTAATATTGCTTACTATTGTAAATAAAATAATGAATATCATCGCAATGACTGCAGTTACAGCTGGCGAAAGACGTAAGAGCGATGTTCCAATGGCTGCTTCAAAAACTGCATTGGCATTAGATCCCGCGCTCTGACATCTCCCATACCAAAATGGCAGATGACTTCGCCTCTCAACGATATAGACAACTATCGCGTATAAACACATGAATATACCAAATCCCGTGAGGACTATGTCTAAGCCCGATACATATGCATTTTTACTCTCATTGCCATACGTATCCATATAAGATTCAACAAAAAGTTCATATAATCCTCCTATAGCTAATCTGAACATTATCGTTAGCAAAATTAATGGAATAATCTGCCTCAGAGGGATATGATTTTTTATATAAGTTATAACCTTTTTCATTTCATCCTCCTTTCATGGGTATGGTATCTGGCACTTTTATGTAATCACACACAAGTTCCTTCGCCGCATTTATCGTTCTTACCATAAGAACGATTGTGGACTGATACTCTGTCCTCATCATAATTGCTGTGCTATTTATATGATTATGATATCACTTTAATATCATATGTCAACGTATTCTCTTGTACAAATAATGTACATTCTTAGCACGTGGTTCTCCGTACCTTGATAGCTAAAATAATTAATTACCACTAAAAAAGCGAGATGCAGATAGTCTACATCTCGCTAGTTTCTTATTAGATTGTTATGCCCAAGCTCTCACTCTGCCATCTGGGCGAGCATCTCAGCATCCTTGGCACGTTGCTGTTCGATATTCTCTTTCAGCATCATGTCCTTAACCTTCATGAGTCTTGTCTGATTACCTCTCTCGTTCTCATCAAGTTTCATCTTGATATACTTGATGGTCTCCTGGTAGTTTGGTATCTTGACATACTCAAGAGCATTAACACGTCTTCTGGTCTTCTCAATCTCGTCAGCTATGAGCATAGCTTCCTTCTCCATTCCTGCAAGTTGAAGCAGTTTAGGAAATAGAATCGACAACTTTTCAATTGACTTATCGAGTTCTCCTGATGTGGTCGCAAATCCGTAAGGATACACGCTTCCAGTCTGCGTATTCTCCTGCTCAAAGTCGAAAGACGGAACATCGATACTCATTACGTTTTTCTCTGTCGCAACGAGTTTAACGCTCTGCTTAGGGTACATTAAAGCTTCTTCCAGCATCTCTGGTGTCATTACAGCACGCGCTACAGAGAAGCTTCCATATACCTCTTCAAGCATTGGCTCCACCTCTTCACGAAGTGCCTTAATCTCTCTAGCGAGATCGAGAAAGATTCGCATAAGCTCATCTCTCTTATCCTTCATGAGCTTGTGACCTTTGATAGCTACCTTGAGTTGCCCTTTAAGCTTAGACATGACCATTCTAGTTGGATTAACATTTAGTCTTGCCATAAGATCATCCCTTTCTTACTGAGCTACTTCTGCTCATAAAATTCATCGAGGTACTCTTTCTTTACACGTTTGAGCTCTGATCTAGGCATAGTTCTGAGAAGCTCCCAGCCAACGTCTAGTGTTTCCTCAATGGATCTATCCTTCTCGTATCCCTGAGATACGTACTTGTTCTCAAATTCATCGGCAAACTTTGCATAAAGCTTATCAACATCGCTGAGCGCAGCTTCACCGAGAATAGCCATGAGCTCCTTACACTCCTTACCTCTTGCATAGATAGCAAAGAGCTGATTCAGTACGTCTGCATGATCCTTACGAGTCTTGCCTTCACCGATACCCTTATCCTTCAGACGTGATAGCGACGGTAGTACATCGATTGGTGGTGTAACACCCTTTCTATATAGGTCTCTAGATAGGATAATCTGTCCCTCTGTGATATATCCTGTAAGGTCAGGAATTGGGTGAGTGATATCATCCTCAGGCATCGATACGATTGGAATCATAGTGATTGAACCATCGATTCCCTTCTTTTTACCAGCTCTCTCATACATTGTAGCAAGGTCAGTATACAGATATCCTGGATAACCACGACGTCCTGGAACTTCTTTACGAGCAGCGGAAACCTCACGAAGAGATTCAGCGTAGTTCGTAATATCTGTGATGATAACGAGAACATGCATGTTCTGCTCAAATGCTAGGTACTCAGCTGCAGTGAGCGCCATACGAGGCGTCGCAATACGTTCTACAGCAGGGTCATTAGCGAGATTGAGGAACATTACTGAACGGTCGATAGCTCCACTCTTGCGGAAGTCTGTCATGAAGAACTCAGCTTCCTCGTAAGTGATACCTACGGCGGCGAACACTACAGCGAACTTACTGTCGGTACCACGAACCTTAGCCTGTCTTGCAATCTGAGCTGCGAGATTTGCATGAGGAAGCCCTGATCCTGAGAATATAGGAAGCTTCTGTCCTCTTACTAGGGTGTTAAGTCCGTCTATAGCGGATACACCTGTCTGAATGAACTCAGATGGATACTCTCTCGCAGCCGGATTCATAGCTAGTCCGTTAATGTCAAGGTACTCTTCAGGAATAATTTCAGCACCACCATCTATAGGTCTGCCCATTCCGTCAAATACTCTTCCGAGCATATCTAGAGATACACCCAGCTGATTTCCGTGACCTAGGAATCTCACCTTACTCTCTTTGAGGTTCATTCCTGCGGAGTTTTCAAATAACTGTACAACAGCATCTGTTCCGTTAAGCTCGAGAACCTTGCAGTGTCTTAGCTCGCCATTTGCAAGCTCGATCTCACCTAGTTCATCGTAGCCTACATCTTCTACACCTTTAACAACCATCAAAGGGCCGGCTACTTCAGAAATAGTCTTATATTCTCTAATCATTCATTTCACCTGCCTTCTTAATAAGCTCTTCTATAGAAGCCTCTAGCTTGCCTACAAGTGCAGCATACTCTCTATCTACCTCATCCTCTTCGAGGTATTTAAATCTTCCTATATCCTCTCTTAGAGGAAGTGAAGTGATTGCCTTAAAGTCGGCATGCTCATGAAGTCCCATTAGTCCTTCATCATAGTAACGCAGAATCAGGTCTAGAAGCTTAAACTGCTTATTCGTAGATGTAAATGTATCAACTTCGTGGAACGCATTCTGGTGCAAATAATCCTCACGAATCATCTTGCAGACTTCAAGCTTTAGTTGGTCTTCCTTAGAGAGACCGTCTACTCCGACTAACTGTACAATTTCGTTCAGTTCATCTTCTTCCTGAAGCAGCTTGAGAGCTCTTGCTCTATGATTTGGGAATTCCTTGTTAACATGCTCTGCAAACCATACGTTAAGTCTATCTGCGTATAGCGAATAACTGTTTAGCCAGTTTATTGCTGGGAAGTGTCTAGCGTGTGCTAAGTTAGCATCTAGTCCCCAGAATACCTTTACGATACGAAGTGTAGCCTGTGATACTGGCTCGGAAATATCTCCTCCTGGAGGCGATACAGCTCCGATTGCGGATAGCGCTCCAACTCTTCCCTCGCTTCCAAGGCATACAACCTTACCAGCTCTCTCGTAGAACTGTGCAAGTCTGGATGCTAGGTAAGCTGGGTATCCTTCTTCACCAGGCATTTCCTCAAGACGACCGGACATCTCTCTTAGAGCCTCAGCCCATCTCGATGTTGAGTCAGCCATGAGAGCTACTGAATATCCCATATCTCTGAAGTACTCAGCAATTGTGATTCCTGTATATACGGATGCTTCTCTTGCAGCTACCGGCATGTCGGAAGTGTTAGCGATGAGGACAGTTCTTCTCATCAGAGATTCACCCGTCTTAGGGTCAACGAGCTCTGGGAACTCATTGAGTACGTCAGTCATCTCGTTTCCGCGCTCTCCGCATCCGATATAAACTACAATATCTGCATCTGCCCACTTAGCTAACTGATGCTGTACTACTGTCTTTCCTGAACCGAAAGGTCCCGGAACGGCAGCTACACCACCCTTTGCGATTGGGAACATTGTGTCGATTACTCTCTGTCCTGTAATCAGTGGCTCTTCAGGAGAAAGCTTTTCCTTGTAAGGACGCTCAACTCTTACTGGCCATCTCTGCATCATCTTAACTTCGATGTCTTTTCCAGATGTATCCTCGATAACTGCTACAGTCTCATCTACTGTAAAGCTACCGCTTTCGATGCTCTTAACCTTACCGCTAACCTTGTAAGGAACCATAATTCTCTGTGTTACAGCGATAGTCTCTTTAACTGTACCGAGAACTTCTCCTACTGAAACCTCGTCTCCAACCTTTGCAACTGGAACGAAATCCCATTTCTTGTCACGATCAAGCGCTGGCTCCGATACACCTCTAGCGATATTGGTACCTGTCTTCTCGAGAAGCACAGACAGCGGTCTCTGAATTCCATCGTAAATAGTCTCAATAAGTCCCGGTCCGAGTTCTACAGACAGCGGTGCTCCAGTCGAATAAACTGGCTCACCTGGCTGTAGACCAGCGGTTTCCTCATATACCTGAATCGAAGCATTTCCACCGCGCATCTCGATAATTTCTCCAGTAAGGCCCTGATTTCCGACCTTAACTACGTCATACATATCTGCGTCGCTCATGCCCGAAGCAACTACTAGAGGTCCGGATATCTTAACGATTTTACCTTGTTCCATGATTACCTCCATTATTTATCGCCAAATAGTATGTCTGCACCAACAGCCTTCTCAACAGCTCTCTTGACGTTGTTAAGACCTGCGCCATAGCTCCCGTCGCTTCCAGGAATTGGAACTATTGCTGGAATACGAAGGGTTTCATATTTTGCGATTTCATTACCTATTTCTTTATAATATTTTTCAGTGATGTAGATGATTCCATAATCATCCTTTACGATACTATGCAATATATCTGTAGCTTCTTCCTTGTTTCTGCAAGCGAATGCATCAAGCCCAAAGACCTTGAAGCCCAGCACACTATCGGCATCACCAATAATACCAATCTTACTCATAAGTCTCCCTCAGTCTTTCTCTAATTAATTCTGGGCTCATCTTGGCTAGCTTACCAGCAAGCACTATGCGGATAGCCTTAATCTCATTTTGCCTGGCTACGAGATAAGCAACAAGTGGCTCAAGGCCAAATGTCAAGGTCTTAGCTTCCCTGCTATATTCCACAAGAAGGTTATCGCAAATCTTCTCAAGCAGTGTAAAATCACCGCTATTATCGATTTGTTCCCCTCCTTCGCTTACCGCTTTTGCAATATCATAAGCCTGAAATTTCTCAGCTGCTTGCTTGAAGTCATCTTCATAGCTGCCTAGGAATATCTGCACATCTACCGTTCCGCCAGGGATAAATACATTTTCAAAGTATTTCCAAGGCTGACCCATCTTCTTGACTCTCGCAAAGGTCTTTAAATTAATGATATCAATCCAAAGGGCTACATATCCCTTAACATAGCTGTTCTTCGAATGCTCGGCCGCTTCGATTATGTCAGCAAAGCAGTACTTGTCACAGACAAAGTCAATCATTTGCGGATCATTAGTACGAGCATGAACATCTACCGCTTCAGCAAGTGCGCTCGCCATATTCTCTGTGAGATTCATAGTTGCACGCTCCTTGACACTCTTAGCCATATCGCTCGCACTGATAGTTCCGCTATCCATGAGCAGTTCAGCTCTATCAACGCCCAGAGACTCCGACTTGAGTAATACCTTTAAATTGTGGTAGTCGGCAGGGTAGCAGAATATGCTTAGTGCCGCGTTGTTCTTGCTTAGTTCTTTCACCTCAGCGAAGAACGAGGCTTCTGCTTCCTTAAGCACTTCCTGATAATTTGTCGCAGTTAAAGCGTTACCTTCTGAACCATAACCAGCATCTTGCAGAACTTTGCATATATCGTCGATATTTTTAGACTCTGTCATATTGCGTAATTGCTCACTTGAAAGCAACTTGCCTTCTTGGCTTCTCACATATGAGCTCGCATATACGAAATCAGTTCCCAAAATATGCCTCCTTTCTGGTTAAAGCGGTTACTTGAATAGAATTCCAGCAACCTCTGCGGTCAACTCTTCTCTTGCATTTGATAACAGCTTCTCTAGAGAAGCATTGTAGGATATTTTACCTCTTCTAAGTATACATCCACCTTCAATATCAACGGTCTCGTCACTTAGTGTAAGCGCTGTTCCTTTGAACAGTTTCACGAGATCCGCACCTATTCTATCTCTATCTGATTTGTTGAGCAGAACCTCTCCACCTTCTTGCTGATATGCGCCGAGCTGTCTGCAGATAAACTTAACATACTCTTCGGTTTCTAGGTTAAGAATCATATCAACTGCTTCTTTGTAGCACTCATCAATAACTGACTGCTTAGCAGCGAGCTTCATCTTGCGCGCATCGAGGTCTGCAACCGACTGTCTTCTGTTAACTAAAACTTCAGCATCATTTTTAGCTCTATCCTCGTAGCTTTGTAGGAGCTCATCTGCTTCTATCTGTGCTTTTTTGAGGATTTCTGTCTTAACTGCTTCTGCTTCGCTTCTCTGACTGTCGGAATAAGCCTGAGCCTCTCTTAGGATTCGCTCAGTTATAGACTCTATACTCATTCTTACCGTCCCTTTCTATAAGCTAGTTACAACGATTTGTGTGCGATTAACCAATCTGAACGCCGTTGTACATGAGGAACGAGATGATGAATGCTAGGATAGCGTATGTCTCTACCATTACTGCATAGATGATAGCGTTACCTAGAGCTCCATCTTTCTTGGAGATAAGCTGCATACCAGCAGCTGCTGCTCTACCCTGTGTATATCCAGATACGATACCTACAACTCCGATTGGAACTCCTGCGAATAGGAACGCAAGTCCCTGTGTAGTCGAAACACTTACCAGGTTGCCACCGAGAATTCCAATCTTGGTAAGAATCAGGATAGCGATAACCATTCCGTAAATACCCTGTGTTCCAGGAAGAGCCTGAAGTACAAGTGTTGAACCAAAGCTCACCTTGTCACCAGACATTACACCGTCAGCTGCCTCACCAGCAATACCAACACCAATAGCACTACCTACACCCGCGATTGTAGCGATTGCTGCACCTAGTACAGCTAAAGTTAGACCTAAACTCATTATTTTGCCTCCTTAATTACATTAATATACTTCGTATCCCTGCTTAGCGGTTCAAATGCTTTACCTTCACCTTCGTAGAATCTACCGAAGAACTCTACGTACTGAAGTCTGCAGGAGTGAACAAATGCTCCAAGAGCGTTGATTCCAAAGTTTAGCGTGTGTCCAAGAATTCCTATTACTAGGAACATAACCACTCCAACTACACTTTTGCCTCCCATCGAAGCCAAGAAGTTAAATACCTGTGCAATCGATGTTGAAGCTAGACCTAGTCCGAGAAGTCTCGAATACGAGAGTATATCGGATAAATTTCCTGTCAACCCACTATAGATATCCCAAATACCGAGTCCCTTCGTAATCCCCTTATTGGTTATGAACGGTAGAATTATTGCTGCTACAAGACCAACAATTGCCATAATCTTGCCAATACCTGGCGCTCCAGAGGCAATCTTGTTTCCAAACAGCATCAATATGATTCCCGCAACTATGAGATACCATGCAAATACATCTTTACATGCATCCAGGAATTTCCCATCCCTTATCTCTTCATAAGCCTTGATTCCCATGCCGACGAATAGATGTACAACACCTAGTCCGCACGAGAACACCAGGAATATCATCGGTGATTTCGCTGGATCTAGCCATAACGGATTGATGACAATTGTCTTACCGAAGAACGTCTTTGCGACTACAGGGATGAGGTCTCCGAAGAAGCTTCCGAACATTATCCCCCAAAATATACTGGAGATTCCGCTGTAGAAGAGTACTTTCAGAAGCTTATATGCGCCTCCCTCGTACAGCTTATTCTTCTTAAGTGCATATACCGACATAACGCATAATATGATTCCATATCCCACATCTCCAAACATGATTCCGAAGAAGATGATATAGAAAATCGAGAATATCGATGTCGGATCAATCTCTTTCCAGTTAGGTAACGAATACATCTCCGTGATAAATTCAATAGGTGCAAAGAACTTTTTGTTCTGTAGGCGTACCGGCACCTCATCCTCTTCATCAGGATCTGTCAGTTCGTACCAACATGTGTATTTTTCTAGCAATTTCTCAACCTTGCTAGAAGCGAATTTTGGTGTCCATCCATCAAAGGTGAACGTCTCATC
>ERZ773042.1791-NODE-1791-length-12328-cov-5.943698_pt1 | contig 12328 bp, 10 predicted proteins | sample MGYA00511664_ERZ773042 | MGnify/ENA primary metagenome ERZ773042 (study PRJEB29015, sample SAMEA2737984) | human oral metagenome | biome: human oral; feature: human-associated habitat; material: dental | place: China | collected 2036 ... | reverse complement strand
TAAAGATTCCACGAGTTTATTATAATACATGTTTTTTAATTATTTTTCTTTTATTTGCAAAATTTATTCCTCAATAAAGTCTCGATATACATTAAGCCCATCCATAAACTTCGAGATGCTAACTCGTCCTCCTGCTGGTGAAAGGCCTTCTTGGAAGTTGACTTCCATTTTGATGGAAAGATGGTCAAATACATATTTTGCATATATCTGAGTATCATCCTGAACCATATCAATTTTAGCTGCTGCAACATTTGCAAGTGCCTTCTTGAGTGCACGTCTCACTCTCTGCTCAACATTTTTCTCACTATCTCCAAGAGATTCAGCAACATCGCTTAGAATCTGTTTCGAATATGCACTGTCGCTTTTCTCCATTCGGTCGTAAATCTTACGGATATCGTTAGTGCCTTTTTCCCCGAGTATGCCAAGTGATCCGAGCATAACATCTAGCCAGTTTTGCTTCCTTTCAGCTGTCAACTCTCTTTTAGCTTGTATCGAGTCACTAGAATTATTAACCTCCATGAATGCGTTTTGAATGTTATTCACGACTTTCTTGAGCTTGATTCTCTCAATTATGTTCTGACACACTCGTTCTATCTCTAACACATTAATTGGCTTGCTTACGAAAAACTCGACTCCTGCATCATAAGCCTGATTTACAAGAGACTTGTCGGATAACTTAGAAATCATGATGAATGCCGTCTCGCGATTGAACTTCTTAACTTCCTTAATAAAGGTAATTCCGTCCATCTCTTTCATCATGAAATCCACCATTATTATCGATGGTCTTTCTTCTTTGATATCCTCAATCGCACACTCAACATCGGTGTTATATCCGATAACAGTGCCGATTTCCCTCTCCGTAATTATGTGTTTCAGCGTTTTTACAACAGCTATGTCGTCATCTAGGATATAAAAATCCATCTAGTTTCCTCCTCAAATCTGCCCGGTGGAATCTCGATTACAAATCTGGTACCACCCTCTTTTCGATTCTTAACTCTGATTCTACCACCGAAGTCATTCTCTACATAATCTCGTACAAGCGAAAGGCCTAAACCTCTTTGTACAAGTCCCGTGTCCATGTTCATCTTAGTTGAATATCCTGGAAGAAAAATTGTTTCAATATCAGCCTCATCGATTCCTGGACCATTATCTTCGACTTCAATGCGATGGCAAGGTCCAAGGCTACTATGTCTACACCATGCTACTAGAACTCTAATCTCTCCATCAGTTCCTTCAAATGCTTCTAATGCATTAACCGTAAGATTTCTGAGAACAGAAATTGTCTTGTAGCTCTCCTTAACCTTAAAATCCATACGCTGATCTATCTCAAACTTTATGTTCATATGTTTAGCCACTGCAGTCTTTAAAATGTTGCTCTTCATGAACTTCAAGATTTCCGACATCAAGAGATCAGGTTCTCCTTGAGAATTTCTGTTTAGGTTGTCTAGTGTATCTAGGATCTCCTGATAGCAGCCCTTAATTTCATGTGTTCCTCTAGCGATTTCGAGAGCGCGTCTTGTGAACTCATCAGAAATTCCTGCCTTCTTCATATCAGTATGTAGAGCATATGCCTCCTTAAGGACGCGCTCTACGTCTTCCTTATTGTTGAGAATGAATCTCATCTCATCAGAGATGGTCACACTTTGATCCACCATAAACTGAATCTTGCGATTATGCGAACGCTCTGTCTGCACCTTTGTGTAGTACTCCATACTGAGAATTATCGTCAGAGCTATTCCAGTTCTCGCCATAGCTATGATCATCAGTGTATTAAACATATCTGTTGATATGAAATTTCCATTTCTTATCAGAGACAGCACATACACTTCTGTCACATTTCCTCCAAAATCTGCTATGAAAGTCGAAATGCAGAAGTACATTAACGGAACTTTCTTGTCTCTATATGCCATAAGACATACTGTAATTATCAGACCATACGTAATAAAGAAAATGGCATCAGGAAAACAATTTAATGCATTTTCCTTGAAGCTCATACCTGCGCTCATCGACGTAATAAAACGGAATGTCGGGGAAAATGCTGCAGAGATGAGAGCTATTTGCATAGCAGAGTATTTATCTGAAAAGCAATAAATGAACAGATTAAGAACGATTACATCTATGGCAAATACGAATCCTGGTGCCACCTTAGGTGCATCTATATTAATCTGTGCCGCGACTGATATAACAAGTGCAATTGCAAGCACGTTCTTGAGTTTATCGAGGTAGTGGTTCATTTCAGCTCCTTTAGTGTTTATGTATACGATAAAAGTATATTATCTCGCCCTGCTGCTAGTTTATTCTTGACGTTCTTTCCACATCAGCCAGTGTAACATTGTCGCTAAATGTAACAGTTACAGTGTCAGATGATGTCCACTTTAATCCTTCAATCATCGGCTTAAATTAGCAGCTGAAACACGTGTAACTATATCGTATTTATTTACACTATCTCTGAACTATCGAGTATTATCGTGAATGGTCCATCATTTAAGAGGCTAACCTTCATGTCGGCACCGAACTCACCACATTCAACTACTTTTACACGTTCCTTACATTTCTCGATTATATATTCATATAAATCATTTGCCTCATCAGGAGCACCCGCATCGATGAACGATGGCCTATTACCTTTCTTACAGTTTGCATAGAGTGTAAACTGAGATATAAGTAGCAGCTCTCCATCGACATCATCTAGAGGTAGATTCGTCTTTCCATTCTCATCTTCAAATATCCTAAGCTTAATCATCTTATCTACCATCTTGTCAGCAATAGTTTTGTCATCTTCCTTCGACACACCGATGAGCACCATAAAGCCTTTTCCTATCCTGCCGATCTCATTTCCATCGACGACCACATCTGCATGTGTCACTCTTTGTATTACAAATTTCATATGTCTTAAATGCTCCTTAATTTCTTGATTTTTCGCGTATATTTTCATAAAATTATAGCATTATATAGATATAATTACACGAATAAGAATGTTCAATTGGAGGATATTATGAACCCATTTAAAAATACAATAGCACTCAACAAGATTAGAGCGGGCTTCCGCAAATACATGAAAAACGTGCCGGCAATCAGAGCCGCACAGGCACAGGATGATCATGCTAAAGGACAGCGATTGATCCGCAAAGCGGAGGATGAATTTTGTGATTACACGGGAAAAGCACTTGGAATCACAGTTGATGTAATAAATCCAGAAAATATTCCTGCCAAAAGTCCGTTTCTAATCGTTGCAAATCACCAAGGATACGCAGACATATATGCGATGATTGCGGCTTTCCGTTCTACGCAGATAGGCTTTATCTCAAAATCCGAGACTAAGAAGCTCAAGCCACTCGCTGATGTAATTCGAGGCACACAGTCCGTATTTATAGACCGTGGCAATCCTCGTTCTGCCGTAAAAACCCTCGCAGAGGTTACCGACCTATTCAAGAAAGGATATTCTTTTGTAATCTTCCCCGAGGGTACGAGAAGTCACAGCAATGACATGGGGCATTTTAAGGAAGGTAGCTTTAAATTCGCACAGAAGGCTGGCGTGCCAATCGTGCCAGTTTCGATTATCGATTCATATAAGATATTTGAGGAGCACAATACATTCACTGGCGGAACCATTAAGGTTGTAATTCATCCAACTGTAGACATCTCGAACATGCCTAGGAAAGAGCAGCTTGCTGCTCAGCATGAAGTGGAGGACACTATCAGGGCTGGGATAGAGCAGTATCGCTAGATATTAACTGGGCTCATTGAATATGAATTGAGTAGTTAAATTTTAAATATTGAAATAACGATAAAACCACTGCATACGCGCTTGCGACCGCAGTGGTTTTTCATTTAATTAGAATCGGTATTTATAAATCTAATGCTCTTATTTTCTATGCTCTCTTTCTTCTGTAAGTAGCAATCCCTGCAAGAGCTGATGTAGCTAGAATTAATGCTAGTATATCTGCGAACATATTAGTGTTGTCATCTGTCTTGACAACGTTTTTCTTCGCTATATTCTTTTTAACAACACTCGTTTTATTAGCAGATGCACTTTGATTTATGTTGTTATTAGCACTAGCCTTTGTAACTGTGAAGCTTGTTGAAGCAGTTTCACCACCTCTAAATTTAGCCTTTATCGTATGTCTACCAGCTGTAAGGCTTCTGATATAGCTTTCCCTTAGAGTAAGGACAACACTTCCTGCCTTCACATCATAGTTCGATGGATCTACAGTTTGTCCATCTACTTCGATTCCCTGGAATCTGTCAATTACTTTATCCCCTGCAGCATTCTTATCTACTTCTGCATTCTCAATCTTGAACTTCAGATCCCCACCATTCCAAGCAGCATCCTTACCAATAGTAAACTTATATTCTGCTACTGGTGTCGATGGGGTTACCACATCTGCTTTCCACTTTGCATATACAGTCGTATTTGCCATGATTGCCTTTGTGTAGTCAAATTCAGTAGCATAACTCCTATCTGTATACCATCCTACAAATGTATAGCCACTCTTAGCAGGGTTTGTTGGCTTAGTAGCCTTCTCCCCGAACTTAACGCTTTGGTTTGCAACTACACTTCCACCATCTGTATCAAATGCTACAGTGTATGTATTAGCTACCCAAGATGCCGTTAATTTCAGGTTGCCTTTTACAGGTGTATTAAAGTCATATGCAGTGGTTCCATTCATCCACTTGTCGAATCTGTGTCCAGCTTTGGTAGGAACTGCTGGAGCAGTCGCTTTTTCACCATCATTCACCGTCTGGCTTGTTACTTCACTTCCACCATTGCTATCAAACACAACAGTATGCTTTGTTGGTTCTACTGCTTTTGGAGTCCACTTTGCATAGACTGTCGTATTTCCTTTTATAGGATTATCGAAATTAAATGATTCGGTGCAAGCATTATCTGTGTACCATCCTGCAAAGACATAATCTTCTCTTGTTGGCTCTAAAGGTCGCTTCGCTTTTTGGCCTTCCTTAACTACTTGATTAACTACATGAGTTCCTCCATTACTGTTGAATGTAACTGTGTACTCATTTACAGGTACAGCACCTGCCTTTGTTTTAATAGTTACATAATCATCAGCTCCAGTTTCTGGAGTGAGCTGAGTAGCCCATCCACGATTTATGCGAACAGTCCATTTTTGATCTTTTCCTGTTGTGTTCTCAGGAATATTGCTTATGGTAATATCTGCATGTTCATCATCAATTACATTTACATCAAACTTTAACTGCCCGTTAATTGGACCATTAAACTTTCCATCAATCGCTACTTCAGGCATTATGCTGTAGTTGGTATATTGAGTTTCTCCAAAATACAGGTTCTTACCAGTAATATGTGCAACAATTTTATTAGCGTTGTATTCTTTTACACGTGGTTCATCATAAGAAATACTCTGAAGACTGAACTTAACACCACCTAGAAGGTGTGCAGATGCATCGCTCTTCATGGCTCCACCATCAGTTCCCTCGATAGCCCCTACAGAAAGACCCAATTCAGTGAATTTCTTATAGTCATGGTAACTCTTGTTCTTTAGTTTAACTATAAGTTTGTTGCCATCCTTTACTAGCTGGTCATCATTTGAAAGGTATACTTTCTCGCTTCCATCCATCGTCATTAGGTATACATGTGATGCACCGCCAGATGGAATTGTGAAGCTGTTACTATCAAGAGCAGCCTCTATAGTATATGAATCCTTCCAATTTGCATATCCATTGATAGCAACATCAAATTTAGGTTTTTCTTTCTCAAACTTAACAGATACATTGACATCAGCATCTGGCATTGTAAATGAGTAAGTCTTAGAATCCTCAGTTGTCACCTCAATTTTATTATTAGATGCATCCTTTACTGATACAACATCCTTGCCAAGCTTGTGTTTTGCATCTGGAGCCACCTTAACGGTAACCTTATCTCCAGCTTTTGCTTCTGTCACATCCGTCTGAGCAGTTCCACCTTCTCCAACATTAACCTTAACACTATGCTTTGCCGGTGTTTCCTCACCTCTAGCTTTAATGGTAACAAAATCATCTGTTCCGATTTCTGGAGTTAGAGTAACTGCCCATCCACGTTTTACACGAACTTTCCACTTCTGATCCTTGCCAGTTTTATTCTCTGGAATGTTGCTAACTGTAATCTTTGCATGCTCGTTATCAATTACTTCAACATCAAACTTGAGCTGACCATTAATCGAACCTACAAATCTATCATCGATTTCAGTCTCAGGAATTATACTGAAGTTATCATAATTCTCTCCTGGTTTCTCTCCGAAGTAAAGGTTTTCACCAGTAATATTAGCTATTATCTTACCTGCATTTGATTCTTTTACTGTAGGCTCTTCATATGAAATGCTCTTCAGCTTAAATTTTACAGACGATATTAGATGCGCTGCAGTGGCACTCTTCATAGCTCCGCCATCAGAACTCTCAATAGATCCCACAGATAAACCAAACTCAGTAAACTTCCTATAGTCGCGATAACTCTTGTTCTTTAGTTTAACTATAAGCTTGTTGCCATCTTTAACCAGCTTATCTTCATTCGAAAGGAATATTCTTTCACTTCCATCCATCGTCATTAGGTAAACATGCGATGCTCCATCCGCTGGAATAGTGAAATCGTCAGTATCGAGAGCAGCTTCTAGAGTGTATGCATCCTTCCACTTCGCATATCCGTTAATAGATACATCAAATTTAGGTGCATTCTGTTGTTTATAAAGAATTACGTTGTTATATACACCAACAGAATTCATCTCAAAAGTGACTTTATCACCAGTCTGCTTACTTGGTACCTCGTGAAGTTCTTTCTTATTATCTATGTAATAAACCTTGTTCACAGTCTTCCCTGCAGGAACAGCAGTAGTTACCTTAAAGTTACCGGCAGCAATCTTTGAAAGTTCATTTCTATATAGATTTATTGTGTCAATATCTAGCACCTGATAGTCCTTACCTTGTAGTTTAGGAATATCCATATTAAGAACTCTATCACGAAGGATATAGTTACCGTGCATAAAGTTGGTACCAGTGATGCTTGTTTTACCTGATAAACTAGTTATTGTCGTATCTTTGTTATGCGCATCACTCTTATCCTTTAGGAATATGTAGCTTACAGGACTGCATGAAAAATGCATGTACGCAGCTTTATCCCTTCCATCTTCTGAGTGATCTTTGACCGTCAGCGGAAATGGATCAAGTGTGTAATCATCACTTACTACAGTAACTGTGTAGTTCATGTCCTCGTAAAGTCTCGCATTCACAAAACCAAACTTTATAGGTACTTCAACTACATCTGTATCACTAGTAAATCTAATCTTAGTATTACCAAAGTCAAAGCTATCACTGTCGTCTTTTTCATAAAATACCGGTAAGCTCACTTTGACTCTTCTTGCATTCTCAGGATCTGCTTCTGGTGTGCTTCTCTTGGTCATCAAGAATTCATCGATTGTCTCGCTTCCTTTTCCACGATAATATCTATCATTTACCGCCTTTGAACCGGTCTCATTTAAAACTAGATAGATATTAACTCCTTTTCCATTAGGATTGTAGGTGATGTAGTTCGAATCCTCTGAGTAGAAAATATAATGGTGTCCTTTATATAGCTCTACATCTGGCAGAATACCATCCTTAGATGTCACCTCTCCTTGATACTCTTGTAACGTTGAATCCCAATACTTAAACTTAATCGGGTCTGTTATTAACTTCTTGGTGCCCTTGTCCTTTACAGGCACGCCTTTTAGCACTACCTTTTCAGTGGAATAGAGTAAATCAGTGTCCTTCTCTGTATATGCAGAAGCTCTCTGGAAAGCAAGGGAACATAAAAGCATTACAGCAAGGATTGTTGCCAAGACAGCTGATACCTTCTTGGGATTATAAATACAACCCATTTTTTCCTCCTTAATAATAATTGTAGTTATAACGTAAAGTATTTAATCACATAAATGCATCTTGCATTTATTCGTGGCTTCGGACAGTAATCTTCCAAGATCGATCAGGCTGCTTATCAAGCGAAACGATTTCTAGGTCATGTTCATCACAATAATCTGGAAGTGTATTGAGCGCTTCTGGACATGTAAAGCTTATATCTATAAGCTGTCCAGACTCAGCATTCTTGATAGCTTCCTTTAAAGTAATCAACGGTACTGGACAATCTTGCCCTTTTACATCTTTTACAATCTTATCCATAATCTCCTCCTTTCATTGCTATTCATACTATTTACCATCTCTATCTCTAAGAAAGATAAATGAAGCTAGCCATATACCTAAAGCAATGAATATCAACGCTATCCAAGCTTTTACAGAAAATTGAGACGTCTTAACTAGCCCATTTCCAACAAGACATCCTCCTGCGACTAATGCACCAAACGTCATCATAGATGTTCCGATAATAGTTTTGATAATTTGTCTCTTATTAGGCAGAACCACATGGAATTCCCCACTTACTATAGATACTATAAAAGAACCTAAAACTACACCAAGCACGAGTGTACTACCGAGACCAAATGTCTGGTCGTATATATTACATCCCCCAACAATCTGTTTAGGTTTTATTATTACAAATGGATACGATAGTAATGGTGAAACTATTGCAAATCCGCCAATTCTACCAAAATGCTCACTTACAGGAAAGGTTATGCCAAGTACAATACCAGAAAGTATAAACCACTTATCTTTGTTTCGAATACCTATATTACGAAATTTCTTCTTTTTCTTATTTGCATGTCTCCATATAGCCATATATATGAAAATTGTGATAATTATAGATATTCCTAGACGAATTCGCGCATCTCCTATCAATTCTTTATCAAATACTTCATAAGTTTGAATGAATTTACCTGCAAAGAAACGTCCTCCTCCTACAGAAAAGAAACACCCCACTATCATAAATGTAGCTATCGAAATCAGTCCTAGAACCCTACCATCTCCAAATTTAACTAATGACATCGTCAAGCATCCACTTGACATAACTGCACCAAAGCCAAACATCATGCTTCCGATAGGTAGTGCAACTAACGAAAAACTCGTCATGTACCCATCTGAGACTAAGCCAACAAGAACAAATATGTTATATAAAACGGCCTCTGTAAATATCGTCGCAAAGATAAGAAGTATATTATAATTTCTATCCTCAAGATACACATCCCTTATAGTTCCCATATAACAGATTCTGCTCTTCTTAAGTACAAATCCAAACGTCATCCCAATTAATAAGCCCCAAATTATTGCCATTCTTCTCCTATTTCTGCATAAATATGCGCACTGCTTAGAAATTACTAATGTACTGTGTGCGAAAATCTATCATGTGTTTTAGTCAATTAGTTAAATATTTAATACACATTAACATTGTACATTAAATATTTAACTAATTCTTATTTGTATTTAGCTTATAATAATTATTTATGAACGTATATTGCTATATAAGTTATATCAATAACATATTATCCATTAAATTATTTCATGTAATAATGTGGAGTACAGTTACTAGACAGTAATTTTAATTAAGGTACTATTAAAGGACTATAATTTAATGAAATTTAAACAAACTAAATATAATTCTAATCTCAACACAGAAAAAAATCCCCATAAATTTTTCTCTAAGAGATTACCATTTCCAATCTTGTTGTGTATCGCAATTATAATTGCAGGTTCTTTTATCTATTATTCTATAACTTCAACAGAAGGTGGGATCAATAATAGCGGTGGCTTCAATTTTGATAGTGAGAAAACACACTTACACAAAAAAGCCAAAGCTACTAGAATAGATTCAACAGATGAGCACAATAGTGTATCTGAAGAAAAAGGTGCTAGTAATTCTAAATCGTCTGGGAATAATAATATTGATGATAAAAAGAATATAGCTAATAAAGAAAAAACAACTAAAAACTCAGATAATAAAGGGAAAACCTGGGTTCCTCCTGTCTATAAGTATGTAAATCATCCTGCTGTAACACGCTCAGTTACGACGTATTCATGCAAAGGTGGTTCTTTTACATCTATGGATGCGCTTCGTTCTGCTCAACAAAATTATATACGAAAGAATCATTTACCTGGATGAGATGGTACATTTTCAAACATTCAGTCGAATGTTAGGACAGAGGTGGTTAAGGAAGCTTGGACAGAAAAAGTTCTAGTAAAAGAGGGTTACTGGAAATAACTATTTTTTACTTTATCCACAATTTATTTTAATAAATAACAAATGATAATATAAAAACCACTGTAGCACTTAGCACAGTGGTTTTTGATGTATAAACGAATTGTTGATTAATCTATCCTATATTATCTTTAATGCTTTCGATACTGCTCGGCGCAATACGTGTGATTGTTCCGTCATTCTGTATGACCTTGATTTTAACCTTTAAACTATTCTCTTTTTCTTCTGACCAAGTGCTCACAGGTATAGATCCAACAACGAGAAATAAAACCATCAGTATGCTTTTCCTATCTACCACTATGATCGAACCCCTTGGATACATAGTTATTATCACCATTTCCGTTATTTGGCACGATTACACGGGAGTTATTCAGAATCTCAATCTGTTTCTTCATATTTTTTATGCAAAGTATAGCTAGATTCATTCCGAAATCCTGTCTGAGCACTAGTCTCTGTACATCGATATCCTTGATATTCTCTGGCATTGGATATGCAGGCACCATCCAGCCCTGCATACGGAGACGATCTGCTAGATCATACAGTGTCCACTCCACTTTTACATCGTCCCTTAACTTCCAGCAGATGATTGGAATCTGTTCTGCGCCCTCAAGCACCTCGAAGATTCCCATCTTCTCAATCTCGGAAGCCATGTATCTAGCAACCTCTAGGGTCCGCTCATGGATTTCTTTGTATCCCTTAAATCCATTTCTAAGTAGCATATAATACTGTCCGACAATCTGCGACGCACTGCGCGAGAAGTTAATCGCCATAGTTGCTTCTTTACCGCCGAGATAGCTTACCCAGAAGATTAGTTCCTCAGGCAGCGCTTCCTTGCTACGCCAAATTACCCAGCCAACTCCTGGGTATACAAGTCCATACTTATGTCCAGATGTGCTTATCGACCACACGTTCTTAAGTCGGAAATCCCACTCTAGTTTTGGATTGATAAATGGAGTAACCATACCGCCGGAAGCTGCATCTACGTGAATACGGATTGGCATATCAGTATGCTCTTTATTGTATTTCTCAACAAGGTTATCGAGTGCCTTTACATCATCGTATTTTCCAGTGTAAGTTATACCCAATATAGCTACTATTCCGATAGTGTATTCATCAACATAATCCATTACACTATCCATATTTAGTGACAGGTGATCTAAATCGATTGGCACAGTCCTCATCTCGATATCCCAGTAGCGGCAGAACTTCTCCCAGCACACCTGATAAGCCGATGAGATTACGAGATTAGGTCTTCTCTTGGTAAATCTATCTACACCTGCTGCGTCCGCTAGTTTTTTCCATCTAAATAGCATAGCTAGTCCGCCGAGCATGCACGCCTCAGAGGACCCTACCGTGGATGTTCCTAGTGGCTCTTCCTTTTTATCCACATTCCATAGCTTTCCAATAATATCTACGCAGCGATTTTCAAGGTCCGCGGTCATAGGATATTCATCCTTATCAATCGCATTCTTTTCGAAATTCTCAGCCATCAGTTTTGTTACTTCTGGTTCCATATATGTCTGACAAAATGTCGCAAGGTTCTGAGTCGCATTACCCTCAATACTCAAATACTGTCTGATCATCTCTGCAGCCACACCTGGAGCAACAGGTTCATCATTTATCTTATCCTTTGGCATTGCAACACCACTAGTCTCTGTACCGAAAATAGGTGTGCTGTAACCTGTATCATCATTCAAAGAAGATAGACTATCATTCAGTTTTACTTCTTTATTTTCCGAATTTCTCATTTCCATACCTCTTTTCATTATTAATTGACAATGATTTAAAACATTTTACTATCTTTTATTTAAATACTCTATAACTTTTTCTTTGAAGAGTAGTTGCAACTGCTAGACCACCAACTGCGTCCAATCCTATGCATCATGAATTAATTTGTGATTTCCTATAAAATAGCTATTTCCCAACAAAAAAATGACTGAGATACTTTCTCAGCCATTACAAAATTATAATTGTTTTATACCAGCGTCATCTGCTCACTATCAGCCTTTTCCTTCTTAGTCACCGGCTTCGAAGCATCGTCCTCATCGAGGACCTTTGCGAACGATACGATCTCATCCCCCGAGTCAACCTTCATGATTTTTACACCTTGAGTTGTTCTGCCTGACTTCGATATCTCGTTAGCTCTGATTCTGATAATTACACCGTTCGAGTTGATCAGCATAATCTCATCATCCTTGCTCA
>ERZ773042.1789-NODE-1789-length-12333-cov-14.772520_pt1 | contig 12333 bp, 10 predicted proteins | sample MGYA00511664_ERZ773042 | MGnify/ENA primary metagenome ERZ773042 (study PRJEB29015, sample SAMEA2737984) | human oral metagenome | biome: human oral; feature: human-associated habitat; material: dental | place: China | collected 2036 ... | reverse complement strand
GGTCGACGCCGCCCGGCGCGCCACCGCCTGGGGGGCGGATTTCTCCTCCCTGGATGCGGTGAAGAACAAAAGAGTCTATAATACGACACTCGGCATGTGGAACTGGTTCACTCCAAATCCCGATGCGCCCTTAGTCTATGCCTGGCTCGCCTGCTGTGCCTATCCGGAGGCCTTCCGGGACTATCCCTTAAAGGAGAAGATCCGCGATTACTATTCCCGCTTTTACGGCTATGAGCTGAATGAGGCGGAGATAGAGGAAATGCTGGAGTATTGATCGATGGAAAGAAAGCTGCTGCTTCGAAACGGGGTCTTCCGCCCCTGGGCAATCGCCGCCATGCTCCTGTTCCCGCCGCTCCTGGGCATCCTCCTGGGCGGCTGGTCCTGGGTCGACTCCGTCCTCCTGCCCGCCTGGTGGGGCGCCTACTTCGCCTACTGGGCCTGGTCCCAGTGGCTGCGCACGCGCTCGCCCCGACGTCGGGCCCTCCTCCTGCCGCCGCTGGGCGTCTACACGGCCTGGACGGCGGCGTGGGGCCTGGTCACCCTGGTCCTGGCCCCCTACCTGGTGCAGTGGGCGGTGCCCCTGGTGCCGCTGGCGGCCGTCGCCGGCTGGGAGGTATGGCAGGGCCGCGAGCGCTCGCTGGTCTCCGGGCTGTCCACGACGGCGATCGCGAGCCTGTTCACGGCCATCACCTTCCAGCTGGGGGTCGGCGGGGCGGGCGGGTTCCTGGGGACGGGCCCCACCGCCCAGTCCGTGGGCTGGCCGCACGCCTGGGTGGCCACCGCCCTCATGGCCGCCTACTTCTGCGGCACTGTGCCCTACGTCAAGACCATGATCCGTGAGCGCTTCAATACGGTGCTGCTGGTCGCCACCACGGCGGCCCACGTGCTGGTGGCGGGGGCGTCCTTCTGGCTGGCCTCTAACGGGGAGGTCTCCTGGACGGTGGCCGTGGTGTGGGTGGCGCTGGTGGTCAGGACCGTGGTGATGCCGCTGCGCCAGTGGCACCTGGCCCGGGTCATCCACCGGCCCATGCGCCCCAAGGTCGTCGGCCTGACCGAGCTCGTCTTCTGCGTGCTGGTCACGGTCTCTCTGGCCCTGTAGGCCGGGCGCCGGGGACGTACCCTAGCCGTGAGCAACGTACCCTAGCCGTGGCCGACGTACTTTAGTCACGGGCGACGTACCCTAGTCATACGTCGCCCACAACTAAGGTACGTCCGCGATAGCTAAGGTACGTCCGCGATAGCTAATCCGTCTCGGTCTCGTCAGCCTGGCCAGCAGGGGCAGGGGGGACGGGCGCCGGCAGGCACGGGCGGTCGGGGAAGGCGGCCAGGGCGGCCAGGGCGCGGTCGTTGTCCTCGGGCAGGCCCACGCTCACGCGCACCCCCTCCTCGATAAAGGGGCGCACCAGCACACCGGCCTGCTCCATGTGGTCGGCCAGGGCCACCGCCTGCCCGCCCACTCCCAGCCAGTAGAAGTTCCCCTGGGTGTCGGGGACCGTCCAGCCCTGCTCGCGCAGGACCGCCACCACACGGTCGCGCTCGGACGCCACCTGGGTGGCCCGGCTGGCGGTCTCCTCCAGGACGTGGGCCTCCAGGGACGCCAGGGCGGCCGCCTGGGCGGGCAGGCTCACGCCGAAGGGGGTGGCCACCCTGCGCACCGCGTCCATGAGCACCGTCTCCCCCACCAGGTAGCCGACCCGCAGCCCGGCCAGGGCGTGGGCCTTGGAGAAGGTACGGGACACCACGAGGTTGGGGTACTCGTCAATGAGCTCCAGGGCGTCCCCCACGTCGGGGTCGGTCACGAAGTCGAGGTAGGCCTCGTCCACGAGGACGGCGACGTCCTCCGGGACGCCGTCGAGGAGGGCCTGCAGCTCGGCAGCGCTCAGCGCGGCCCCGGTGGGGTTGTTGGGGGTGCAGGCCATGAGCAGGCGCGTGCGCGGGGTGACGGCCTCCAGCAGCGCCGGGACGTCGTGACGGCCGTCCACGGTCAGGGGGACGCACAGGGGCCTGGCCCCGGCGGCGGTGACGCATATGGGGTAGGCCTCGAAGGAGCGCCACGGCATGACGACGTCGTCGCCCTCGTCACAGACCGTGCCCACCAGGTGGGATATGAGGGCCACCGAGCCTCCTCCCACCACGATGCGGGCGCTGTCGACACCGTGGCGCTCGGCAAGGGCGTCCACCAGGGTCTGCCCCGTCATCTCGGGGTAGCGGTTGGCCTGCGCGGCCGCTGCTGCCGCGGCCTGGACGACCTTCTCCTGGGGCGGGTAGGGCAGCTCGTTGCTGGAGAGCTTGACGACGTGGTCGCCGTCGGGGCGGGCACCGGGCACGTAGGCGGGCAGGGTGCGCACGGCGGCACGGACATGGACGGCAGGCGGGGCGGGGAACACGCTCATGCCCTCATGGTGTCACTGCGGGGCGCCCACCGGTGAGGAGGTTCCTCCCCGGGCCACCGATCCCGGCCCCGTTACCGCCTGTCAGGCCGCGCACGCGCACGCCCGGGCCGCCCGTCCCCCGGCGTGTCGGCGGGCTTGCCACAACGGCGGCCAGCCCCTGCTCACCGCCGGGGCCCGATTTGGGTGAGCGGCAGCTTGCTGGAGACGTCGTGGATGGTCTCCTCGACATCCTCGACCACGTCGTCCACGTAGCCGTCAATGTCATTGACGTTGAACCCGTTGTCGGTAAGGCGCTCGACCTCGAAGACGTACTCCACGGAGGTCGCCCCCTCCACGTCCTGACCCGTGTAGGTCGCGAACCGGTTGCTCCAGCCCACCAGGTCCGGGTCGTTGCCGTTCTCCATCCCCTCCACGGCGTCGGCGTAGACGTCCGAGCTGTGCGGGTACTGGGAGGCCTTCGTCCCGGTGTGCGTGTCGATACTGGCCACGATCCGCGTGGGGCTGGTGGGCGTGGGCGCGGCGCTCAGGGCGGGGACGGCGTCGCCGGTGTTCTCCAGGTGCAGGGCGTCCACGTCGGAGGACAGCTCCGCCCCGGCCGTGGGGCTGCCGGCGGTGAGCAGCGAGGTGATGGAGAAGTGCTCCTGGATGACGGGGTCGGCGGCCAGGTTGGAGACCACCGCCCCGCCCTGGGAGTGGCCGTAGATGGCCACGGGGTCCCCGGGCTGGACCCCGGCATGGCGCATGGCGCTGACTACGGCGGCGCTCATGTCCGTGGCCATTCCCCCCACCGCCTCCAGGTTGGTCTGCATGTCCTGGGGGTTGGAGCTGCCCGCCCCCCAGTTCGTCGTGCCCGGGACGACGACGACCCACCGGTCGGGCTGGCCGGGGACGACGGTCCTAATGACGGAGATGACACCGGTCTTGGGGTCGTCGTCATTCTTCTTGAGGCCGTCGGAGTAGCGGATGAGCTCGGCGGCGGTACGCGGGGGGTGGTCCAGGACCCGCCCGCCCACGGGGGCCGGTGAGGAGATCCCCGGGATCCACGTCTCCTCCTGCGGGGTCATGTCGAACAGGGACATGATCCTGGAACCCAGGCCGTAGGGGTCCTTGGCGGCAGCCGGCACGGTGAGGCTGACGCCGTCCAGGGTCAGGCGCACCCCGGTGGTCTCGCCGAACCGCTCGGCACCGTCCTTCTCGGACAGGATCGCCAGGTAGGCGGCGACGACCTGCATGTCCGTGAGGTCCTCGCGGTCCACGTACCCGGCCCCGTGGCGTACCTGCTGGGGCAGGTGGGGGCGCAGCTGGGGCGCCAGGCGGGCGGCGGTCAGGCTCAGGTACCTCCTGACCTCGCTGGCCTCGGTGCCGTCCTCGGCCCCGGGCACGTTCTGGAGGATCCAGATCAGGTTCACCAGGTCGGTCCTGACCCAGTCCTCCAGCGTGTCGTCGTTGAGCAGGGTGGTGGCCATGGCGAACCAGTCGTCCGCGTCGCCGTCCATGTCGGGGATGAGCCTGGGGGAGGGCAGGTTCACCAGGGCCAGGGGCAGGGACAGCAGCAGGGAGCCCACGAGATTGCCCGTGCCGCCCCAGGAGTGGAGGCCGCCGGACATGCTGGCCCCCAGTTCAGCGCCCGAGTAGGTGTCGGAGCAGGTCTTAATGTCACGGGCCAGGCCACGCAGCGTCGCGGCGACGGCGCCCAGGGAACCAGGTCCGTTCGCGGCCTGGTCGACCGTCCACCGGGCGATGGTCCGGTAGAGCTCAAAGCTGTGGTTGGAGGAGAACAGGATGCCCTTGGGGTTGGAGAGCGCGCCGCCCAGGGCCTGCTTGTTCGAGACCACGGAGCAGGAGTTTGCTGGTGACTCGGGGGTGGGCAGGGCCTCCAGGTCCGCGTACTCCTTGAGCAGGGAGGTCCTGGCGCTCTCCAGGTAGGTCGCGGTGCTCGTGACCGCCGCGTTGAGCAGGTCGAGGTCGGTAGTGCTGACGCTGGTGGACCCGCCGCTGACGAGCACCGGAACCGTCGGCCAGGACATGGTCCAGGAGTAGGGCGACGGGGGCGTGGAGGACGTGTCCTCAGGGGGCACCGTCCCGCACCCCTGGGCCGAGGCGGGGTAGGGTCCGGCCGGGCACGAACCGGACGAGGAACTGGAGCTGCCAAAGCTGGATGAGGACCCCGAGCCCTGGGACCCGGAGCCCTGGGAGGAGGCAGGGTAGTCGCTCATGACATCCACCTCACGGCGGTGCAGGCGGATCGGACCTCAGTGAGCTGGGACGTGAGAGCGCTCACAAGGAGGCTGACCTGGTCCAGGCTCGTCTGGCAGGCCGTGGCGGCGGAGCCCGTCCAGGAGGCAGGAACAGTGGTGGGGAAGGAGGCGGTAGCGAAAGTGAGGTCGGTGTCAGCAGAGTCAAGATCAGCAAGAGACATGTAACAACGGTAAAGACCTAGCTACTCCGGTCGCACCCACCTCCGCGCCACCCTGTGGACAACCTGCCCGGGAGCGCTGCCTGTGTGCTGAGTGAGACCGCGGTACCACGCGGTTCCGGTATGACGCACGATTGCCAGGCGGCGGCGTCGGCACCTCACAGGATAATAATGTCGGCGCCCTTCTCCACGCGCTCCAGCAGGAGGGAGTCCAGGACGCGCAGCGCCTCGGGGCTGACCAGGCCGCGGATGTCGGGCAGGAGGTAGACGGCCACCTCGTGGGACAGCGCCCAGGTGAAGCCCACCAGGATCACCTCCTTCAGCCCCAGGGTCCGCACCGGCTGGTCCAGGCTCACGCCGCTGTAGGTGAAGACCTCCAGGACCTTGGCGCGTGCCCGCGGGGAGGGCGCCAGGCCGCGGGCCTCGTCCATGGCCTCCAGGCAGACGGACACGGTGAAGGTGCTGGACAGGACGTGACGCAGCCCCTCGCTCCGCAGACACCTCCACCCGCGGCGGATGAGGGCGCCGTCGCGCCGTACGGCCCTGCGCACGCTGGCCCACACCACCCGGCGCTCGGCCAGGCTCAGGTCACGGCCCAGCCCCAGGAGCTCGGCCTGGGGCGTGAGCAGGTCACGGGCGACGTGCCGCCACAGCCAGATCGCCACCACACCGACGCAGGCTGACAGGACCTCCATGACGACCGTGGGCCAGGGGGACTCCACCTGCAGCGGCGTCACCCCGAACGCCAGGGGGGAGAACATGAGGAAGGCGACCGTGGCGGAGGCCAGGCGCGCCGCCCTGACCGAGCGCAGCACCGCCCCGACGGCAAAGGCCAGGTACCCGGAGAAGGTGCCGATCTCACTGGTGGCGCTACTGACCCACAGCCCGCCGCTCCACCCGTAGACCGCGTAGAACCTCACCGCTACGTGGTGGTGGAACCAGCGTGGTACCCGGACGTCGTGGACGGCGGTGAGGCCGTAGCGGTCGGCCAGCCAGCTGCCGACCACGACCCCCAGCAGCACGGAGAGCATGAGGAGGGCCTGGGCGACCTCCAGGCAGATGCCGGTGGTCAGGGCCGCCCCGGTCGGGCCGAGGCTGCCGGTGCGCACGGAGGTCCCCCGTGGGGCGGCGAGCTGGGCGCGCGTGTGCCGCAGGGTCAGGCCCACGCCCTGGAACAGGGCAATGCCCCCGGCCAGGGCGATAATCGCGAGGCGGGGCCGGGGCGTGAAGCAGGCGACCAGGGCCACGACGAGGCTGAGCAGCCAGTACAGAGCGAGTCGGCGCCGCTCGGCGTACAGGACGGTGACCAGGTACCAGCTCAGGGTGACCACGCGGGTGAGCCACATGTCGGTCTCGGTGCTGACCCGGGGACGCTCGGAGGGGGTCCCACGGGGCGCTGGCGAGCCAGCGGCCTGCCCGGCCCCGCCCGGCGTCGTACCATCCGGGTCCGGGCCGTCCGGGTCCGTACCGTCCGCGCTCACCATGGCACCAGGGTAGCCGCCACCGCCCGGACCACCACCGGGGCACAATGTCCCCCATGACCCAGAACCTGAGCACCCCCCTGAGCAGCCAGTGGGTGGCCGACGCCGCCGCCTCCTTCCTGGCCGACCCCGCCGCCCGCCTGGCGGGCAACGCCGTGGCCACCACGGACGTGGAGACCGTCAGCCTGGACCGTGCGGTCCTGACCTCTATCGACTCCTCGGTCTCCGACCTCATCCCGGACGCGGCGATCACCGACCAGAAGCGCTCGGGCCGCTGCTGGGCCTTTGCCGGCCTGAACACCCTGCGGGCGGCCATGATCAAGGATCTGGGGCTGGAGGGCTTCTCCCTGAGCCAGAACTTCATCTACTTCCACGACAAGCTGGAGAAGGCCAACGCCTTCCTGAACCGCTTTACCGCGGACATGGTGGCCGGCCGGGACCTGGAGGACCGGGAGGTCGTCGCGGACCTGGCCTCCCCGGCCGGTGACGGCGGCTGGTGGCCGGAGTTCGCCCACCTGGTGGCCAAGTACGGCATGGTGCCCGCCTACGTCATGCCGGACACCCAGTCGGCCACGGACTCCCAGGCCATGAACGACCACCTGGACACCCTCCTGCGGCGTGCGGCCCTGCGGATCCGGGCCGTCGTCGAGCCCGCCGGGGACGGCCCCGCCCAGGACGCCGCCGTCAGGGAGCTGCGGGAGGCCGCCATGGCGGACGTCTACCGGCTCCTGGCGATCCACCTGGGGACCCCGCCGAGCCGGTTCGTGTGGCAGTACCGCAACAAGGACAAGCAGTTCACCCGGGTGGGAACGATGACGCCGCGCGAGTTCGCCCGCAGGTACGCCCCGGACGTGGACGAGTTCGTGGTGGTGGTCCACGACCCGCGTCCGCAGATCCGGCAGGACACCCTCTACGCCATCGACCGCTCGGAGACCATGGTGGGCCAGGGGCCCCAGACGCACGTGGCCGCGTCCCTGGAGGTCGTCAAGGCGGCCGCGGTGGCGGCCGTCCGGGACGGGGAGCCGGTGTGGTTCGCCTGCGACGTGGCCAAGCAGCGGGACAAGAAGGCCGGGGTGTGGGACGCCGCCCTGCACGACTACGAGGGCCTGTACGGCGTGGGGCTGTCCATGACCAAGGCCGAGCGGCTGGTGGCGCGCGAGTCCGCGCCCACGCACGCCATGTGCCTGACCGGCGTGGACCTGGTTGACGGCACCCCACGGCGCTGGCGGGTGGAGAACTCCTGGGGCGAGGAGACGGCGGAGAAGGGCTTCTGGACCATGAACGACTCCTGGTTCGACCAGTACGTCTACCAGGTGGTCGTGCGCGCCGACCGCCTGCCCCAGGCCACACGCTCCGCGCTGGAGGCCGAGCCGGTCCTGCTGCCCAGCTGGGACCCCATGGCCTGAGCCCGCCGCCGCCCCGCCACCCCGCGAGAACGGTACTTGTTCCTCGCGAGAACGGTACTTGTTTGCCGTGAGAACGGATGTCGCGTACAGGATCGGGTACTGCGTGGCCCACAGGTTGCACGACCTCTTGCAGGAGGCGTCCCCGGACCCTACGGGATCACGCGGATAGCTCAGGGTCGACGGCGTCGGCGGGCCACCTGCCCGACGCCGTCGGCAGGCCTCGGTAGCGCTCACCGCCAGGGCGGCCAGACCTGCTCGACGCCGCCGACCTGTCCCCTCACCCGCGCACATCCCGGAAGCTAGGACCACCCAACACAACTAGGACACCCCAGACTACATCTAACAGTACAACCCAGCCTCGTAGCGGGCAATCAGGCCCGCCTCGGCCAGACCACGCCTACCCGAGCATGGCCCGGAGCTGGACGACGTAGTCCTCGAAGGCACGCCGCCCCTGAGTGGTCAGGCTGAGGTAGGTGGCGGAGGTCCGTCCCCTGAAGGTCTTGTTGACCCTGACGTACCCCGCCCCCTCCAGCTTGCTCAGGTGGGTGGAGAGGTTGCCGGCGGTCATGTCAAGGGTGGAGCGCAGGCGGGGGAAGGAGAGCTCGTCGCCCCTGGCGAGGGCCGCCAGGGTGGCCATAATCCGCAGCCTGGCCTGGGCGTGGATAACGGGGTCCAGCATTATCGCACCGCCTTGCGCATCGCGAGCTGGACCAGCCCCACCGCCAGCAGACCACCGCCGCCCAGGACGGCCATGACCCACCAGGCGGCGGGCGTGCCCACAATGGTGGCCAGGGCGGTCACCGCGAGGATCCAGGCGCCGGTCCAGGCCAGGGCGGTCTCCTCCCAGAGCATGGCGCTGGCCATGTAGATGGTTCCCACCACCAGGCAGGGGATGCCCGAGCTCAGGAGCCTCAGGAGCTCGTGGGCCTGCTCGGTGCCAATGTCGGACAGGACCGTCCCAGCCCGACCCAGCAGGACGGTGACCAGGCCCATGGCGGCGAGCCAGGTCGCCCCGTAGACGCTACCGGTTCGGGAGGTGGTGCCCCGGATCCCGCGCGCCCCCAGGGTGACGACGACGGCGGTCACGATGACGGCGGCCATCAGGCAGCCGCCCAGGACGGCCTGGCCCGCCCCCAGGGCCAGGCTGACGTAGCCCACGACCCAGGCCAGGCCCCAGGCGATGAGAATGAGGTCGCTGCGCACCACGACGGCCTGGCGCTGCGTCCTGATGGTGGCCAGGGCGGTGGCCGGGTCAAGGCCCCCGGTCTCAGGTGAGGACGCAGACGACGTACCGGCAGAGGCGCTTGCGGTGGTCATGGTCGGACTCCTTAGGTCTTGGTTCCAAAGTGATTTGTGTTGCAAACCAACTCCAGGGTACAGCCGGTCGGTTTGTTCTGCAAACCGACCGGGGCGCCCGCCGTCGGCCAGCGCTCGCCGTCGGCCGGCCACCGCCAGGGACGCAGCCTTGCCTCCAGAACGCGCCCCGGCCTCGCGAACGTACCCCGGTCGCCGCGGACGTACCCTGACCGCCGGGAACGTACCTTAGTCTTCGGCAACGTACCCTAGACGTACGTCCCCAATGACTAAGGTACGTCTCCGGGGCAGGAACCTGTCCCTTGGGGGCCGACGGCGCCCGTCCACACCCACCCCTACTTCACGGCACCCGAGGTAATCCCCGAGATAATCTGCCTCTGGAACACCGTGAAGAGCAGCACCAGCGGAGCACTCATGAGGAGAACGTAGGTGAAGATGAGGTGCCAGTTGTTCAGGTGCACCCCTGCGCTCGCTACCGCGAAGAGGTTGAGAGGCAGGGTGTCCACGCGCCCGCCCACCACGAAGAAGGCGTAGAAGACGTCGTTCCACACGTACAGGCTGATGAGGATGGTGGCCGTGGCCAGGACCGGCCGCAGGAGCGGCAGGATAATGGTGAGGAAGACCCGCAGCGGCCCGGCGCCGTCGATCCGGGCCGCCTCCTCCAGCGAGACCGGGACGGTGCGCACAAAGCCTGTGACAAAGAAGATGACCGTGGACAGGTACATGCCCACGTAGGCACAGATCATGCCCACCGCGGTCCCGGCCAGGCCCAGCTGCCGCAGCAGGAGCACCAGGGTCACCACGGCCGGCGGCAGGATGATCCCGCAGATGCCGACGGCGTAGACCACGGCCGCCAGCCGTCCCGAGCGGCGCGCCAGCACCCAGGACGCCATGGACCCCAGGACGAGCACGAGCGCCACGGAAGGCACCAGGAGCAGCAGGCTGCCGATAAAGGCCGCCCCGATGTGGGAACGGGAGACGACCTCGGCGACGTTGTCCCACAGCTGCCAGCCAGAGGGCAGGGAGAGGTCCGGGCTGAGGGCCTCGGCCTGCGACTTGCCCGCGGTGACCAGGACCGTCCACAGCGGCACCCCCACCAGGACGGCCGCCAGGAGCACCGCGGCCACGGGCTGGATCCCACGCTTGAGGCGGTTCATGCCATGTTCCTCTCTCGACGACGGAGCATCCCGATGACGGGGAAGGCCAGGAGGACCACGGCCAGGAGGAGGCCCACCACTCCCCGCCCATCTCGTAGAAGGGGGTGACGCCCTTGGCCTTGAGGGAGCGTGCCGTGGTGAGGAGCTCCTCGAAGCTCTTGGGGACCGTGACGCCGTTGGCCTCGAAGACCTTCTTGTTGTACCAGACGCCCATGACGGAGGGGGCGGAGACGAAGGCGGCGTAGCGCTTCCCGTCCAGGGTGCCTCCGGCGCCCAGGACGCTGGCGTCGGTGGCGGCCTCCCAGGGGGCGCCGTCCAGGGGCTGGAGACGCTCCTTGGCGCCCAGGCTCAGCAGCTGGGAGGTGGTGGGCTGCCACATGGCCAGGTCGGGCAGGTCCCCGGTGGCGACCTTGGTCTGGACGCCCTGCTCGTAGGGGTCGGGGATGGTGACGATCGAGACCTTCGCACCGGTGGCCTCCTGGAAGGCCTTGACCACGTTCTGGGGGATCTTGGCGGAGGACTGGGCGGCCCAGAAGGTGAGCTCGACGCCGTCGAGCTTGTCGGTGGCGGAGGGCCAGGAGGCCGGGCCGGACTGGGTCGTGGTCTCGCTGCCTGGGTCGGAGCAGGAGGCGAGGGCCAGGGCGCCCACGAGGGAGGTGGCCAGGGCCAGGGAGGTACGCCGGGTGACGGGGGTGGTCAGGGCGGTGAGAGGGGTGCGGTTCATGAGGTTTCTCCATTCATGCGGCGTCGTTGACGCAGTGGTGGGACCGGACCAGGTAGGCCCGGGCAGTGGGGTGGGTGGTGCCTGCGCCGGCCGGGACGGCGAGGCGTAGGCCGTCGTCACCGGGCTCGACGTGCAGGCCGGGGTCGGGGACGAGGGCGCGGGGCGGGTAGACCTGCTCGACGTCGCACCCCGCCAGGGAGGGCAGGTGGAGCTCCGGGGTCCGGGGTCCCAGGCCGGGCCGGTGCCACACGAGGAGGAGCCCCTCGCGGGAGTGCGGGGAGGTGGCCCGGGCGGCCACCACCCAGGGGTCGTTCCAGCCGGCCACGTCCGCGGGCCACCAGGGGACGTCCTGGCACAGGTGGGTGCGCAGGTCCTTGGCCAGGTCGGTGGCGGCGCGCACGAGGGCTGCCTGGTGGGCGCTCATGCGGTCCAGGTGCCCTGAGAGGTAGAGGGATCCGGCCAGGGAGGTGACCAGGGTGTAGACGATCTCCTCGTCGCTCATCCCCGGCTGCGGGTAGGCCCAGCTGGCGGCCTGCTCGGGCAGCACGGTCAGGGGGGCGTTGGCGGCCACGGGCGGGTAGCGCAGGGGGTCCTGGAGGTCGGAGGTGGACTGGAGGCGAGCGGAGGCCAGGAGGGCGTAGTCCGTACTCATGCCCCCCGAGGCGCAGTTCTCCACCACCAGGTCCGGGTGGCGCCGCCCCAGGTCGGCCAGCCACCGCGCCCAGGCCCGGGAGTGCTCCATGAGGGCGTCCCCGGTGGAGTCGGCCCCGGCGTCCGGGCCAGTGCCCACGGAGTAGTTGTCGTCCACCTTGAGGTAGCCGATGCCGTAGCCGACCATGCGGTCCACGACGGCGTCGAGGTGGTCCCGCGCGGCGGGGTGGCGCATGTCCAGGCGCAGGCGGCCCTGCTCCACGAGGGGCTGGCCGTCGCGGCGCATGAGGGCCTCCTCGGGGAGGCTTCGGGCCAGGGGGCTGCGTACCCCGACGGCGAGGGGCTCAATCCACAGACCCGGCACCATGCCCTCAGCCCGGATGAGGTCCAGGGTGGCCCTCAGGCCGTGGGGGAAGCGCCGGGCGGAGGGCTCCCAGGCGCCGACGGCGTCCCACCAGGCCCCGTCCTCCTCGTCGGAGTGCCAGCCGTCGTCGATGCAGTAGACCTCCGCACCAGCCCGGGCGGCGGCGGGCACCAGGGTGGCCAGGCACTCCTCCGTGGGGTCGGCCATGAGGGGGTGTTCATGTAGTCGTTGAAGACGACGGGCGCGGGCGCGGTAGTCGGTGCCGTGCGCTCACGCAGGGCCCGGCGGTAGGCGGTGAGCCCGGCGACGGCACCCTGCCAGCCGGCGTCGGACAGGACGAGGGCGGCGGTGGGGGTGACGACCTCCTCGCCGGGGCGGAGGGTACGCATCCAGCCGTGCTGGCAGCCGGCCAGGGCCCAGGGGGCGG
>ERZ773042.1786-NODE-1786-length-12338-cov-12.124400_pt1 | contig 12338 bp, 11 predicted proteins | sample MGYA00511664_ERZ773042 | MGnify/ENA primary metagenome ERZ773042 (study PRJEB29015, sample SAMEA2737984) | human oral metagenome | biome: human oral; feature: human-associated habitat; material: dental | place: China | collected 2036 ... | reverse complement strand
CGGAGGCGCACAGCACGACCGGCTCCGGGCCGCCCGGGCGCAGGCGGCGCACCAGCCTCAGCAGGCGGCGCAGGACGAGGGCGACGTGCGCGCCCAGGAGCCCGCGGTAGGCGTGGCACTCGTCGACCACCACGTAGCGCAGCGAGCGCAGGAAGCGCGTCCACCGCTCGTGGCCCGGCAGGAGCGAGAAGTGCAGGAAGTCGGGGTTGGTGAGCACGACGTCGGCGTGAGCGCGCGCCCAATCGCGCTCGGGCAAGGGGGTGTCGCCATCGCAGGTGCCGATGCGCACGGTGCGGATCGACCCGGCCGGGACGCCGTCGGCGCGCTGGATGGCCTCGACCTCGGCCACGAGTCGTTCCAGGGAGGCCGCTTGGTCGGCGGCGAGGGCCTTGGTAGGGGAGAGGTAAAGCGTGGTCGGGTGGCGGCCGTATTCAGAGATGCGGGATCCAGGGATGCGGGCTCGCCCTCCGGCGCGGCGCTCAGTGGCCTCAGTGGCCTCAGTGATCTCAGTGGCCGGTCCGCTGGCCGGCCCGGCCCCCTGGGAGGCGAGTACGTCCGAGATTGCCGGCAGCCAGGCCGCCAGCGACTTGCCCGAGCCCGTGCCGGTGGCCAGGACAGTGTGGCGGCCGGTGTGGACGGCGTCGGCGGCCCGGGTCTGGTGCACCCACGGCGTCTCCACCCCGAGGTGCCGGTAGGCGGTGACGAGCAGCGGGTCCGCCCAGGCGGGCCACTCGCTGTGTTGTGCGGGCCGTGCCGGGGTGCGCTGGAGGTGGACGAGCCTGCCGTCGCGCGCACCGATGCTCTCCAGGAGCTCGGTGATGTCGCGTCGGGTGCCGTCTGCCATGGGTCAAGTGTGCCGCAGGGGTGCGACACGAATCCGCAGGGGTGCGCCCGCGGCTGAGGCAAGACCGGCGTGGAGGCCTGCCGGGTGTGGACGCCAGCGGCTCAGGTGGGTCATAATGATGGGGGCCACCCGGTTGGGCTCGGACGGCTCCCCTGGCAGACGGCTCAGTTGAACCACCTGCCGAGGGCATCCACAAGGACACCAACGGCCCGGATCAGGCGAGCGAGACCGGTCAGGACGTCGCTCACCTTCCGGGCCGTATCCTTGTCCTTGCGGATCTTGACGTGTCTGCCTCTCGGCTTGGACACGGCCCCCACCTCCTCCCTGGCTCCTTAACTTCCCCGGCAAGGACACTGGGTGTTCCGGGAGAAGGTGCCGGAGAAGGCCCCACCAGTATGCCGTGCGGACTGTCCGGTCGGCCACAGTCCCGGCATGCTGATACGCCTGTCGCCCCATGGCTCCGCGTGCGGTCCCATGACGGGTGGGGCCCTGAGACCCGAAGGATGTGCATGAGCTTCAAGGCCCATCTCGTGGCCGTCTCGCCGACGGTGCCGCGTCTCGACATCCTTGCGCATCCGGAGGGCGGGCCCGAGGGCGCGCAGGCCTTCATCGACCGGTCGATGCCCGGGTGTCCGTCAGAATGACATTGGAGGCCCAGGGCGTCGTGCCCCTCGGAGGAATCCTTGCGATCATGCGGTTTTTCTCTTGCGCGTCTGGGTCCGGAGGGGCCAATGTCATTCTGGTGGACACCTGCCGGCTCGGAGTCGGTTGGCGTGCGGCCCGTCCCTCCTTCGCCGGAACGCGGGCCCGCCATCCACCGTGGAGCACCCCGCGATGGCTCGCGCATCAGCGACGGCGCCCGCGGCCGAGGCGAGGTCGGCGTGGAGGCCTGCCGGGTGTGGACGTCGGCGGTTCGGGCGGGTCATAATGGTGGGGAGCCACCCGGTTGGGCCCGGACGGCTCCCCTGGCGGGCGGCTCAGCTGAACCACCTGCCGAGGGCATCCACAAGGACACCGATGGCCCGGACCAGGCGAGCGAGTGCGTTCAACAGTTCGCTCACCTTCCGGGCCGTCGTCTTGCCCCCGCGGACTTTGGCATGTCTGCCTCTCGGCTTGGAGAAGGCCCCACCAGTATGCCGCGCGGACTGCCCGAGCAGTCCAGTTGCGAGCACAGAGCGGTGCCCTGTTGCCGCGGGAAGGATCAGCGCGGCTCGTTCTCATTGGGGAGGAGCGGCGGCGTCACCCGCCCGTCACGGTTGATGAAGCGCGCCGGCGGAAGCGGCTGCGCCTGTTCCAGCTCATCGAGGAGGGCCAGTGCCGACGCGCTTCCCGCGACCCGTTTCGAGGGGACGAATTTCAGCGCCGTGGAGCTGATCGCGATCTTCTCGCCCGCTTGAGCCATGCGGCTCGCCATATTCATCAGGGGGTTCGGGCGCTCGCCCTCGTCGATCTTTTCCTGGAGAAATTCACGGCATTCTTGGACGTCTTCCTTCCAGCTTCGCAGCCCGCGCTGGATGAGGCGCTCGTGCCACTCGAAATTGTCGCCCATCGATTCAATGATCCACCCCGGCCACTGGGCGTAGAAGGCCTCAATCCCCATATCGTCGTCAATGAGGGACCACCAGCGCAGTGATCGCTCTCGGAAGTCGATGTGCACGCCCGTGTAGGGTCGCTCGTCGCGCGGCTGGTCGTCCCACAGCAGGGGCTCTCCTGCTCGGGAGCGTTCGAGGATCTCAGTTGCGATGCGACGCATATTGGCGGGTCCCAGCTCCGCAATGACGTCGAGGACCCCTTCGCCGCGCCACCTGAGGAGCTCGCCGTCCTCGAGAACCGCGGAGAACGCGTCGGCGGGCTCGAACTCGTCCCAGGGTCCGAACCACGACGCCCCTTCCATCGTCCGGGTATCGTACGCAGTGCTTGTGAAGAGGGAGGCCGGGTCCACCCCTGCCGCCCAGAGCGTGCCGCGTGTGCCTTCGGGGGACCAGATGGCCGTCCACCCCGGCCAGGTTCTCTCCACCAGCGCATTGATCAGCCGTGGGAGGTAGAGCCCCTCGCTCTCCTCGGCCCACACGACCGTCTTCGACCTCAAGTCGATGAGCAGGGTGCCCTCGATCCATACGGCGCCCTTCCAGTCGTGCGGGGTATCGACGCCCATGGGCTCCATCTGACGCACGCGGTGCAAGGTGGCGTCGAATCCGTCAAGAGCGATGTCACCTCCGATGGACTGCGCGGCCCAGTGGTCGTAGTAGATCTCCGATCCGGACTCGGTCTGGACGATCACTCCCAGCCGTGAACCCACAATGAGTCTCCTTTCTCCTGCACGCCCTACTCGGCTACGTGGGTTTCGGGCGATACGCCCAACAGCCCGCTGAAACGGTCGACGTGGCATGCGAGCTCGTCGGCCACGCGGTGCTTCTTGGTGTCGAGAGTGTCGGAGCCGGCGGTCCTGCGGAACCGCGACATGGGCGGCAGGATGCGTGAGACGGCAGTTCCTTCGACGCCGATGCGTGCGAGTCCCCCCAGAGCGGCCGCCACGAGCCGCCTGGTCGGCTCGGCCTTGAGACGCTCCTCGGAGATGAGGGCATCGAGCTCGGCTTGTTGGCGGCCCGTAATGTGGGCCTCCCACTGGGCGGCGACGTCGCCCGTCGAGGACACGGAGCGGACGAAGTCTTCGATGAGGTCGCGCTTGTTGTGCAGGGACGGGCTAGAGGCCAGTGCGCGTGTGATATCGACCGGGATCTCGCGGTCGCCGCCGTCGAGCTCGCCGCGATGCTTCTCGACGAGCATGAGGACGTAGTCGACATTGACCTCGACCTGCTTGACGAGCTCGATCTCGAAGACGAGGTCGTCGTTAATGACCTCCTTCTCCGCCGTTCTCGTCCGCCGCAGCTCCTGGTAGAGGTCGACGTAGACGCTCTTGTAGTCGTCGAGCTCGCCGACGTCGAGGACATCGGCGTCGGCGAAATCGTCGAAGCTCGTCAGGATGTTGCGCAGCCGCAGGATCGCTCCGAAGAGCCGGATGAATCGCTTCTGCTCGCTCTCGGAGGCGATCACTCCTCCGGGCTCGAAGCCCGCGCGCAACTCACTTACCTTCTCAAGGTACTCCTGGAGGTACTCGGCGTAGGGGCGCAGGAGGACGAGTCCGCCGGCGTCCTTGTCGCCGAACAGGGCGATGGCTTCGTCGGTCTGCTCCTGCAGGTTGCGGAAGCAGACGACGTTCCCGTATGTCTTGACGGAGTTGAGGATCCGGTTGGTGCGGGAGAAGGCCTGGATCAGTCCGTGGGTGCGCAGGGGCTTGTCCACCCACAGGGTGTTGAGGGTCTTGGAGTCGAAGCCGGTGAGGAACATGTTGACGACGATCACCAGGTCGATGGCCTTCTTCGTCAGACGCTCGGAGATGTCCTCGTAGTAGTTCTCGAATCCCTGGGCGTCGGTGCCGCAGCTGGTGGCGAAAGTCCGGTTGTAGTCGCCGATGGCGGCGTCGAGGAAGGCGCGGTCGTCGGCCGACAGGCGCGTGGGGTCAACAGACTCCTCCCCCAGCAGTCCTCCGGGGGCGTCGGCGTTCGGCGCGCAGGAGTAGATAATGCCAACCGTCAGCCGCTGGTCGACGGGCAGCCCCTCCTGCTGGCGCTTGAACTCGCTGTAGTACTCGCGTGCCGCCCGGATCGATGCCGTGGCGAAAAGGGAGTTGAAGCCGCGCACACGCGCATCGTGGAGTGTGTAGGAGCTGGCGCGCTTGGTCTTCTGGGCGAAGTGCTCGCGTATGTAGCGCACCACCTGACTCAGGCGCTGTGGGGCGAGAAGGGCCTGCTCGGTGTCGATGCCGGAGACCTCGCCGTCGTGGACGTCGTCGGGCATCTTGATAGTGTCGATGTAGTCGACGCGGAAGGGCAGGACGTTCTTGTCCCGGATGGCGTCGACAATTGTGTAGGTGTGCAGTTGGTCGCCGAATGCTTGGGCGGTGGTGCGCAGGTCTAGTTTCCCGGATGACCCGGAGTTCTCGGCGAAGATCGGGGTCCCGGTGAAGCCGAAGAGGTGGTAGTTGCGGAAGGTCTTGGTGATGGCGGTGTGCATGTCGCCGAACTGGCTGCGGTGGCACTCGTCGAAGATGAGGACGACGTGCCCGTCGTAGATGGAGTGCCTGCGGTGACCGCCGACGAAGTTGGAGAGTTTCTGTATTGTGGTGACAATGATCCTCTGTTCGGGATCATTGATCTGGGCGGCCAGCTGCGTTGTGGACTGGTTGGCGGAGACGGTTCCGGCGGAGAAGCGGTTGTACTCCTTGATGGTCTGGTGGTCGAGGTCCTTGCGATCGACGACGAAGAGGACCTTGTCCACGTCCTCGAGGCCGGCGGCGAGCTTGGCGGTCTTGAAGGAGGTGAGGGTCTTGCCGCTTCCGGTGGTGTGCCAGATATAGCCGCCGGCGGCGGGGGTTCCGGTGCGTTTGTTGAGGGTGGAGGTGTTGATCCGCTGGAGGATCTGTTCGGTAGCGGCGATCTGGTAGGGTCGCATGACGAGCAGTTTCTCGGCGGTGGTGAACACGCAGTAGCGGGTGAGGACTGCCAGCAGGGTGTGCTTTGCGAAGAAGGTCCTGGTGAAGCCCTCGATATCGGCGACGGGCCGGTTGCGGGCGTCGGACCACCAGGAGGTGAACTCGAAGGAGTCGGAGTTGGCGGCCTTCGCCTGGCGCCGCCCGCCGGTGTTCTCGGTGACGTGGTCGAGGCGGGTGGTGTTGGAATAGTACTTCGTGTCGGTGCCGTTGGAGATGACGAAGACCTGCACGTAGCCGTAGAGGCCCGAGCCGGCCCAGAAGGAGTCGCGCTGGTAGCGGTTGATCTGGTTGAAGGCCTCGCGGATGGGCACGCCGCGGCGTTTGAGTTCGACATGGACCAGCGGCAGGCCGTTGACGAGGATGGTGACGTCGTAGCGGTTCCTGTGCGCGCCGGTGTCGACGACGTACTGGTTAGTGACCTGGAGCCGATTGTTGTGGATGCGTTTCTTGTCGATGAGCCGGATGTTCTTGAACTCGCCATTGTCCCGGCGGAGGACCTGGACGTGGTCCTCCTGGATACGGCGGGTCTTGTCAATGATGGAGTCATTGGAGGCGGCGATGGACTTCCTGAAGAATCGCTTCCACTCCGCATCGCTGAAGCGGTAGTCGTTGAGGGCTTCGACCTGGGCGCGGAGGTTGGCAATGAGGTCGTCCTCGGTGTCGAAGCGGACGTACTCGTAGGCCTGGGCCTGTAGCTGCTTGATGAAGGCGGCTTCAAGGGCGGCCTCGGACTGGTAGGTGGTGCGGTCGCGCTCGGCGGGCTCGTACCGGGCGACGACGGTGGATTCCTCGGTGAGAATGACGGGTTCGATGCCAATGGCGCGGGTGTCGTGGGTAGTCATCCTTCTGCGGTCCTCTCGCTGGGCGGAGTCGGCGGGGCTGGTGAGGCGGCCGGCAGGTCGCGGTTCTCCCAGTCCCCGTAGGCGCCGCCGTCCCAGAGCCATGAGAGGCGGCCGTTGCAGGCGCGCCCGGTGGCGATGGCTCCGGCGGCGGATGGCGAGGCGAAGGGGATGTCCCGGGTGACGACGGCGGTGGCGCCGTCGAGCGTGATGGAGCCGTCGGCGACGAGCTTGGCGTGGCGCTCACGGTAGGCGGCGTAGGCGCGGCGGGTGCTCGGGGTGCGTCCGACGCCGGTCCACGCGGCGGTCACGCGGGAGCCTTCGAGGAGGAGGAACTCATCTCCGACGACGCGTGCGCGCGCATCGATACCGTTGCGGACGACGGTGAGACGGAAGACCGGGGAGGCGTCGGATGCGGGTTGCGGCGAGGGATCGGGGGCAGTGGATGCTGCGGTGCGCAGGACATTGACCCCGAGGACGGGGAGGATGCCGCGAATCTGGGCGAGGAAGGCCTCGGCGTCGGAGACCTGGGCCTCGGAGAGCCTGCGGGGTTGAGGCCTTTGCCTGTTGTCGGGCAGGGAGCAGCGCTCGGCACGGGTGGCGATGTCGAGGAGTCGGGCCTCGAGGTAGCCCCAGTGCCCTTCGTTGAAGGAGTCGTCCCGGCTTGAGATGAGGACGGCGCGGTCCCACCAGTCGCGGTTGCGGTCGTGGTCGCGGAACCTGGCTGTGAAGGACTCGGTACGTCCGATGTAGCAGGTGGTGCTCTCAATGGATGAGGGGTCTTCGCCCAGGAGGAGGTAGACACCGTTGCGGTTGGCGTCATCCCGGGCGAGGAGGCGGGTGAGGTCGGGACGGGAGCCTGTGAGGACGTGGCCGGTCCAGCCCGCGACATCGGCGGTGGTGATGCCGCCGGGCTCCCCGTCGACGAGGAAGAGCTCGATGTGCTTGCCGCTCACCCTCAGACCGCCTTCTCCGGGAACGTGAGGAGCTTGTCCCGGTAGTACTCGTACTGCTGCCGACGCGCCTCGATCTCCGCCGGGATCCCAGACGAGATATCGGAAACAAGTGAGTCGAAGTTTCCCAAGATGTCGGCAATCCGTCGCTGCTCCGAGAGCGGAGGAAGGGGGATCGTAATCTGCTCAATACCGCGCGCTGAGAGTCGCTTGACCTTGGCGCGCGAGACGAACCTGTCCTTCTGGCGATGATACTCCGACGTGCGTAGAACATGTGAGATGTACCGCGGATCCTGCTGGTGATGGAGGGCGAAGGAATCATCGTGATAGGCGACGGGGTGATTTCCGAGCCACGCTACGCCGATCCCGACCTCCTCCACAGTCTCTCCGACTCCAGCGATAATAACGTCGCCTGGCTCAGCGTATCGGAGACTCTGTGTGCGCTCTGAAACCACGTGTGAGATGGCTTTGCGAGTTGAAATGCCGTAGGTTGTGTAGATCTCGCCGTAGTGTATTGCGGGGACCCCCTGATCGGCAATATCGTTGCGGGTGAACCGCCGTCCTCGAGTCAGTGCGCCAACATTTCCAAGAGCAACTCGAGGAGCGTTGCTCTCCCAGATCAAATGATTCCGATAATAGGCGTACTGCTGTCGGCGCGCCTCCAGTTCCGCCTCCAGTTCCGCCTCCAGTCCCGCCTCCAATGCAACGAACTTGTCCAGGATTGTCACGATCTCGTGTTGCAAAGAAAATGGCGGGACGGGGATCCGTATCTTTGACAGGTTGAGGCCGGAGATTCGGCGCATTTTCGCTCCGGAAATAAATTTCGACTTTTGGTTCTGGAAACGAGAGGAGGAAAAGAAGTGGCTGACATACTTGGGGTCGAGTTTATGCCGGAATACGTAGAGGTCTCCGCCGATAGCGATTTCGTTGTCTCCCAGCCAAGTCGTCGCCTTTGCGACAGCAGTGTCATCCTCGCTAGTTGTGGCAATGAGGAGATCGCCGTGAATTGCGTGACGCAAACGGTTCCACAGGGCGGGGGCGACGGACGAGATGGTGGAGTCTGTTGCAATACCAAAAAGAGTGTGAATCTGACCATAGTGTATGCAGGGCAATCCCTCCTCGACGAAGTCTTTCTTCTGCAGGCCGTTTCCCCGGAAGAATGTTCCGACATCTCCGAGCGGTTTGTACTCGACCCCATCCGGGCACATCTGACGGATCATGTCGTCAATGCGGTTCACTTCTCGTCTCCCTCCAGGTCGGCCACGATCTTATCGATGCCCGCGCGAAGTTCCTCCTGGTGGGTGACGATCCGCCTGATCCGGGCGTTGAGCTCGGCGATGTCAATGACCTCGCGTGTGTCCTCGGCCTCCACGTAGGCGGACACCGACAGGTTGTACCCGTTGTCGACGATACGCTCCGCGTCCACCAGTGCGGCCGTGTACTCGACGTCGGCGCGCTCCCGGAGCATCTCGAGGATCACCTCCTGGTTCTCAGGGGAGAGCTTGTTCTTATTTCCCTGCCGGACGAACTGCTTCGAAGCGTCGACGAACAGAACGGCGTTGTCTCTTTTCGCCTTCTTGAGTACGATAATGCAGGTGCCGATCGTCGTGCCGAAGAAAAGATCCGGTGGCAGCTGGATGACCGCATCGACATAGTTGTTGTCCACAAGGTACTTTCGGATCCTGGCCTCCGCGCCCCCACGGTACAGGACGCCCGGGAACTCGACGATTGCTGCGACGCCGTCGACCGCCAGCCACGAGAGCATGTGCATGGTGAAGGCGAGATCCGCCCGCGACTTCGGCGCGAGCACCCCCGCCGGGGCGAAGCGCGGATCGTTGATGAGGGCCGGGTCGTCCTTGCCGACCCACTTCGTGGAGTACGGAGGATTAGAGACGATCGCCTGGAAGGGCTCGACCTTCCAGTGGGCGGGGTCGGTAAGCGTGTCCCCGTGGGCGATGTCGAAACTCTCGAAGTTGATGTCGTGCAGGAACATATTGATCCGGCACAGGTTGTAGGTGGTCAGGTTGATCTCCTGGCCGAAGAACCCGCCGACGTTGTCCCTGCCGACAAGATTCGCGAACTTCAGCAGCAGCGAGCCCGAGCCGCAGGCCGGATCGTAGACCCGGTTGAGCCGGCTCCTGCCGTCGGCGGCGATCCGCGCCAGGACCTCGCTGACCTCCTGCGGGGTGAAGAACTCGCCGCCGCTCTTGCCCGCCGAGGAGGCGTACATCGTCATGAGGAACTCGTAGGCGTCCCCGAAGGTGTCGATCGCTGTGTCCCCGTAGGACAGGTCGAGGTCGCCGATCGCGTTGAGCAACCTCACGAGTTTTCCGTTGCGCTGGGCCACGGTGCGGCCCAGCCTGGTGGAGTTGACATCGACGTCGTCGAAGAGGCCGCGCAAGTCGTTCTCCGACCCGCCGCCCATCGCCGAGGCCTCAATATTCTTGAATATCCTGGCGAGGGTCTCGTTGAGGTTCTCGTCCCGGGCGGCCCGCTCGCGCACGTTGGCGAACAGTTCGCCCGGAAGGATGAAGAACCCCTTCTCCTCCACGAGGCCCTGGCGGATCCCCTCAGCATCCTCCTGCGCCAGGTAGCGGTAGTCGAAGTCCGGGTCTCCCGCCTCCCTCTCGGTGCGGTTGACATGGTCGGTGAGGTTCTCCGAGATGAACCGGTAGAACAGGAAGCCGAGGACGTAGGCCTTGAAGTCCCAGCCGTCCACGCTTCCGCGCAGGTCGTTGGCGACCTGCCAGATCGTCCTGTGGAGCGCGGCGCGCTCGGTTTCCTTGCTCATCGGGTGGGCCTCGTCGTCGTCGGGAAGGGGTACGGAGGGCAGTGTGCCACCTGCCTGCGACCTCCATCGCCAGGCGCACGTTGTCCGACGACGCCGACCGTGACGGCTGTCGGATGGTAGGCGGCCAGCAGAGGAAGTGGTGGTATATTTTCTGACATGAATGACGGCGGGTACCCGGCGGAGCAGAAGGTCCTCGACGACCTCGGCTCAGACTTCCTGCAGGCCTTCGTCGATGCTGTTGCGGGTGCGCGCGAGGACTACGCTGTCTTCCGCCGCGAGCACCCGGACTGGTTGGCGGGCTTCGCCTCACGGAGCACGGCAGCGGTCATGCACGAACGGCTCTGGGGCCGGCTCATCGCCCTGGTCGATGCCTTGGAGGGCATCCGCATCGTTGACGAGCCGCCGGTGCGGGAGATCATCATCGGCATGTCCTACCGGGCGCGGATCAAACGGCATCACTTGGACGACACGATTGCCTCGTACCCGACCGCGTCCTCACTTGCCTTCTGGGCTCCGGGGGCGGCTACGTTCGACGGGTTGGAGCAGTACAGCCTCGCGCTCGGCTACGAGTGGGACGAGGAGACCCGGGAGCCTGGCGCCGCGGTTGTCTCCCTGCGTGACGGGACGCAGCGTGCCATCTGGAAGATCAGCCTCGACCGTGACGAGGAGAAGGAAGTTGGTTTCACCTGGAGCTCGGTTGAGCCGCGTCTGCCGCAGTTGGACCTCAGTGCTGTCCTCACGGAGGCCGACGACGAGGAGGACCTCGCATGAGTATCGCCGTGGCCGAGTCCCTGCTGGTCCTGCGCCGCGCCCGAGGGATGACCCAGACCGAGCTCGCCGACGCAGCGGGCATCACGCAAGCGGCACTGTCGCGCTATGAGAACGACATGCGAGAACCGGACAAGGAGATTGTCCGCAGGCTCGCCGACGCCCTGGGCGTGACTGCCCCGTTCCTGGCGCACGACTTCCAGATGCGCGGTGGGATCGCGGCCGATGCCCACATGCGCCGGAAGGCCACGGCGAAACCTGCGGACTGGAAGCGCGTCGAAGCCAAGGTCAACGAGCTCCGCATGCACTCCAGCTTCCTTCTTGAGCGCGTTCCCCTCGAACCGGGCCGGCACGTCCTCAACCTGGACCCGGATGAGCAGACGCCTCAGGAGGCCGCCCAGATGCAGCGCGCCTCGTGGCAGATGCCGATTGGCCCCGTGCGCCACCTGGTGCGTTGGCTTGAGGCCGCGGGAGTCCTCGTCGTCGAGGAGAGCTTCGGGACGCAGCGGATCGACGGAATGTCGCAGTGGGCCGGCGAGCACGCCGTCGTCCTCGTCAATGCCGTCATGCCGACCGACCGTCGTCGTTGGACCCTTGCTCACGAGCTCGGCCACCTCATCCTCCACTCCACCTACATTGGCGCCGACGCCGAGGGGCAGGCCAATGCCTTCGCCGCCGAGTTCCTCATGCCCGAGCAGGTCATCAGGTCCGAGTTGTCGAACCTGTCCCTGGGGAAGTTGATGGACCTCAAGGCCGAATGGGGAACCTCGATGCAGGCGATCTGTGAGCGGGCCGTTGAGCTCAAGAAGGCGACCTCGGGTGACCGGCAGAGGTTCTCCCGCCAGATGCGGGACAGGGGCTGGCGGATCCACGAGCCCGGCAGCGATGAGTTGGCGCCCGAGACCCCAACGCTCGCCAGGTCTCTCGGCCGCCAGCTCCTCGATGCGGGGCTCTCCCGGGCGGAGGTGGCTCAGATGGTCGGCGTGCGCAAGGACCAGGGTTCGGTCTTCCTCCCCGAGCCCACCGCCGGCGCCCTGAGAAGGGTCAAGTAACGCGAGCGGACTTGGCCCGGCCGCCGCTCCCGTGCCCGGCAGTCCAGTTTGATATCAGGAGACGGCAGGGCGGGGTCTGCGGGGTCGACTGCGGTAACCCGCGGGCGGCCTGACGGGAGGAGTGGAAGTGATGGGCGCGAAGGCGACTGTTGACCGGGCCTATGAGGTGGTTGCCCACCGCGAGGCGTACCCGGAAGGGTCGTGGTGGGTGTTCGACATCCCCGCGCTCGGGGCTGCGGGGCAGACCTCGAGGCTCGCGAATGTGGCGGCTGAAGCCCGTGCCATCATCGCTGCGTGGGATGAGGATGGTCTTGGCGAGCAGGATGTACGGGTGGCTGTGCGTCTGGACGGCGAGGTCGAGGCGCGGCGCATCTGGGAGCAGGGCGAGGCCGAGGAGCGCGCGGGGCGCGCAGCCCTCGCCCGCGCCGCCTGCCCCCCGGCGAGCTTCTTCGCCTCGCGGTAGGCGGCAACGTCCTGCGCCATCTTGAGCTCTTCAAGGGCTTCCCGGTCGGTGACGCTCACGAGCGCGTCGGAGAGTC
>ERZ773042.1784-NODE-1784-length-12348-cov-3.687546_pt1 | contig 12348 bp, 10 predicted proteins | sample MGYA00511664_ERZ773042 | MGnify/ENA primary metagenome ERZ773042 (study PRJEB29015, sample SAMEA2737984) | human oral metagenome | biome: human oral; feature: human-associated habitat; material: dental | place: China | collected 2036 ... | reverse complement strand
ATACAGAACTAAATCCTTTCAATAATTATTTGTCCAACTTTTGGGGGTCAGTACACCTCCCGCTTTCTACTTTTTCTTATCTGCAATATATTCTAATTTTTGTTGTCGTGTTTTTCTTTTAGAGAGGGCTTCGGCTGACATGGCAGAAGGTTTGTCGGGAAATTCTTCTTGATACAAAAGAGTAACAGGTAATCGTGCACGAGTATATTTGGCGCCCTTTCCAGTATTATGTGTATGAAGTCGTTTTTTAACATCAGTCGTGTACCCTGTATAGAGAGAGCCGTCGGCACATTCCAGAACATACATATAGGCTTTAGTTTCCATAGTAAATCTCATGAATTTCTGGAGTGTAGCTGCCATCTTCATTATGAATGAAAAGCGGTGGCAGGATTTTTAGCCCGTCACGGGAACCATCTTTGATAGCTTCAATGAGGAGCATATTGGCTTCGCGATTTGTCTTTGGGTAAACAAATTGAATGCGTTTTGGTGCTAAATTGTGAGCAGTCATAGTGTCAACAATATCAAGGAATCGTTCGGGACGATGAACTATTGCTAAGCGTCCGTTGGATTTCAAGACCCGTTGGGAAATTTGACAGATTTCTTCCAGATTGGTCGCAATTTCATGCCGTGCAAGTAGATAATGTCGGCTTGCATTGAGATTAGAATGTTCATCCACTTTAAAATAAGGCGGATTGCATAAAATCATGTCCACTTTACTACCGTCGATATAGTGGGTGAGATATTTCAAATCATCCTGAATGACCTGCATTTGGTGGGTTAAGCCATTTAGCTCAATAGAGCGCTCTGCCATATCTGCCAGTCTCTCTTGAATTTCAACTGCTATGATTTGAGCCTTGGTTCGGGTGCTTGCAAAAAGCCCAACGGCACCATTTCCAGCACAAAGATCCACGATAAGACCACGCTTAGGTAAATTTGGAAAGCGAGAGAGGAGCACGCTATCTACTGAGTAGCTAAAGACCTCTCGATTTTGAATAATTTTGACGTCAGTAGAAAAGAGCTGATTGATTCGCTCACCGTCTTTTAAAAGAATTTCTGCCATATATCCTTATTATATCATGATGTAGAGGAAAAGAAGCAACAAAAATAAGCAGTAAGACAAAAATGTACGTTTTTTCTTACTGCTATACCTTAAATTTTATAAATTTTGTTCCCGTTTATTCTGTATGCGTGTCACGACAATAAAAGTAATTGTAAATAAAATCATCAAAATGCTATAGATTGGGAAGCTGTTGCTGGTTAGAGTAGTAATTTCGATGTACTTTTGCAGGAGAACTGCTGTTCCAAAGAATCCAACGAGGGACCAGAGGATCAGCAGGATCCGCCAGAGATTGAGTGGTAGGCAGGCACGGACAACAGATAGAAAGCCGATAGAACCTAATAAATAATAAAGCAAAGTTGAGATTTCTAGTTGTGACCAGCCATGCAGCCCACCGAAAATATTGACAAATAAAACGCTAAAGACGACCATTAAACCGCTCGGTAGAGCCTTAAAAATAGCTTTTTTAAGAAAGTCGGGTTCGACTGGTTTGATATTGCGCTCAAAGGTGAGGACAAAAGGTGGTAAACCTTCAACAAATTGGTCAATTAAGGTGATTTGAATGGGGATAAATGGAAAGACCAAGAGCCATTCTGCTCGTCCCAGTAAGATACTAGAAATACAAATGATTGTCAAAATGAACGAATAAGTTGTTTTAATGAGGAAAATTGGTGCAATGCGGGCGATATTATTAACGACGCGGCGTCCTTCAAAGAGAATTTCAGGGACATCGTTAAAGTCAGAATTGAGCAAAACGAGATTGGCAACTTGTCGTGTTGCGGGATCTCCTTCAGCCATGGCAATGGAGCAGTCTGCTTCCCGTAATGCCAGAATATCATTGACTCCGTCACCAGTCATAGCTGTGGTGTGCCCTGCTTTTTTCAGGGTTTGAATGATAAGTTTCTTTTGATGAGGAGAAACACGACCAAAGATAGCAGTCGTTTCTGCCAGCTCAATCAACTCTTGATTCGTTACTTTTGAGCAATCAACATAACTTTGGTAGTTTGCAAATCCTGCCTTTGCAGCAATGTTTGATACAGTAATTGGATTGTCACCTGAGATGATTTTTAAGCCTACTTCTTGTGAGCGTAAGTATTCCAAAGTATCAGCTGCTCCGTCACGAATCGGATCTGTGATTTCTAAAATGGCAATGGGTTGAATGCTACTTGGTAAGTGAATGTGTTTATGGTCAATGCGTTCAGGACTAATAGCTAAAGCAAGCACACGCGAACCACGCTTTTGAGCGTCCTGTGCTAGCTCAATTTCTTCATGAAAGAGCATTTCAGGCGCACCGAGAAAGACAGTACCTAAGTCCGACATTTCCATAGCTCCCCATTTACGGTCACTCGAAAATGGAATCATATTACTTGTTTGATAGTCAGTCGGAGTAGTAAATTGCTTGCGAATGGCTTGGGCAGTTGGATTATTGTCATCGCTTGCAGTGATATAAGCACTAAGAATGTCAGAGATTGCTTGTTCTGAAAAATCTTCTGTGAGTGGGCTGAAGGTTTCAACGTGCATTTTCCCTTGGGTAATCGTACCTGTTTTATCAAGGCAGAGCATATCAACACGAGCTAGCGTTTCGACGGAGTACATTTCTTGTACGAGGACTTTTCGCAATCCTAACTTGATGACTGCTGTTAAAAGTGAAGTAATCGTTAAAAGTGCAATTCCTTTTGGCAACATTCCCAGAAGAGCTGTCGAAGTATTGACAACCGAGTCTTTGACAGGTAAATGTTTTACAAAGAGAGCTTCTAGAAAGAGCGCAATTCCGAAAGGGATAATGATTTTTCCTGTAAAACCTGCAATCCTGTCCATGGATTTCATGATACGAGAATTGATTGGTTTGACAGTCTTAGCCTCCAGCATCAGTTTAGAAGCATAATTATCAGAGCCTACATGAGTGATTTTGGCAATAACACGCCCGCTGGCAAGAAAACTTCCTGAGAGCAATTGCTCCCCAATCTCCTTTTGAACAAGGTCACTTTCACCTGTCAACATGGCTTCGTTCACTTCTGCAAAACCGTCTAAAACAGTTGCGTCACTTGGAATTTGCTCCCCCGTAGCCAGTTGAATACAGTCATCCAAGACTAAGTCTTCTGGATTGATTTGACTAGATTTACCATCGCGAATGACCGTTATCTTTTCTTTGTTTAAAAGATTCAGTTTGTCGACCATGTGTTTAGCTCGCAATTCTGTCACGATACCAGAGAGGGCATTGAAGCAGATAACAGCAAAGAAAACCAAGTTGCTCCATGCTTGTACAGTAACGAGTGCCAGGGCAATGGCAAAATTTAACGCATTAAATAACGTAAAAACATTGCGCTTGATGATTTGCCAGGTGCTGGTACTTGTATTGGCTGTAAAATCATTGGTAAGTCCTTGAGCAATTTTTTCTTGGACTTGTTGGTGGGTTAATCCCGTAAATTCTTTCATGTTCATGAGGATAATCATACCATTTTTTTAATAAAATTTCTAATAGAATCCGTTCAGCTGTAACAGTTTTAAAGCAAAAAAAGTTTGCGAGTGGGCATTGGATAAGGTATAATGAAAAGGATAAGAAGGGAGAGCCTATGTTTTATAGATATTTGAGAAGATTGGTGATGTTGATTTTATGGGCTTTAAATGGTAATGCTCACTACCACCATTTGGAGAACATTCCAGACCAAGAGGAAAATTATATTTTGGTAGCACCGCACCGTACTTGGTGGGATCCTGTTTACATGGCTTTTGCGACAAGACCCAAGCAATTTATCTTTATGGCAAAGAAAGAACTGTTCACAAATCGCGTTTTCGGCTGGTGGATTCGCATGTGTGGTGCATTTCCGATTGACCGTGAGAATCCAGGAGCATCTGCTATTAAATACCCTGTAAAAATGCTAAAATCAAGCAATCGTTCTTTGATTATGTTTCCAAGTGGCAGCCGTCATTCTAAGGATGTTAAAGGAGGAGTAGCTTTGATTGCCAAAATGGCAAAGGTACGCATTCTTCCAGCCGTTTATGTCGGACCGATGAGCCTGAAAGGTTTAGCAAAAGGTGAGCGTGTGGACATGGATTTTGGTCAACCGATTGATATTTCAGACATCAAAAAGATGAATGATGAAGGCCTGGAAGAAGTCGCCCGTCGTATTCAGACAGAATTTGATCGTTTAGATGCAGAAGTAGCAGCTCTTGAAGTGAAAAAAAGTCCGAATATATTATTGTTATTACCACGTTTGATTGCTTTGCTACTATCTCTTATTGTTGGCTTGCTGACATTTATTTTTAGTTTTATCGCAAGCTTTGTTTGGGATCCTGAAAAGCATAGAAAATAAAAATATGCTATAAAAGAACCTGATGCAATAGTATCTCAGACTTGAACTACTCTCATAGTAAACATGCAGCGCAGTAGCTAATTCTTCAAAGACCTGCTTTGAGGTTGGGAATTTTTGTCCCGACCCTTTTTATTTGTAAATTTTAAGATATAAGGAACCAAAACACACAAAACTTACATGAAAGCGCTTGCTAAAATAGATTTAAAATAGTATACTAAATTTAAGGTATACGGTTTTAAAAAGGTGATAAGAGTGATGCTCACTCTTAAAAGTTGATGTATTCAACATGCAATGATAAAAGGAGAAATATATGAAAAAATTGATTTTTCGATTAACAATTCTGTTATCTGCTCTTATGCTCTTTCCTTTTCAAGCAGTAGCAGCCTGTACAGGTTTTATTGTTGGGAAGAACTTGACAGCAGATGGTTCGACTTTGTATGGTCGTACAGAGGATTTGGAGCCTCATCATAATAAAGTCTATAAAGTCCATCCAGCTAAGGACAATAAAGCAGGTGCAAAGCTGATTGATGAAGCCAATGGTTTTGAATGGCAGTTACCTGCTCGGAGTTATAAATACACTTCGGTTTCAGACGTCACGCCAAAAGAAGGTATTTTTGACGAAGTAGGCTTCAATGAACATGGAGTATCTATATCAGCCACTGTTTCTGCAAAAGCAAATAAAGCTATTCAAAAAGTTGATCCTTATGTTGAAAAAGGCTTAGCAGAGTCTATTATGACTACAGTCGTTTTACCACATGTAAAAACGGCTCGTGAAGGTGTGGAACTCATCGCGGAGATTGTCAAAAAGCAAGGTGCTGCTGAAGGCAATATCGTGACGATTGCGGATAAAACGGGTGTTTGGTACATGGAAATCCTCTCTGGCCACCAATATGTTGCCATTAAATATCCCGATGATAAATATAGTGTTTTCCCTAATACTTTCTTCTTAGGAAGTGTTGATTTTAATGACAAGGAAAATGTCATTGCTTCAGAAAATGTGGAAAAAGTAGCGCGTGATGCTAATTCTTACAAGGAGATTGATGGTAAATTCCATATTTCCCAATCTTATAATCCACCAATGTCAGAGGCAGATCGTTCGCGTGCTTGGGCAGGTATTAAGGCTTTGAATCCAGACGCACCAGTCAATTATGATGATAAATATTTTGATTTGTTGCAATCTAGCAATAAGAAAATCAGTGTTGCAGATGTGATGCGGATGCAGCGGAATCGTTTTGAAGGAACGCAATTCAAACCACTAGACCAAATGGAATTAGACGGTAAAGGCATTCCTCAACGTGGAAAAGTAGATCCAGTCTATAAATATCCGCTTGGCAACCCAAACGTAATGGAAGCACACATTTTCCAATTGAAAGATAATATCCCTGCTAGCATGGGTGGTGGCACAATGTGGCTTTCTGTTGGTAGTCCTCGCTTTGCACCATACTTGCCATACTATGGAAATATCAACAATACTTATGCTGCTTATCAAGTTGATACAACGAAATATGACAAAGATTCTTGGTACTGGGTTGCGTCACACATTTACGATATGGCAGCCAAACATCAAAAATTATTTGGCAATAGCATTCAAGAAAAATGGAAAGCTTTGGAAGCACGATTGATTGAAGAACAAGCCAAATTAGATGAACAATACGCAGCTGCAGGTGGAGCTTCGTCAGAAGAAGTGACTGCGTCTAGTATGGCGCGTGCAGAGGAAGTCTTTAAAGAAATGAAAGCTCTAGAAGCTGAAATGGAAGAAAAGATTAAAAATGAGCAAACGCCACCAAGCTCTAGCTTAGAACCATCTTCAAGTACAAGTGAGTCATCTTCAACCACATCTTCCACTTCGTCTACATCTCAATCTTCGTCAAGTACAAATGAAACGTCTACATCTAGTTCATCAGATACTGAAAAACCTAAACCAAGCGAAACTTCTGATACCTTAGTGGATACAGCCACAGGTGTTCGTTTGCAAAATGCAGATTTAGTAAAGGCTAATCTCAAATTAGCAGTTAAAAAGACAATTGAAGAAAATGCAGATAGCTATGATATTACTTTGACCAATCCAAAAGGTGAAGCAGTGTCACAAGTTAGCTCCACATTAGTGACAGTACCAGTGAAACAAGGTGCTACGGTGGAATCTGTTTATGCTATGAAAGATGGTAAACAAGCAGAAAAATTTGATTTTGTTCTCAACAAAGACCAAACGATTAGCTTTAAAACAACACACTTCTCTACTTACAAAGTGAATTATAAAGTTGTTAAAGAAGCGCCAAAACAAAATAGACGTGGCTTCCTTCCGTCAACTGGTGAAAAAGTAACCTTCCTTGGTTTAGTAGGAATTGTCATTTTAGGAGTTGTCATCTTCATCTTAGCAAAACGTTCAAAAAAGAATAATGACTAGTTGAAGTAAGAAAATCAACATCATGTTGAAGGGATTCCCTCAAAGTTAGGTACAAACTAATTTTGGGGGATTTTTATATGAATTGGATAAATTTCTACATTGAATTGACAATGATAATGTTATTTTTGACAATAATAGTTGTCAAAATGACACGAATGAGTTACAATAGAGATGAAAGGAGAGGAGCATATGAAGCTGGAAAATCGATTAAAAGAACTTCGAGCGCGAGATAGGTTGAATCAAACAGAGTTGGCTAAAAAAGCAGGAGTTTCTCGACAAACCATCAGTTTGATTGAGCGGGGAGAGTATGCTCCGTCTGTCATCATTGCCTTGAAGATTGCACATATTTTTGGTGAAAACGTAGAAAATGTATTTTATCTAAAGGAGAATAGCGATGAAAAAATGGATGAAAATTAGCGTTTTACTAGTAGTGAGTGTTTTGCTAGGAATTTTTGTAGCAAGTAGTTGGCTCGGAAATTTCCATTTTCCAACTTTTTTAAATAGCATACTTTGGGGTTGGATGATTCGTGTGCTTAATCTGATTTTATTCTGTATGACGATTTATTTACTACAGTCTAGTCGGACAATTCAAAGGCAGTCAGAATTAACAAATGGAGATGAATTAAATGAACAACTTTATCAGAAGATGTTCAAAAATCTGGAATATGGTACTATTTTATTAGACGTTGTGACAATCTTGACGATTTTTGATATACTAACATTATTTAATGTATTCATTACTAAAAATAGTGTTTTGATTACAGGCAGTTTATTGCCTTATGTAGCACTTGCTTTTATTCTATATGGACAAATATTATCTCCAAAAGACAATTGAGCAGGTTCGGCATTTTAAATTGCCAATCGTTACATTTCCCGAAGATGTTTTAGCCTTGATGAAGACTTATGATGAAGCAGAAAGAGAAGCACATTATGAGCAGAGCTTTAAGATTCTTTTTCAGTTAAATCAGTTCATTTTGCCAGCGTTCTACATCCTCCTGTTTACTATTTCGCTTCTATTACGTGAAATTCAATACCTTCCTATTGCAATCGTGGTCTTTATCCACCTCTACATCAATGTAGCAAATATTTCTATGATAAAGAAATACTTTAAATAAGGCTGGTCAAAAAGTATCTCTGCCTCTATCTCATTTAGTGATAAGCGAATGATGCAGTAGGTGATTGCTCAAAGCATTGCTTTGAGGTAGCGGATAGGGCTTGTGAAGCAAGTCTCAAACCTGTTCGCTTTTCAAGCTAGAAAGAACACTTTTGACGAAAACTCTGTTTTTTATCCACCGCCTCAACAGTCAGGGAGACTGTTGAGCAGTCTTGCAGGGAGGGAACTACGAACTTAAATTTTTCAAGATAAGTTCTGTCCCAATCTTATGAAACATAACTAGTTATACGAGGAGCATTTTAATGAAAAAAATAGCCCATCTTGGACTTGGAATTTTAAAATTATTGAGACTGATTGTGTTAGTCATGGCTATCAATGGCATTCCTATGTTATTTCTAGCTAGAGGGCAAGATTTGCCCGTGTATATAGAAATTTTACTGGTGTTAGCCTACCTTGTGCTCATGTTTTTTGCTATCCGCACTTTATGGAGGAGATACCAGACACATGTTTCTGATGACGTGAAGAGCTTGTCTTTTTCATGGGGAGATTTTGGGAAAGCATTGTTGTTCTTTTTAGCGGCAAGAATAGTAGCAGTAGTTGGAACTTATCTAAATATTCTTTTAACAGGACAAAGTACGACCAATAACGATAATGCTTTACAAAGTCTAGGAAAAATTATGTCAGTTGATCACATCTTTTTTGCTTTGTTATATGTGATGACGGTTGCAGTGATAGCTCCGATAATTGAAGAACTGGTGTTCCGCGGTTTTGCGACGATCTTTTTCTTTGAAAAAGATCAAAAAATAGTGGCAGCGCTCATAACATCTATCATTTTTGCACTTCCTCATATTTCAAAATGGACAGAGTTTCCACTTTATTTTGCCATGGGATTAGTGCTTTATGCTGCCTTTGCACGTCGAGGAAATCTGAAAGATTCAATAGCTGTGCATATTTTAAACAACACACCAGCAGCTTTGGTTATGCTGTTTGCGATGTTTCAATAGCGACTATAGTACAATCTTTTACAATAACACATTAAAAACACGAATGAGTTTAATTTCAGCTACTTACTGGTATTACTTCATTCATGTTTTTGTGTTATTAGATGTTATTTTTGTTAATTGATATTTTATAACCCGTAATTATAATCATCATCTTGCATAGCTTCAACTTCACCAAGAAGATAACCGTTTCCGACTTGAGAAAAGAAGTCATGGTTAGAGGTTCCAGTTGAAATACCATTCATGACAATCGGATTGACGTCATCAGCCGTGTCAGGGAAAAGTGGGTCTTGACCAAGATTCATCAGAGCTTTATTAGCATTATACCGAAGGAAAGTTTTGACTTCTTCTGTCCAGCCGACACCATCATATAAGGTTTCTGTGTAGCCCTCCTCATTTTCATAGAGGGTGTAGAGCAGGTCGTACATCCACTCTCGGAAAGTTTCTTGTTCTTCTTCTGGCAATTCGTTAAAGACTAATTGGAATTTATAGCCGATATACGTTCCGTGGACAGATTCATCACGGATAATCAGCTTGATGATTTCAGCTACATTGGCCAATTTGTTATTTCCAAGATAGTAGAGCGGAGTAAAGAAACCAGAGTAGAAGAGGAAGGTTTCCAGAAAGACACTGGCAACCTTCTTTTCAAGAGCATTTCCATTGAGGTAAATCTCGTTGATAATTTCTGCTTTCTTTTGCAAATAAGGGTTTGTATTCGTCCATTCAAAAATTTCGTCAATTTCTGATTTCGTGTTAAGGGTTGAGAAAATAGATGAATACGACTTGGCATGAACAGACTCCATGAATTGGATGTTATTCAACACAGCCTCTTCATGAGGCGTACGAATATCCCTTCGGATAGCTTCAACACCTGATTGGGATTGCATCGTATCCAATAATGTTAATCCGCCGAAGACCTTACCAACAAGGTCTTTTTCTTCAGGTGATAATTTTCTCCAGTCATCCAAATCGTTGGAGAGGGGAATTCGCGTATCGAGCCAGAATTGCTCGGTCAGCTTTTCCCAAGTGGACTTGTCAATGACATCTTCAATGGCATTCCAATTTATGGCTTTGTAATAGGTTTTCATGTTGATTACTTTCTTTTATTCCAGTTGATTTTTATCGTTTACAGATAGTTTAAATTTGTTCTGAAAGACTTTTAGAAACTTTATATAATACAAAAGAATCTCGCTTATAGCAGTTGTTGTGCTAACATAAACAAGAGAAATTTTAATCCTCGTTAAATCACGCAGCTCTCACACTGGTTGGCTCCAACTTCGTCGCCGTCATCTGTAAAGGTACGGACATAATAGATTGATTTGATTCCTTTGTTATAGGCGTAGTTGCGCAGGATAGACAGATCGCGCGTGGTTTGTTTGCTTTCAGTTTTCCATTCGTAGAGTCCCTGTGGAATGTCGCTACGCATAAAGAGGGTCAGAGATAATCCTTGATCCACGTGCTCAGTCGCTGCTGCATAGACATCAATGACCTTGCGCATGTCCATATCATAAGCGCTGGTGTAGTAAGGAATCGTCTCAGTTGATAGACCAGCTGCTGGATAGTAGATTTTTCCAATTTTCTTTTCTTGGCGTTCTTCGATGCGTTGCGTAATAGGGTGGATAGAAGCAGATACATCATTGATATAGCTGATAGAGCCATTCGGTGCAACAGCTAAGCGATTTTGGTGATAAAGGCCCTCCGTCATGACCTTATCTCTCAAGTCTGCCCAGTCTTTAGCAGAAGGGATAAAGATATTTTCAAAGAGTTTTTTAACTCGGTCAGATTTCGGTACAAATTCACCAGTTACATATTTGTCGAAGTAGCAACCATTTGCATAATCAGATTTTTCAAAGTTATGGAAAACCACCCCACGCTCGCGAGCAATATTATTGGATTCAACAAGTGTCCAATAATTCATGAGCATAAAGTAAATGCTGGTAAACTCAACAGATTCAGCTGAGCCGTATGCAATCAATTGTTGAGCCAGATAGCTGTGCAAGCCCATAGCGCCTAGCCCGAAAGTGTGAGCTAAGCTATTGCCATGATCAATAGTCGGAACAGCTTTGATGTGAGAGCTATCTGTAACAAACGTCAGCGCCCGCGTCATGGTTCGGATAGACTTACCGAAATCTGGTGAAGTCATCATATTGACCACATTGGTAGAGCCGAGATTGCAAGAAACGTCCGTTCCCAAGTGCAGAAATTCTTGTGCATCATTCAGAAGACTGGGTTCTTGGACTTGCAGGATTTCGGAGCAGAGATTGCTCATGATAATCTTGCCGTCTACTGGATTCGCACGATTAGCAGTGTCAATATTAACTACATAAGGATAGCCAGATTCCTGCTGCAACTTGGAAATCTCAGTTTCTAAATCACGAGCTTTAATCTTTGTTTTGTTAATCTTAGGATTGGCAACCAATTCGTCGTATTTTTCAGTAATATCAATATAGGCAAATGGGACACCGTACTCGCGTTCAATAGAGTAAGGACTGAAGAGGTACATTTCCTCATTCTTACGAGCTAATTCGTAGAATTTATCTGGAATGACAACTCCTAAAGAAAGAGTTTTAACCCGAACTTTTTCGTCAGCATTTTCTTTCTTTGTAGAAAGGAAAGCGATGATATCTGGGTGGAAGACATTGAGGTAAACAACCCCGGCTCCCTGACGTTGCCCCAGCTGGTTAGAGTAAGAGAAGCTGTCCTCAAACAGTTTCATCACTGGTACAACACCAGAAGCAGCCCCTTCATACCCTTTGATGGGAGCACCTGCTTCACGCAGGTTACTGAGAGAGATCCCAACGCCACCACCGATACGAGATAGCTGCAGAGCAGAGTTAATGGAGCGGCCGATAGAGTTCATATCATCTGTCACTTGAATCAAGAAGCAAGAAACTAATTCACCACGCCTAGCACGTCCGGCATTCAGGAAACTTGGAGTTGCAGGTTGATAACGTTGGTGAATGATTTCATTAGCAATATCTTTGGCAATTGCTTCATCGCCGTTGGCAAAATAGAGCGCGTTGAACAGAACGCGGTCTTCCATGCTTTCAAGGTAATAGTCACCGTCATTTGTTTTGAGAGCATATTGATTATAGAATTTATAAGCTGCCATGAAAGACTTGAAATGGAAATCTTGCTCACGAATAAAAGCAGCCAGTTCCTCGATGTATTCAGGTGAATAAAGCTGGATGAATTCTTTTTCTAAATAGTTTTCTTGAATTAAAAAGTGAATTTTTTCAGTAATAGATGAAAATTGCTTGGTATTTGGTTCCACATTTTCTTTAAAAAATGCCTCCAAAGCTTCCTTATCTTTGTGAAGCATAATTTGTCCGTTGATTGGACGGTTGATTTCGTTATTCAGACGGAAATACGTCACGTCTTCGAGTTGTTTAAGTCCCATATTGTTCCTTTTTCTAAATAATTGAATTGTTTTGCAAAAGAAAGAGCTTCTATGGTTT
>ERZ773042.1783-NODE-1783-length-12350-cov-14.128996_pt1 | contig 12350 bp, 8 predicted proteins | sample MGYA00511664_ERZ773042 | MGnify/ENA primary metagenome ERZ773042 (study PRJEB29015, sample SAMEA2737984) | human oral metagenome | biome: human oral; feature: human-associated habitat; material: dental | place: China | collected 2036 ... | reverse complement strand
CCGCCCGCAGCTGGCTGGCCGACGAGGGCTACGACCCCGCCTACGGGGCCCGGCCGCTGCGCCGCCTCGTGCAGCGGGAGATCGGTGACCGCCTGGCCCGCATGCTGCTGGCCGGGGAGGTCCTCGACGGGCAGAAGGTCGTCGTCGACAAGGTCGATGGCAGCGACGGCCTCACGCTGCGAGCCGAGGGTGAGGCGCACCTGCCCTCAGCCTCCTCGGCGGCGTCGCCGGCCTGAGCCGGGACGGTCGACTGGTCTCATCGACCCGATCGGACCGACGAGTCAACGAGGGGGTGGGTCCGCCGCGCAGGTGGACCCACCCCCTCTTGCTGCCCGTAGCGGTGCGCATCTCAGCCGGGCTGGCTGTCCTGAGTGGGCCAGGCGTTGAACACGCAGCCGCCGGCGATGTCATGGCTCTGCTGGGCCATCAGGGGGGCTTTGAGGCCGGCTCCGGCGCAGAACTCGTGCTCGTGACCGAGGAAGTGGCCCACCTCGTGGTTGGTGACGTAGATGCGGTAGGAATCGACGTCGGGGTAGGTGATGGCGCCCCAGTTCCAGCGGTCGGAGTTGATGACCACGTTGTTCGCGTTGCGACAGCTCCACATGCCGGAGGTCTCCAGCGGCGAGCACAGGGCGTCGGCGCTGGGTGGTGTGGCGATGTTCAGCGCGAAGTCGGCGGCGGCGGGATCGGCCACCGGCTCGAAGGACGTGCTCTGCGCGGTGGGCCAGCCGCGTTCGTCGTTGAGAATGCGCTCGATGATGGGGGCCGCTGCGGCGGCGTCGACATGCGTTCCGCCCTCCACCTGGAGCACGTAGCGGTAGACGGTTCCGGCTGCGGGTCGGGAGACAGGCACGGCCGGGGCGACCGTCCAGGTGCCGTCGCCGACGGCGTCGGAGTGGGCGAATCCCTCGGCGTCCAGCCGCGGGGGCGGCAGTGACGAGGTCGATGGGGTGGGTGACGCGGATGGGGAATCCGTCGGCGAGGCCGACTGGCTTGCTGACGGCCTGGCGGACGACGCCGCTTCCGCTGGAGCCGGGGAAGGCGTTGTGGAGACGCCGGCGCTCAGAGGTAGGGCGAAACCGGGGCGCAGGCCCCAGATGCGCACGCCGGCGATGACGATGAGGACCACCGCTACCACCGCGATGGCGCCGTAGAGGAGCCGGCTGCGGGCACGGCGGAGCCGACGCTCCCGCCGGGCGACGACCAGAGCGCGACGGCTGGTCGGATCCGGGGCGTCCGACGAACGGCGGTGCGTGGAATGCTGCCCGGCCGGGCTGCGATGTGGGACGCCGGAGGGGGTCGCCCGGCGTCCGGGAGCCGATGAGGAGCTGCGGCTGGGGCCCCGCCTGGGGCGGGAGGGGCGCCGCGGCGGCTGCGGGGGCAAGGGGCGCATATCGCCCATCGTAGGGGGCATGAGGCCGGTTAACCTGCCGGGAGGTACCCCTGCGCGCGCAAGGTCACATGCGGTCGTCAGGCGCCGAAACCGTCCTGTGGGGCGACTTTCGGTTGATATCTCACAACGAAAGTAGCGTACTGGCGCATGTCGGATCTCCATCGGTGATCATCCGCTGTCTGGGCGCCATCCCGTCCAACAGCTCGAGCCCCGACAGGATCCGCACTTGTTGACGGAGAAGTGGATGTTTTCTGGTCTCGACGCATGGCGTCATCGTCTCCCGTGGTTCGACGTCGGGGTGCCGCCTCTCTGCTGGTTCTCCATGGCCCGCCACGTCGCCAGTCCCAGGCCTGAGACACCGACCCTGATCCCGGTGGACGTCATGTGCAGTACGTAGTACCTCGACGTTCTCAGCGCGGAACGAGGACCGGATGTCGTCGTTGGAGGTGGCGGCTCCTCACGAGGGTGTGCCGGTGGTCGTCATGAGCGTCAAGCATGGGTCGAGTGTCCTGGGTGCATGGGTCCAGCATGCGGTGCGGGTGGTGCGCCGGCCCATCGGACGCGCAAGGACCGCTGTCGATATTTGAAACGGAAACAAGATTGTCGGAAGTGTTACGAAACCGTGATGTTGGTGGGTGAACCATGCGAACCTGCGCATCCGCGCAAGATTGTCTGGGCATTGAATGAGTGTGTGGATGGGCGGGGAGTCCAGCAGTTGCAACAGACCGCCCGGTCGGGGGTGTCTGCGCTGGTAAGGGTCGGTTAATTATGTGAAAACAGAGATCAAGTCGTCACTCACGTCACGGGTAGGCCACGTGGAGGTCACACTTGAGCGGATTATTCCGAATACCGCCATTCTGCCTTGCAATTCCCTTACTGGAAGGTGCCATGATTCGGCCATGAACACTGTCAGTACCCCGACTTCGCCTCAAGCTTCCCCGGCTAGGCGGCGAGGACCCGGGCGCCCCCGAGCGGGCAGTGAGGACAAGCGAGCACGCATCCTCAACGAAGCCGTGGTTCTCTTCGGAGAGCACGGATATGCCGGCACCTCCCTAGCCGACATCGCCAATGCGGCAGACATTTCCAAGGCCGGACTGCTGCACCACTTCTCCTCCAAGGACGAGCTCTTCGCCAAGGTGCTCGAGCGCCGTGACCGTGAGGACGCCCTGAGCATCCTCGTGGAGTCTCCTGATGGAGAGGACGATGCCGCCGACGCCCCGGCGGACGCCGTCGGCAACGTGGGCACCCTGGATGTCGCCGGCACCGCCGACGCCGAGGCCGATCCCTGGGCGCTTCTGGAGCGCTACATCGAGTTGCTCGAGCGCAACGTCGCACATCGGGACCTCACGGCGATCTACACCGCCACGGCGGTCTCGGTCCTCGATGCCTCGCACCCCGCGCACCGTTGGATGGCGGACCATCTCAACGGCGCCGTCGAGCGTTTCGAGACCAGCTTCGAGGCCGGCAAGGCCGCCGGGCTCGTGGACCCGCAGATGCCTTCGCGTCTCGTGGCGCGCAGCCTGGTCGCCCTCACCGACGGGCTTCAACTGCAGTGGCTGTGCTCGACGACTCCCGGGACGGCCGCCTCGCAGTCCCTGGGCACCGACCTGGTCGCTGACCTGGGCACCGGCCTGGTCGGGGGCCTGGGGGGCACCCGGGTCCTGGGCGGGGCCGGCGGGGCCCTGGGTCAGGTCCTGGGCGGGGGCCTGGGGGGCGGGCTCGGGAGCGGTGGCGGCCGCGGTGGCCTTGCGCCGACGCCTTGGGGCACGGGCAGTGGGCTGTTCGGCCGTCTCCTGGGGCTCCTCGGGCGTGGTCGTCTGTCCAGTGGGTGCCATATGGGGGCTCTACTCTCCGGGCGTCCGCGACGCCGTCGTACCACCGGCGCCGCGGCGCGGTCGTTGCTCCGCGGGTGACGGAGCAGAAAGTCTGTGCGCGCACGGTGGCGCCGGCCTGCGGGTACCCGCGCAACCAGGACTGCGGCAACGCTCTGGGCGGCGCAAGGCTCCTGGTCGGGGTGTCCCGCAGGGGTCGGGCCCCTGCACCGGTACGAGGCGCGGAGGGCCGGCGCCATCCTCTCACAGGTAGCCACCCGCCCCGTCCCCCGTCCCCGGGCCGACGGGCCGGTATCGCTGTAGGCGCAGGCGGCGCCAGCGACAGCACAGTGAAAGATGCGTCACATCCTGGACGTCACCTGCGAGGGGACCCAGTTTTTGCGACACCCTGTCATCCTGTGACAGTACACTCCGCCTATACATCCTTGACCTAGGTCATGGACCTACCTATCAGTCTCATAGTCGTCCTCGAAAGGTGGCGTCGATGGTCCACGTACCCCTGGCGCTGGACTCCCTCGACCTGGCTCGATGGCAGTTCGGCATCACGACCGTCTACCACTTCTTCCTCGTCCCCCTGACCATCGGCCTGGCCCCCCTGGTGGCGGCCATGGAGAGCCTGTGGCTGCGCACGAGGAACCCGCAGTGGCTCACGGCGACCAAGTTCTTCGGCAAGCTCTTCCTCATCAACTTCGCCCTGGGGGTGGCCACCGGCATCGTCCAGGAGTTCCAGTTCGGCATGAACTGGTCGGAGTACTCCCGCTTCGTGGGCAACATCTTCGGTGCGCCGCTGGCCTTCGAGGCGCTCCTGGCCTTCTTCATGGAGTCCACCTTCCTGGGCCTGTGGCTCTTCGGCTGGGACCGCCTCTCCCCCCGGCTCCACAACGCTTGCATCTGGATGGTGGCCCTGGGCGTGAACTTCTCCGCCCTGTTCATCCTGGCCGCCAACTCCTGGATGCAGCACCCCGTGGGAGCCGTCGTCAACCCCACCACCGGGCGTGCCGAGCTCGACGGCGTGGGCGGGTTCGTCGAGATCCTCACCTCCGAGCTGACCTGGGTCACCTTCGGGCACGTGGTCACCACCGCCTTCCTCGTGGCCGGCACCGTCATTATGGGCGTGTCGGTGTGGTGGATGGTCAAGGCCTCCCGCGCCGGGCAGGAGGTCGAGGCCCGGTCCCTGTGGCGGCGTACCGCCCGCCTGGGCGCCTGGGTCATGCTGGTGGCCGGGGTCCTGGTGGCGGGTACCGGGCACGTGCAGGGGCAGCTCGTGGCCAGGGAGCAGCCCGCCAAGATGGCCGCCGCCGAGGCCCTGTGCGAGACCACGGCGGGGGCGGGCTTCTCCGCCATGGCCTTCGGCAGCTGCGAGGACGGCGTCGTCCACCTCATTGAGGTCCCCGGCGTCTACTCCTTCATGGCCACCAACGACCCGGGCGCCACCATGCCCGGCCTGAGCGACCTCCAGGACAGCTACGCCAGGGCCTACGGTGCCACCGACACCGCCGGGAACCCCGTTGACTACACCCCTGACGTCATGGTCACCTTCTGGTCCTTCCGCATGATGATCGGCCTGGGCACGGTGTCCGTGGGGGTGGGGGCGGTTATCCTGTGGCTCAGCCGCAGGGACCGTCTCATCACCGCCAGGCCGTGGGCCCGGGTGGCGCTGTGGACCATGCCGCTGCCATTCATAGCCGCCTCCTTCGGGTGGATCTTCACCGAGATGGGACGCCAGCCCTGGGTGGTCGTCCCCAACCTGGCCGACCCCACCTCCATGGTCCACATGCTCACCGCCGACGGCGTCTCCAGGGTGGTCTCCTCAGCCACCGTCCTGGCCTCGATGGTCGTCTTCACCCTCCTGTACGCGGGCCTGGGCGTCGTCTGGCTGCTCCTCTTCCGCCGCTACGTCCGTGAGGGCGTACGCACCCCCGTGAGGAAGGACGACGGCGAGGTCGCCCCCGGCCTGTCCTTCGCCTACTGACCAGGGAAGCACAAGGAAACAAGGACACACCATGACGCTCTCCACCCTCTGGCTCATCCTCATTGCCGTCCTGTGGACCGGCTACCTCACCCTCGAGGGCTTCGACTTCGGCGTGGGCATGCTCATAAGGCTCCTCGCACGCGACGAGCGCGAGCGCCGTGCCATGCTGCGCACCATCGGCCCCCACTGGGACGGCAACGAGGTCTGGCTGCTCACCGCCGGCGGGGCCACCTTCGCCGCCTTCCCCGAGTGGTACGGCACCCTGTTCTCCGGGGCCTACCTGGTCCTGTTCCTCATCCTCCTGGCGCTCATTGTGCGCGTCTGCGCCCTGGAGTGGCGGGCCAAGATCAATGACGAGACCTGGCGCGCACGCTGGGACTGGGCCCTGACGGCGTGCTCCTGGCTGCCCGCCGTGCTGTGGGGCGCGGCGTTCGCCAACCTGGTCTCCGGCATGAGGATCGAGGTCATTGAGACCGCCTCAGGCGCCGCCGTCCCCGCCGCGGAGGTGCCCGCCGGGACCCTGCTGGCGGGCACCGCCCACCAGCTCACCGGCGGCTTCTGGAGCCTCATCACCCCCTTCGCCCTCCTGGGCGGGGCGGTGACCGCCCTGCTGTTCCTCAACCACGGCGCCCTGTACCTGGCCCTCAAGACCGGGGGCGACCTGTCGGTGAGGGCCGGCAGGCTCGCACGCAGGACCTCCCTGGCCTCCACGGCGGTCACGGCCGTGTGGGCCCTGTGGGCGCAGCTGGCCTACTCCCCCAACGTCCTGTCCTGGATCCCGCTGGTCCTGGCTGCCGCGGGCCTGGTGGCCTCCTACCTGGCCTGCCTGCGGGGACGCGACGGCTGGGCCTTCGCCCTGCACTTCGTGGGTATCGGTGCCGCGGTGGCCTTTATCTTCGCGGCCATGGCACCCGACGTCATGCGCTCCTCGATCGACCCGGCCTACTCCCTGACCTACGTGGCGGCCGCCTCGGCGGACACCACCCTGGTCATTATGCTGGTGGCCGCCGTCGCCTTCGTGCCGGTGGTGCTGTTCTACACGGTCTGGGGCTACAAGGTCTTCTCGGCCCGCGTCCACGCCGAGGCCATTGACCCCGACGAGGGCCTGCACCCCACCAGGGTGCGTGACTCCGCCCAGCCCGAGGCGCACATCGGCTACTGAGGCACGACGGCCGGGTGCCCGGTGGCCACCGTCGTCCGCGGGCAGGACACCTGTCAGCTGGCCGCCACGGGCGGGCCGCGCGTGTCCCGCCCCCTGCGGGGGTGGGCCGCGAGCGGTCCCAGGGCGATGCTGCGCTCGGCGGTGTGGCCCGCCACCTGCGGAGGGTGGGCCGCGCCGTCGAGGGCCGAGGACCGGCGGCGACCACCTGGGCAGCGCCTCCCCTGAGGCCAGCCACCTGGGGCACGCCTGTCACCGTCGTCGTCGCTGCTGTCGGTGGTGCCCAGGGCCAGCCACCTGGGGGGCGCGCCCTTCGCAAACCAGCCGCAACCTGCGCAGACGTGGTGACCACCTCCTCGCGGAGCCGGTGGCGGACGTGACAGACTGGGGCCTGCCGCCGGTCGGCGCCCGCCCGACCTCGACACCCGGCACCGTAGCCGGGTGGGACGGAGGCGCGGCGACAGCACCCGTGGACGGCACCCGGGCGAGAGGAGGACCCTGAATGGACCACACGGCTCCGGGGGCGCCCGGCGGCCCCCTGGCGCGACGGCGCCTGCCCCTGTCCGTGGTGGCCAAGCCCACGGGTGCGGCCTGCAACCTGGACTGCCAGTACTGCTTCTTCCTGTCCAAGGAGCTCCTCTACGACGTCCCCCGTCAGCTCATGCGCGAGGAGACCCTGCGCACCTACGTGGCGGAGTACCTCGCGGCCAGCGGCGACGGCGAGGTCACCATGCTCTGGCAGGGTGGGGAGCCGACCCTGCGGGGCCTGCCCTTCTACCGCGAGGTCGTCCGGCTCTGCGAGGTCTACCGGCGCCCCGGGCAGAAGGTGGTCCACGCCCTGCAGACCAACGGGACCCTCATTGACCGGCAGTGGGCGGACTTCCTGGCCGAGAACGACTTCCTGGTGGGGGTCTCCCTCGACGGCCCCCCCGCCCTGCACGACGTCTACCGGGTCAACAAGGGCGGGCGGGGCACCTACGCCCTGGTACGGCGGGGCTGGGACATCCTCCAGGAGGCCGGGGTGCGCACCAACGTCCTGTGCACGGTCCACCACGCCAACGAGGCCCACCCCCTGGAGGTCTACCGCCACTTCCGCGACGACCTGGGGGCCCGCTACCTCCAGTTCATCCCCATTGTGGAGCGGGTTAACGCCGCGGACCTGGCCCGGGCCGAGCTGGGCTGGGGCCGACGGCGCCCGGCGCCCCGCAGGGCTGGGGGTACAGGGGCCGGCAGTACCGGGGGCACAGGGGCTGGCGGCACCCGCCCCGGGGGCCCGGGCGGCCCGGGCGGCCCCGAGCCGCTGGTCCCGCTCATGTACCAGCAGTGCGGGGACGCCGTCACCTCCCGCTCCGTCACCCCCCAGGGGTACGGGGACTTCCTGACCGCGGTGTTCCGGGAGTGGGTGGCCCACGACGTGGGGGACGTGTTCGTGCAGGACGTCGACTCCGCCCTGTCGGCCCTGTTCGGGATCTACCCGACCTGCGTGCACGCCCCCGAGTGCGGGGTGAACCTGGCCCTGGAGTTCAACGGGGACGTCTACGCCTGCGACCACTGGGTCGAGCCGGACTGGCTGCTGGGCAACGTCGCCGACGCCTCCTTCGCCACGCTCGCCGCCACGCCGCGGATGCGTGACTTCTCCGCCAAGAAACGGGTCCAGCTGCCCGGCCCCTGCCGGGCCTGCCCGGTACGGCCGCTGTGCCACGGGGGCTGTCCCAAGGACCGGTTCGTCCGCACGGCCGACGGCGAGGGGATGAACTACCTGTGCCCGGGCTACCGGGCCTTCTACACCCGGATCCTGCCCGACCTGCGGACCATGGCCCGGCTCATCCAGATCGGCCGCGCGCCTGCGGAGATCATGACCCTGCGTCAGCGCTCCCGTCCCGACCGGGCGGAGCGGCTGGCCCTGAGCACCCAGGAGCACTGAATGGCCCTTCTCCTCGCACTCGGCATCGGTACCGGGGTCGGCCTCATTGTGGGCGCCCTGGGAGCTGGCGGCGGCATCCTGTCGGTCCCCGTCCTGGTCTACGTCCTGGGGCAGAGCCCGCACCAGGCCGCCTCCGGGTCCCTGGTGATCGTCCTGGTCACCGCGCTGGCGGCCCTGCCATCCCGGGCCCGGCACGGGCAGGTGCGGTGGCGCGACGGGGCGCTGTTCGGCCTGCTCTCGGCCGCCGGGGCCTGGGGCGGCTCCTGGCTGAGCTCCCAGGTGGACGGGGAGGCCCTCATGGTCATGTTCTGCGCCCTCCTGGTCGTCGTCGCGGCGCTCATGGCCCGCCGGGCCCTGCGGGAGCGCCGCGACGAGAGCCTCCAGAAGGGGACCCTGGGCGGGCCAGACACCCTGGGCGGGTCAGGCACAGGCACCGCGGGCGGACCCGACGCCGTGGGCGGGCCGGACACAGGCGCCGTGGGAGGGCCGGACACGGACGCCGTAAGTGGGCCGGGCGCCGTGGGCGGACCCGGTGGCCGCACCACCCCCGTACCGGACGCCCCCGCCTCCGGCTCACCTGGCCAGGGTCGGGGCGCCGGACCGAATATCCCGGGGGGTGCGGGGCGGGTCCTCATGGTGGTGCTCACAGCCACCCTGACCGGGCTGCTCACGGGGTTCTTCGGGGTGGGCGGGGGCTTCGCCGTCGTCCCCGTGCTCCTGCTGGTCCTGCACTGCGACGTGCGGGAGGCGGCAGGGACGTCCCTGCTGGTCATGATTATCGCCGCCCTGGTCTCCCTGTCCCAGCGGGCCAGCGGGGGCCTGGAGGTGGCGTGGGGCACGGTGGCGCTGTTCACCCTCGGCTCCACCGCCGGCGGGCTCGTGGGAGGCCCCCTGTCCCAGCGCCTGCGGGCCTCCACACTCAACGCCCTCTTTGCCGTCCTGCTGCTGGCCGTCGCGGTCGGCAGCCTCATAGGCGCCACCTGATTGCCCGCCTGGCTCCGGACTCTGCCGGGGGCGTCGGGGGCACGTCCACGCCGAAGAAGATCCGGCCGTCTGGTCCCGGGCTCTGCCGGGGGCGTACCTTAGCCGTCGGGGACGTACCTTTAAGGTACGTCCCCACTGACCAAGGTACGTCCCCACTGACCAAGGTACGTCCCCGGTAACTAAGGTACGTCCCGGAGGCGGTACCACCAGGCGGCAGGTAGGCGGCGCCCGCCCAGGACCGCACCGGCTGGCCGGTCCTGTGAGGCAGCTGTGAGTATGCCCGTTCTCAGCACAAACAAGTACCGTTCTCACGACAAACAAGTACCGTTCTCGCGAGGGAGGGGCGGCCTCAGCGCGCCTGGGGGCTGGGGCGCACGGGAGTGGTCAGGACCGCACGGACCGGACGCCCCGCCACCAGGGCCTGTCGGCACTCCTCCAGCCCAGCCGGTTCACCGCCAGGCGGGGCCTGAGGCGGGGTAGCACCGGCCGGGCCGTGGAACCGGGCCCGGGGCGGGCTCCCGTCACCACGCGGGCCGACGTCGATGGCGGCCAGGGCCTTTGCGGCCGGCCCCCCCGTCCCGGGCACCACCGGCCGGTTCACCACGCGGGCCGACGTCGGGCAGGAGACCCCGGCGGGCGAGCTGCAGGCCGCCAGGGCGGTCAGGCCTGCGCCGAGCAGGAAGGAACGACGGGCCAAGGTCCAGGGGGTACGCGTCATTGCGTCTCCTATGCTGAGTTGGGAAGATCCTGGTCAGAGCCCCGCCGCGGGTGTCGTCCCGCGGGGGACCAGCCGCCATCGCTCGGTGATGGCGGACGCCTGGGTGGAGTCGTCGCTCAGGCGGCTCCAGAAGTGCTCCAGCACGGCGGCAATAGAGGCCTGCGTCACACCGATCGTGCTCAGCGGCGGGTCGAGGTACTCGGCGTCCTGGGAGTTGCCGGTGCCCAGGACGGACATCCGGGCGGGGACCGGGATGCCCAGGTGCTGGGCGGCGAGCACGACGCCGATGGCGGTGCGGTCCGCGGCGCAGTAGACGGCGTCCGGCAGCGCGTCCCGGTCCCTGGCCTCCCGCAGCACGGCGACCGCCTGCTGGTAGGCGCAGGCGATGTCCGGCGCGCAGGTCATGAGCAGCCCCGGCTCCTTGCCGTGCGCCCCCATGAACCGCGCGTAGGCCTGCCAGCGCAGGTCCGAGCGCACCTGCTCCTCCTGGCGGTGCTGGCCGGCGAAGAGGACGCGGCGGGCCCCGGCGTCCCACAGGCTGGCCAGGGCCTCCTCCACGGCCTGGGGCTCCCCGGTCATCACCACGTCGTAGCCCGGGCAGGGGGCGGTGGCCCCCAGGAGCAGGACGGGCAGCGGGGGCGTCGGCTGGGCGGCGACCAGGCGCAGCCCGGTCCGCTCCGAGCAGGCCACGAGCGCCCCGTCGCACATCCCGGAGCGGATCGCCTCGACAACGGTGTCCACCTCGCCGTCCACCACGGCGATCGCCACCAGCAGGTAGCCGCGCTCCCGCAGGGTGCGCACTGCCTGGAGCTGGTAGCGCTCCACGAAGCGGTCCATGGGCGCCTCGTAGAAGAGCGCCACGGTCCGGGTGCGTCCCTGCCTCAGGGACCGGGCCGACCGGTTGCGCACGTAGCCCAGGTCACGCGCCGCCTCCACGACGCGCCTACGGGTGCCCTCGTTGAAGCGGCGGGCCCCGTCCTTGCCGCTCAGGACGTAGGAGGCGGTCGACACCGAGACGCCGCTGCGTGCGGCGACGTCGGCGAGCTGGACCCTCCTGGCTGGCATGGCACTATGATGCACACCATGGCCTTCTGAGGTGAAACGTTTGAACAAACGATCGAAATGCGATTCGTCACATTTTGTGCGCCTCTCCTCGCTGCCGTGCGCCTGACGTCCTCCCACCGGATCCACCCCCGTGTCAAGGCCCAAGGTCCCGACCGCCTATCCTGGGAGGGTGAAGCCTCTGGATCCCCGCCTCATGCGGTACGCCCGCGCGGCGCGCCGCTACATTGTGACGACGGCGGTCACCGGGACCCTCACCGCCGGCCTCCTCGTAGCGCAGGCCTACCTCGTCTCCCGCGCCGTCTCGCCGGTGGTCACCCACCCCACCGCGCCGGGGGCCGTCGCCACGCTCGCCACCTGCCTGGCGGCGGTCGTGGTGGCGCGCGCCGTCGTCCTGCTGGTCCAGGAGACCCTGGCCCACCGCGCCGCCCGGGACACCGTCGCCCAGCTGCGCCGTCGGGTCCTGGAGCACGCCGCCGCCCTGGGGCCGCGCTGGCAGGCCACCCACGCCGCCACCACCTCCACGCTGCTGACCCGGGGCCTGGACGACATCGAGCCCTACCTCACCCGCTACCTGCCCCAGCTGCTCATGTCCGCCACGGTGACCCCCGCCGTCGCCCTGGTCATGCTCACCCAGGACCTCGCCTCCACCGTGGCGGTGGTCCTGACCATCCCCCTCATCCCGGTCTTCATGGTCCTCATCGGACGCCTGACCCAGCAGCACTCCCGGGACCGCCTGGCGGCCATGGAGCGGCTCGGCGCCCAGGTGCTGGACCTCATCGCCGGCCTACCCACCCTCAAGGCGCTGGGCCGCGAGCAGGGGCCGGCCGCGCGGGTGGAGCAGCTGGGGCGCGCCTACAACCGCACCACCATGTCCACCCTGCGCGTGGCCTTCCTGTCCGGGGCCGTCCTGGAGTTCCTCACCACCCTGAGCGTGGCCGTCGTGGCCGTGGAGGTCGGCTTCCGCCTCGTGTACGGCGACCTGGACCTGGCCACCGGCCTCCTGGTGCTCATGGTGGCGCCCGAGGTCTACCAGCCCCTGCGGCAGGTCGGCTTCCAGTTCCACGCCTCCGCGGGCGGCACCGCCGCCGCCCAGGCCGTCTTCGAGATCCTGCAGGTCCCCCTGCCCGAGACCGGGACGGGCCCCTGCCCCGACCTGGCCACCGCCACCATCGAGCTCGACGGCGTCGCCGTGGCCGCCCGCGGCTCCTGGGCCCCGGCACCGCTGAGCGCCACCATCCGGCCCGGGCGGCTGACGGCCCTGGCCGGGCCCTCGGGGGCCGGCAAGACCACCACCAGCCAGGTG